>Ga0206864_1207_pt1 | contig 17441 bp, 18 predicted proteins | sample Alteio_BWOrgCont_42_FD_152632 | JGI IMG/M metagenome (GOLD analysis project Ga0206864, IMG submission 152632) | Enriched cells from forest soil in Barre Woods Harvard Forest LTER site, Petersham, Massachusetts, United States -... | ecosystem: Environmental > Terrestrial > Soil > Temperate forest >...
CTTGTCTTACCGCCCATTTAACAGGCATGGCATCAAGCCGCACACCTGGACTTAAAACCACATAGTCGCTGTCTTCAATAAAACCTTTGGTATGCCCTCCACATTCAACTAAAACGCGTTGAGGATGCGTAAGCTCGACCCATACAGCTTTAAGCTCTTCAAACTTCTTTCCGTCGGAAATCTTGGGAATCCCTCCTAAAGCTAAAACAGCATTAGCCACTGCAATCCCGCTTCTTGCCGCACCAATCACCGTTACTTTTTTATTTTTGAGATTAAATGACATCACGACTATCTGATTTTCAAGGTGGTAATCATTAGCATCGCCAAGATGATGGCCAGGATCCAAAATCGGACAATGATCTTATTCTCATTCCATCCAGACAACTGTAAATGATGATGGAACGGTGACATCTTGAATATGCGTTTTCCCGTGAGCTTAAAAGAAAAAACCTGCAAAATCACTGAACCTGCTTCAATGACGAATACGCCGCCAAGCACAATCAACCATAATTCTTTTTTGATCAATACCGCAATCATTCCCAAACTTCCGCCTAAGGCGAGTGAACCCACATCACCCATAAAAACAGTGGCTGGATAACAATTAAACCACAGGAAACCAAGGCTCGCCCCCACCATCGCCGCGCAAAAAACTGTGAGCTCCCCTGCACCTGGCACATAAGGAACATAGAGATATTCGCTCATATCCACGTTACCAGTGACATAACTCAAAATGGCCATGGTAAAGGCCACCATCAAGGTGGTCCCGATGGCCAAACCATCCAGACCATCTGTGAGGTTCACCGCATTACAAGAACCGACCACCACCAGCACCACCCAAAAAACAAAGAAGGGCCCTAAATTAATGATGAGATTCTTAAAAAAAGGCACATCCAGATTGGTTGTAATATACGGATGCAAATAAACAAAAACACCGACCACAAAAGCAATCAAGATCTGCCAGAAGGATTTGACCCGTGCAGAAATACCGCGATGGGGCCCGATGCCTTTGAGCTTCATATAATCATCATAGCCGCCCACAATGGCCAGAGATAAACAAACCCACGAGGTCATCTGTATAAACAGATTGGTCCAATTCCCCCACAAAAGCACAGAAACCAAAATACTACCGACGATAAAAACGCCTCCCATCGTGGGCGTGCCTTCTTTTTTGACCTGGAACTGGTCAAGGCCAGGCGCATCCTTGCGTTTGGCAGCTTCCTGGATCCGGCGCTGTTTGCTTAAACAAATAAAGATGGGCCCAAAAATCATGCAGAGAATAAATGCGGTCACCGCGGCCATACCAGCACGAAAGGTGATGTAACGAAATATATTAAAGTGGGTAGAATTATAAAAGTATTGGGATAAAAAATAAAACATCTGAGTTAACCTGAACCTTTAGGAGATGCTAACAAAAATTCTGCCACCTGTTCCATGCGCATGCGCCTGGAACCTTTGATTAAAACAGCATCACCGTTGACGAAAACCTTAGCTAAATATTTTTGCGCGGACTCGAGCGTCACGCAAGGAAATACCTGGATTTCTTTTGAATGCCGTCTGGCCGAAGGCCCCATTGATTTGGCCAGTGTTCCTAGTGTAATCAGCACATCCACCCCTGCACCAGTAATACTCTTGCCCATGGCCTCATGCAAGGACTTCGACTGGCTGCCTAATTCAAGCATGTCAGCGACGACAAGGATCCTTTTACCCGATGTTTCAATGGCCTGCAGGGTTTGGAGCGCAGAACGCATGGAAACCGGATTGGCATTGTACGAATCATTGATCATCCACCCTTTGCCTAAGCGCAAGATCTGACCACGGCCATTGGGAAATTCAAAAACCTTAAGCGCTGAGGCAATGGCTTTGATCGGCACCTTATAAAATACACCACAGGCAAAAGCAGCCATGGCGTTATAAACATTATTGACCCCGCAGGAATTGAGCTCCAGCAGTTGCGGGCCCACCTGAAACTGCAAATGGCGGCCGGAAACAATTTGAATGTTTGAGGCCTGCCATTTGGCCTTAGATTTAATCCCGTAAGTAAGAACTTTAAATTTATTTTTCTGATCAGTCTGTTTCATCAAACGTGGATCATCTGCATTAAGGATTACAGTGTCCTTCTGTTTTAAAAATGCTGTCAGGTCCCATTTTTCTTTGAGTACACCTGCAGTGGTTTTTAATTTTTCCAGATGCGACTCGCCGATATTGGTAAAAACAGCCATGGTAGGCTGCGCTACAGAGCTAAGCCAAATAATATCTCCTGGCTGATTCGTACCGCATTCTAGGACTACGATCCTGTGTTCAGGTTTTAATTTAAGCAAGGTCAAAGGCACGCCAATGTGATTGTTCTGGGTACCTTCATTTTTTAGGACCTTATATTTACGGCCTAAGACCGCGGTGATCATTTCCTTGGTGGTAGTTTTACCGGCAGAGCCTGTTAAGGCAATCACGGGTATTTTAAAACGCAGGCGATGAAAGCGGGCGATATCGCCTAAGGCACGCACCGTATCCTTGACCTGGACCACATTGACTTTAGGATTCTTGACGACAACAGGCTTGTGAACCACGATAAGCTCAACGCCTTTGGACACGACACTGTCAATGAAATCATGGCCGTCGAAGACGTCACCCTTGATGGCAATGAACAAATCACCCTTTTTAGCAATGCGCGAGTCGATGCAGACAGAGTGAGCTCTTGCCTTGCCCGTACCCTGCACCAACTTGCCTTCTGTCGCTTCTAATATTTCTTTGAATGTAAACATATCCATTAGCCTAATAATTTTTTAACGATATCCCGCTCATTAAACGCAATGGTACGGTCCTTGAATATCTGATAATCTTCATGGCCTTTGCCGGCAATGAGCACAACCTGTCCCTTCTGCGCCAATTTCAACGCACGGCCAATGGCTTCACAGCGGTCAACACAGACCTCATAATTTCCTTTTGTAAATCCTGTAATGATCTCCGCAATAATATCTTCAGGCGGCTCGGAACGGGGATTATCGCTGGTCACAATGGAATAGTCTGCCAATTGGCAAGCAGCCTGCGCCATTTTGGGCCGCTTGGTGCGGTCACGGTCCCCACCGCATCCAAAAACCAAAATGATCTTATCTGTGCTCACAGCCCGAAGGGCTTTGAGCACATTGACCAGCCCATCTTCCGTATGGGCGTAATCAATGAAAATGTAAATACCCCTATCATTATCAACACCCTCAAGCCGGCCGGGCACATGCTGGAGTTTTTCAATCCCACGACGCACCATCTGGGGATCAATGCCTTCTGCCAGCCCCCAGGCAAAGGCAGCGAGGATGTTATAGATATTGTGCTTGCCGATAAATTTAGTCTGTATTTTGATCACCCCTTGTGAGAACACAATATCAAAATGGCTGCCGCTTAAGTTATGGACAATATTTTTGGCCCTCACATCAGCCGCTTGATCAATCGCATAGGTGATCATTTTGCACTTTGATAAACCAAGAAGCCGCCGGCCATATTCATCATCCACATTAATCACAGCCGAGGCATCAGATGATAAACTTTTAAACAATAATGACTTGGCCTGAAAATAGCTTTCCATATCTTTATGATAATCCAAATGGTCTTGGGTCAAATTGGTAAAAATCCCGGAAGAAAATTCGACTCCCTCCAAACGGCCCTGGTCGAGTGCATGTGATGAAACCTCCATGACACAGTAATCTACTTTGAGGCTTGCCAATTGCGCTAGATACCGTTGATTATCCAAAAAACTGGGAGTAGTGTTCTTGGAAGGAAGAATTTCTTGACCGATACGGTAATTGACCGTGCCGATGACTCCGCAGTGTTTGCCGATAGAATGAATGATCGATTCAATCAAGTAGGTAATGGTGGTCTTGCCATTGGTGCCTGTCACACCAACGGCTTTAATTTTTCTGGAAGGGTTGCCGTAGAATCTGATGCCTACTGCGTGCAGAAAGGACTTTGGATTTTCCACCTCTAAAACAAAAGGGGACAGTCCCTTTTCTGGGGACAGCCCTATTTTCGTAACAATAACTTTGGCGCCCTTGGCCACAGCATCCTTGATAAAATCATTACCGTTAAATTTCGCCCCTGATAAGGCCACAAATAACCCATCCTGCTGATCTTCCCGCGAATCACAAGAAATCTTTAAAACTTCAAAATCCTCATGGCCCGCAGGCAAAGGTTGATCATAAATTCCGTTGAGCAGTTCCTTTAATCGCATTTTAATCGTCTACCCCGACGGTATCTCCGTCAGGTCCTGAAGGCCCTTGGGCGTTGAGATATTTGAGTGAATCACCGATGACTTCGGCAAAAACCGGGGCTGACACGCTGCCGCCATAATACACTGGACGCGGATCATCAAAAACCACGACCGCCGCCAAACGAGGATTATCAACAGGGGCAAAGCCCACAAAGGTGGCATAAAAATGTGAGTGCGAATAAATACCGCTGACAACTTTTTGGGCCGTTCCAGTCTTACCCGCAACGGTCACACCAGGAATTTGGGCTTTAGTGCCGGTGCCTTCATCCACCACACCTTTGAGAATGGCTTTGACCCGCAGATCTGTCCTGGGTGAAATGACACGGGCCAGGGCTTGTGGCGTATGTTCAAAAATAATTTGGCCGTCAGCGTCCTTCACATATTTGACCACAAAAGGCCTCATATAAATCCCGCCATTGGCAATGGCACTGATCGCCCCCATGAGCTGAATAGGTGTAACGGTGACTTCCTGGCCAATAGGAATTGCACCTATAGAAGTCTTTGACCATTGGCTCACGGGTTTCAAGATACCTAATGCCTCACCTGGCAAATCAATCCCTGTTCTCATACCAAAACGGAAACCATGCGCATAGGCATAAAACCGCGTTGGCCCCAGACGCTGGGCCACCTTGGTGGTCCCAATATTGCTCGATTGTTCAATCACCTGTTTAAAACTAATGGTGCCCAAAGGTTCATGGTCATGCAGGATATGATTGGCCACCCGATAGGCCCCATGCTCGCAGTTGATCATATCAGTTTCCTTAACCACCCCCTCTTGCAAGGCAGCAGAGGCAGTCACGATCTTGAAAACACTGCCAGGTTCATAAGTGAAAACGATGGCGCGGTCCGTACGCGATTCAGGAGTACTATGGGAAACATCTTCCAAATTATACGTCGGGCGATTAGCAAAAGCTAGAATTTCACCGGTGCGGGGGTCCATGACAATGATGCTCGCCCCCTTGCAGTTGTATTTCTTATACATGCGGTCAAGGGCGCGCTCAGCAATATACTGGATCGTTTCATCAATGGTCAAAACCACACTAAAGCCATCCACCGGCGGGACATAGCCTTTATCAAACATCAGCTCCCGGGAACATGCGTCCCTTAAAATGATGGCATGACCTGGCTGGCCTTTGAGGTATTTATCATAATCACGCTCAAGACCGTCGAGACCGTTATTATCAAGGCCGGCAAAACCAATCAAATGGGAAGCTAAAATCTGATTGGGATAATAACGTTTACTTTCCTTGATAAAACCAATGCCTGGAAGCTTTAAGTCCCTGATTTGCTGATAGGCTTCATCGGGGATTTTACGCCCAATCCAAACGAAATATTTGTCTTTTTGAAGCTTATCGATGATGACCTTAGGGTCAATTTTAAGGATGGCGGATAATTTGGAAGCGACCTCATCCTCATCGTGCTCCTGTTCCATGGCCCGTGCATTGGCATACACCGAATACACTGGCAGATTAATGGCCAAGGCGCGCATGTTACGGTCATAGATGGTCCCACGACGGGGTTCTAGCACTACGGAATGCTCATGCTGGCGCTGGGCGAGATTGCTTAAAAAATCAGCACGGAAAATTTGAATGAAGATGAGAAATCCAACCGAATATGCGAAACCAATAAACAGGACAATGCACACCACAGCAAAACGGAGTGGATACTTGCGCAGGAACAATTTTACCTCAAACTATTTAGAATTTTATTCCCAGGCTTTGGCTTCCTGAGCACCTATGAATGAAAACAAATTCCCCATGGGACTCGCAACCTTTGGTTTGGGCTCCACCAAATGCTGCATCACCCTTGTCGTACGCACCGTCATCACCCGCTCATTGTCAACAAACTGCAGGCTCTTATCGCTGTCCAGAAGCTTGTTGCCTAAATTATTGGCGGATTCCAATGTTAAAATTTGATGGCTTAAAGCCCCATTCGTATCGCTTAATTCGTGAATGATCTTTTCTTTGTCTTTACCGTTATACGAAAGCTCATAAATCTTCATCTGCATATGAATATACAATAACGCGATGATCGTCACAAAGGAAGCAATTTTAAAATATGTTTTGAGCGTCATCTAGGTCCTTTCAGCCGCCCTCATTTTGGCGCTGCGGCTGCGTGAGTTAGCTTCAGATTCGGCGTCGCTTGGCACCAGCGGCCTCTTGGTCAAAATCAAGGCCTCTTGGGCTGCAGCAAGCGATTTAAATTTCACTTTTACTAGACGGTCCTCAAGCGAATGAAACGAGATCACGCACAAGCGACCGCCTCGTTTTAGCATCCTAAAACAAACTTCCAAACCGAGTGACAAGACTTCCAATTCTTCGTTGACCGCAATCCGCAGCGCCTGAAAGGTCCGAGTGGCCGGATGAATACGTCCACGGGTGTAGCCTTTAGGCAAGGCCCGCAGCACAATATCAGCCAAAGCCTTGGTGGTGGTGATTTTAGCCTTGGCCCTTTGCATCACGATCGCGGCTGCAATACGCCTGGCAAAACGGTCTTCACCAAATTCAAAAATGATTTTTGCCAATTCTGCTTCTTTAAGAGTGTTGACTAAATCTGTAGCCGATGCCCCGTCGGTTGGGTCCATGCGCATGTCAAGGGGCCCATCAGTTTTAAAAGCAAAGCCGCGTTGTGCATCATCGAGCTGAAAACTCGATATCCCTAAATCCAACAGGATGCCGTCCACTGCTTTGATTTTTAAACCAGCTAAAATCCTATCAAGGTTACTAAAAGAGCCTTGCACCAAATCAATTTTTGTCTTAACAGAGAGTAATTTCTCTTGGGCCACAGCGATCGTACTGCTGTCCCGGTCAATGCCAATCACATGGCCAGCATCACCCACGGCCTGGGCCATTAAGAACGCATGCCCGCCTAAACCTAAGGTGCCATCCACCACAACTCCACCTTGAGGTAGGTTCAGAAGCTCAAGAGCTTGCCTTGGCATTACGGAAATATGTGTTTCATCACTCATCAAATATCTATGTCATTCCGGCGAAAGCCGGAATCTTATTCCCCGTCCAACATATTCTCTGCGGTCTTTTCAAACTCACCGCTTGATTTGCTAAAGAACTCCCGCCACGAGGCGGTTTCCCAAATTTCGATACGGTTAGAAACACCGATCACCACTGCGTCTTTTTTGACCCCAGCAAAATCTTTTAAGTATTGGGGGATGATAAAACGCCCCTGTTTGTCAGGCAAAACCTCAACGGCACCAGAAAAGAACATACGGTTGAAAGAACGCGACTCGCCTTTGGTAAAAGAGAGGTTCTTAAACCGAGCTTCCTGTAGGCGCCATTCGCCTTCGGCAAACATAAAAATACATTTATCAAGACCGCGGGTGACAAAAAACCGCTCGATCCCATTTTCTTTGGCCACTTCGCGGAAACGCGCAGGCAAAATCAAACGACCTTTATTGTCAATCCCGTGGCTGTATTCACCGTAAAACATTTACTCCACATCCCTCCACTTTGCTCCACACAAAAGAAGTATAGACCGAGCCCACGGGCTTGTCAACACACAATTCATCGTTATTTTGCACCGTTTTTAGTGGATAGTGTTTTGATAAAAACTAATTTTTTAGACTGGGGAATTAAGCGAGATAGTGGCGAGCTTTGACTTCGTCTTTTTTGATTTGAACAATCAGTTGCTGAGGAGAAGAAAACTTCTTTTCGTTACGGATTTTCTTGAGGAATTCAACCTTGATTAATTTATTGTAAAGATTCTGTGAAAAATCAAGAAGATGCACTTCCAACATAAAAAGGTGACTGTCACTTTTTTTATCAAATGTTGGACGGGTGCCGATATTGGCCATTCCATTGTATGCCTTTTTGCCAAGCCAAACTTTGACGATATAAACTCCCTTGGGTGGAATAATATCCGATTGATAATCAACGTTGGCTGTTGGAAACCCCAAGGTCCTTCCACGCTGTGCGCCACGAATCACCTTGCCAGAGGTAAACACTGGATGACCTAAAAGATTTGACGCCTCTTTTAATTTTCCTTCAGTGATAAGGGCCCTGATCCTGGTGGAACTGATGGCATTCTTGCCCCGCTTTAAAGCCTTGACCCCATGGGCCTCATAACCATGTTCTTGCCCCAATTTCTCGAACAAAGAAATATCACCGCTGCGATTACGGCCAAACATAAAATCCTCGCCGACAAACACAGCTTTCACATGTAATTGTTTAACTAGAACATCTTGAATAAATTTCTGAGGCTCAATTTTGGCAAAACTTCTATTAAAAGGGATCACCACACAGGCCTTAATCCCCAGTTGATTTAAAAGTTCAAAACGATCATCAAGTGAAATTAAATACGGAAGCTTTACATCAGGCCGTAAGACATGTGCTGGGTGAGGGAAAAAAGTGATGACAACAGGTGTGGCATGAAGGCGACGGGCGGTGGCCAACATCTGTTGAATCAAATATTGATGCCCACGATGAACACCGTCAAAAATACCAATGGCTACAGCAGTTTTCTTGAAAAGCAGTTTAGAATTGCCGGATATGACTTTCATTCAAATGGTCCAGGCTAACAGCATCCTTGATTTCAAAAGGCCCAACCTTGGTGCGTTCGATTTGCGAGATGCAAGCCCCACAGCCTAAAACCTCGCCCACATCTTCGGCCAATTGCCGCACATAGGTGCCCTTCGAGCAGCTCATGAGAAATTCCACTTCAGGCAGACGGAACTGCAAAATCTTTAACTCATCGATGCGGACCTTACGCGCCGTGCGTTCAACCTCAATACCTTGCCGGGCAATTTTATATAAACGCTCGCCTTGATGCTTGACTGCTGAAACCATGGGTGGCTTTTGCTCAATCTCGCCGGTAAATTGTTTAAAAACACGCTCAACATCTGCTTGGGCCAAGCCTTCATATGGCCTCTCGGCCAAGGTCTGGCCCATAATATCGGCGGTCGTGGTCTTGAGACCCAACTTTAAGGTGGCGCGATAGGTTTTATCAAAGGCCACAAATTTATCGAACAAACGGGTCGATGGCCCCAAAAGAACGATCAAAACACCGGTGGCCATGGGGTCAAGAGTGCCCGCGTGGCCAACCCGCTTCATTTTAAAAACACGCCTGACACGGCTGACCACATCATGCGAGGTAATGCCCGCAGGTTTATTAATTACAACGATACCTTGAAGAGAATTCTGCACAGCCGCCTGGAATTTCATATGCCCAACTTTCGATGAATGGCTAAACAAATGATTTTTTGAGCACGCTCCAAGCTGTCATAAATCTTGCAACCTGCCGCCTTTTTGTGCCCGCCCCCGTCGAATTGCTGGGCAAGACTAGCAACATCAAAATCATTCTGGCTGCGCAGATTGATCCTGATCTCTTTGGACCCAAGCTCGGTTAAAATCACCACCACTTCAATACCATCGACTGAACGTAAAAAGGTGAATAATTTTTCCTTGAGATCAAAACTCTTGGAGAAACGGCTCAACACCTTTTTGGCCAAGGACACACAAAAAACCCGGTTATGATCAAGAAGCTTGGCTTGGCTAATCACCTCAGAAAAAATTTTCATATCAGCCACAGGCATGCCCACATAAAGACGTTGATACATATCAACAGCTGAGATACCAAAAGGTAAAAGCTGTGAGATAACCTCGTGCGTATGCGCAGAGGTATTCTCAAAACGGAATGAACCCGTGTCCGTCATGATCCCAGCGTATAAAAGATCGGCATATGATTTATTAAGTTTAGTTTTTGTTTCTTTTAAAAAACTAAAAATCATCTCGCAGGTCGAAGAGGCTTTTGCATCCACGACATTAATGGTACCAAAACGGTCATTGGTAATATGATGGTCAATATTAACAATCGGCTTGCCCTGCACGAGTAAATTCTTGACGCCGCCGATGCGTTTTAAATCCCCGCAATCAAGGATAATAGCAACCTCATAATCAACGGCTTTTACATCAGCGGCCTTCTTTAACAAGGACGTTGAAGGCAAGAATTGCAGCCAATCGGGACAGGCATCTTCATTGAGCACCACCACCTTCTTGGCCCTACTCTTTAAATATAAGGCCATGCTCAAGGCTGACGACAAGGCATCAGCGTCAGGATTATGATGGGTGCTCACCAAGAATTTCTGGTGACGTCCAATAAGTTTAAGGACCTCTTTAAACCGGCTCATCTGTTTCATCAGGCTCCGCTTTTTTTAGTTGTTTAATTTCTTCCAATACACGATCAACGTCGGCGGCATATTTGATACTTTTGTCGTAAATAAATTGAAATTCTGGTGTATACCGCAACACAATGCGTTGGCCAATGACCTTACGGATATACCCACGGCAGCTTTCAAAACCTGCCACAGCCGCCTTGATATCCTTTGGATTATCAGAAAGCGTGCTAAATTTGACCCTAGCATGCTGCAGGTCACGGCTCACATCTACGTTTAGGATGGTCACAAAAGAAATCCTGGGATCACGCACCTCGCCCTGTTGGAGTATATTGGCAAGCTCACGTTTAATGGATGAATTGACTTTCTCAATACGCATGTGTTTCTCCTTCTATAATTCTACAAAACTGATACCAGAGATGTGCCGTTTCCTTAGTGATCTATTAGATATACGGCCTTCTATTTCTTTATTTCCTTGTAAGCGTTCCAACTCTTCAAATTTTCGATCGCCTCCAGGGATTGAGCCTCCTGAAGGATCTTTTTGAAGTCTTTAAGATACCTCTGCGGCTTGATTGTATCAAGTACTTTCATTGCAATGGCTGATTTCAATAGTTTCAAGGTTTTGGCCTCCATTTTAAAACCAAGCCTGGCTTTAAAACGCGCCGCCCGCAAAATGCGGGTGGGGTCATCAATAAAACTTTTCTCGTGCAGCACCCTGATCCGCCGGGCGACAAGGTCCTCTCGGCCCTGATAAGGGTCGACTAATCGCCCCCACTTTCGAGGAGTTATGGCAATGGCCATGGCATTGATGGTAAAATCCCGTCGTAGCAGGTCCTTCTTGATGGTTGATGGCACAACCGCAGGAAAAACACCTCCACGGCTATAGGTCTCCTCACGGGCGGTTGCAAAATCAATCACTGCTCCATCCGCAAGACCCACCGTTGCAGTTTTAAAAGCCGGATAATGAACCACCTTGCCCTTATGCTCGCGTGCAACGTGATCCGCCAAACGCATGGCATTTCCTTCAACCACAATATCCAAATCAATGTTGGCATGCCCCAAAAACAAATCCCGCACTGGCCCGCCAACCAAATACGCGTCAAAGCCTTGGGTCTCGGCCAAAATGCCTATAGAACGGACCAGCTCTACCGCCTCAGGATTAAGTTGTGATAATAAATTCTTCATTTCCTTGGATGAAACTCTTTATGCACATTCTTTAAATGTTCTTTGTCAACATGGGTATAGATCTGGGTGGTGGAAATATCCGAATGCCCCAGCATCTCCTGCACTGAACGCAAATCCGCCCCATGCTGCAATAGATGTGTCGCAAAGGTATGGCGTAAGGTATGGGGCTTGATCGTTTTTTTAATATTAGCTTTCTTAGCATAGAGCTTGATCACCGACCAAAGGCTCTGGCGACTCATCCTGGCCCCCAAGCGGCTTAAAAATAAAGCCTCGCTCGTCTTCTTATTTAATAATTGCGGACGGGCCTTAAGCAAATATTTTTGCAAGGCCTCTACGGCTTTCTTCCCCACGGGGATGATGCGCTCCTTGCTGCCTTTTCCAACTGCACGGACAAAACCCACATCATAATTGACGCTGGTGGTTTTCAAATCCGCCAGTTCTGATACACGCAAGCCGCAGCCATAAAAAATCTCCAAAATGGCCTGGTCCCTGACGTCCTGAGGCTTGCGGCCCGAGGCTGCTGTGAGCATGGAATCAATTTCAGGCTGGGTCAATACCGCTGGCACCCTTTTCCATAATTTGGGGGTTTCAACCAAGGTGGTTGGGTCTTCCTTGGTCAAATTCTCACGCACTAAAAAGCGATGAAACATTTTAACCGCCGCCAGGTGACGGCAAATGCTGGTGGCTGACATCCCATGCTTTTTCAAATCAAACATGAAATTCGAAACATGCTCACGCTTAATCTGCGCCTGACTCTTGACGCCTTGACCAGTGAGATATTCCGTATATTTTTCCAAATCACGGCCATAGGCCAAAAGGGTATTCTTGGCCAATCCCCGTTCAACGGAGAGATGGTTCATGAATTCATTGATCAACAATTTCAAAGTCTATGATCCAGCGGGTACGGTTTTAATGAAGTGACCTTTAATATGGTCAGCGCGCAGATCATCGCGGAGATAGCGGTCAAAGCCCCGAAGATCGCTTCCAATGCGACTCTTATTGCGCATATCCCACGAGTCTAGAGAAGACTTATAATAATCCAAAAAGGTAGCCAAATGATCAAGCTTGTCTTGGGTCGGAGCATCAACTAACGGTTTCATCTGAGCAATATGCTCCATGATCTCCTTAAAGGTATCATTTAAATAGGCAGGAGAATTACGCTCATACATGCCGCTGTTAAGGTCCTGGTACCAAGCTTTGATCAAATCATAATGCTGTTTATAATTGAGCACTGGATCATTAGCCGGAGTTGGATATTCTTCTGGCTCGAGCACCGGCACAAAATTCTGGTCTTCAACTTCACCTTGCTTCTTTTTGCGTGTAAATTTCTGCCTTATGGTATCACAAGAACTTAAAGACAAGCTCAACACCAACAGCCCTGCCATGACCGCAATCGTCTTTCTTTGAACACGACAATTAACCATTCAGTATCTCCTCAAACTCCTGTTGACTTAATATTTTGACACCCAATTGCTGGGCCTTGGTCAGCTTTGATCCAGGATTATCACCCACCACCAGATAATCCAATTTCTTGCTCACCGAGCCAATCACCTTACCGCCCTGATTTTCAACCATGCGGCTGGCATCATCACGGCTAAAGCCTGATAATTCACCGGTAAAAACAAACTTTTTACCTTCAAGACGGCTGCTGGCTTTTTGCCGTTTAGGCTCAGCCAAGCGCAAACCAGCTTGATCAAACTTGGATAACAGTTTTTTGACAGCTGGTTGTTTAAAATAATCAGCCACCGATTGGGCCATGACCGGGCCCATTTCATCGATGGCCTGAAGTTCTTCATTTGAGGCCCTTATAATAGCATTTAAAGACCCAAAATGCCCAGCTAAATTTATGGCGGCCTTGATACCGATATTGGCAATGCCAAGGCCATATAAGAAGCGCGAAAGCGGCTGCTTTTTACTGACTTTGATGGCTTCAAGTAAATTCTCCGCCTTCTTTTCAGCGAATAAATCTAGCTCTAATAATTGCTCACCCGTTAAAAAATAAATATCAGCCACATCATGCACCAAACCACGCTGCAGCAACTGATCAATCACCGATTCACCCAAGCCCTCAATATCCATGGCCCCACGAGAGGAAAAATGCACGAGCAAACGCTCCAGTTGTTTGGGGCAAGCTGGATTCAAACAGCGATAAGCCACATCCTCTTCTTTTTCTTTTTGAATTTTGGCGCCACAGGAAGGACATACTTTCGGGATATGAAAAGCGCCCTTGGAATGCTTCTCCAGTACCTTAATAACCTTGGGGATCACATCCCCTGCACGTTCAAGCAAGATACGGTCGCCCACATTGATACCAAGACGTTTGATCTCATCAAAATTATGCAAGGTGGCGCGCGAAATCATCACCCCTGCACAAGGCACTGGCTCCAGCTCTGCCACGGGGGTAATGACGCCGGTACGGCCTACTTGCACCATGATTTCTTTGACCGTGGTCGTGGCCTGATAAGCCGGAAATTTAAAAGCGACCGCCCAACGCGGGCTTTTTAAAGTCATGCCCAATTGCTCCTGCTGGGCAAAACTGTTCACTTTAACGACGACACCATCCACATCAAAAGGAATTTCCAGCCGTTTGGCAGCGTATTCATTATAAAAGGCAATCACCTCATCAAGACTAGCGCATTTTCTACTGTGGGCCTCAATGACAAAGCCATAGCTTTTAACCTGCTGTAAAAAATCCCACTGAGTTTGGGGCCGATGATTGACATCCAAAGCACCTGGTGAATGGGCAAAGAATTTCAAACGTCGTTGAGCGGTCAAACTCGCATCCAAAAGTTTTAAAGAGCCGGCAGCAGCATTGCGGGGATTGGCAAAAAGTACTTCATCGTTCTTTTTACGCTGTTCATTTAGACGGGCAAAATCCCGACGGTCCATATAGACCTCGCCACGTACCTCCAACAAGGCTGGTGGCTTGCCTTTTAGTTTTAAAGGAATGTCCCTGATGGTTTTAGCATTATGCGTCACATCCTCGCCGGTTTGGCCATCCCCACGTGTTGCAGCCAAGCTCAAACGGCCTTTTTCATAGCGAAGCGAACAGCTTAGGCCATCGATTTTTAATTCTGCGGTTAACTCAAATTTTTGAGCATGAAGGCCTTTGACCACCCGGTCATACCATTGTTTTAACTCATCGAGTGAATAGGTGTTATCCAAGGAAAGCATGGGAAGCGAATGCCGGATGGTTGGCAAGGTCCCTTCAATCTTCTCACCAATCCGTTTGGTTGGTGAATCGAGAGATTTAAGAGCAGGAAAATCTTTTTCCAAATCCATGAGTTTACGCAGCAGATGATCATACTCTTCATCGGAAATGGTAGGGTCGTTAAGCACATAATATTTATGATTATGGCCATCGATGGCGTCAATCAACGCCTGCATCTCTTTTTTAGCTCGAGTTTGATTTGTCATTGCGAGGAGGGCAAAGCCCGACGAAGCAATCTCCTATATTTCTACATAAAACCTATTAAACTCATTTCTAGCTTCTGTCCATTCAATCTTCTCTTCCCTCAAATAACTGCCAAAATGTATTTTCAGTTTAGACACAAGCTCATCAATCTTTTCACGCGGGCCTTCGATCGTAGCCTCGACGCTTCCATTGGGTAAATTCTTGACCCAACCAGTTAAAGAAAGCTCTTGCGCAAACGAAAGGGTTGTATAGCGAAAACCGACACCTTGGACAGTGCCGTAGAAATGAATATGGGCTCGAACCATAAAAATGCAGAAAAAACTTATATTAAAATGGTCGGGAAGGCGGGATTCGAACCCACGACCTCTTCGTCCCGAACGAAGCGCGCTAGCCAACTGCGCTACTCCCCGAATATCATAAAGGCTTAATTTACTAAAGGTTCCAACAAATTTAAATCTGGGACATTTTCAACATTTTGGTCAAGTCTCCAAAATGTCTCCATTTTCTTGCCTAAGACCTCGACAGCCCTCTGTTTGTGGCTTTGAGCCAGGTGGCTATACCGTAGGGTCATAGCGATATCCTTGTGCCCAAGCAACTCACGAACAGTATTTAAATCAATACCAGACATTACCAGCTGGCTGGCAAAAGTATGTCTTAGATCATGAAAACGAAAATTAGTTATACCACTCTTTCGCAATGCTGTCGAGTAGGATTTACGGATGTCGTGGACAGGAACGCCCTTCTCGTTACAAAATACATAGGACGTGTTCGGGTGCTTGGTAACGTGCATTAAAGCGGTCTTGACCTGCTCATTCATGGGAACTTCTCGCTTCTCGCCGTTCTTGGTGCTTAAAAGGGTCATAATATCTCGCTTAAAATCGATATCTTCCCATTTTAGTCCAAAGATTTCACCTCGTCTCATCCCGGTAAACAAGGCCAGGATGACTATTGGCCTTAGATGTTTAGTACAGTTGGACAAGAGTTTGACGATCTCCTCCTTTTCAAGAAAGCGGAGCCGTCCCGGCGGCACCTTCAAATCCTGGATGGTTTTCATCGGACTGGATTGGAGTTTCTTCCAGGCCACGGCCTTATTGAAAATACAACTTAGGACATCCATCTGACGATTCACCGTAGACGGAGAGATGGGCTTGCCGGCCACAGTATCCTTGAGCCTATCTGCCTTGAATTGTTCAATATCTTTAGTGGTGATGGCGAAAAGGTATTTATTTCCAAAGTGTCTATTGAGGTTCTTGATGATGTGAAAGTCGGTTTCCCAGCTTTTCTTGTGTTGTTTGGCATGCAGGTTTAGATATTCTTCAGCAAACTCATCAAAACGGATCTTCTCTTTTTTGACGACATCAAGATATTTACCTTCAGCGATTTCAACCTTACGCTTATAGTAAACCGTCTCGGCAAGTTTTCTATTGGGGCCAATGGTCTCCTGGCACCGTTTGCCATTTGGTAGGCGGTAATCAATGATCCATTTGCCGTTTTCAAGTTTGACACCCATTTTAAAACCCTTTGGATGTGCCCGGATTCAATTTACCCACACGATATAACATACACGCACGATAGCAATCATTATCTTTATATACTATTGAGCTTGAACTGCATTTTCCCTGACCCAAACTTCGATTTCTCTCAGGTCAAATTTGACCAGCCTTCCCATCTTAATGTGGGGTATCTTTTTGTAACAAACCCAGGTATATAAAGTCCCCTCAGTTATCCCCAAGTATTGGGCAAGATCCTTTATCCCCAAATAACGTTGTTCCATTTACCAACCCTTTCTCCGCGCACTGTCTACAAGCCCCTTTTTACTAAATTTTGTCCGATTCAATTGCAGAATTTTGATTGAATGCTGAAGGATTGCCCTTACCCTTGCGATTTGGATTTTTGCCCATTCTAAATAAATAAAGCGGACATTCTAAAATTGGGCACTCCCTAATCTCTTTGTGCTGACCAGCTGAACAATCCAAACATTTTTGCCGAATACTCTTAATCGGTGATAAACCCATAAGTCCCTTATTTTCCAGTGTCAATTCTGTTGGATTTGTTTGATTTTCCCGTTAAACCCAAGTCCAGTTTGTCCTCTTTTTACAGACAATATTTAGATTCTCTAAACTCTTTAGATATTCCCTCCCGAATTTCTGGATTATCGATACCTCTTGCCCCTACAAAATGGTTGATGACTTTTTGTTCATTCCATCCCATCATCTTTAACGTCCTAATTTCTTCCTCAAGGGTAAAAACGGTACTTTTATTATTCTCACTTTGTTGTATTTTATTTGGGGGGACATTTTGCCCCCCTTCTAAGGAATTTTTGCTCCCCACTTGAGGAAAATTTGTACCCCTCTTACTTGACTTAGAGGGGGACAGTTTGTCCCTCTCTTTAATCCAATATTTGGTCGCTACTCCCTCATGTTTTCCAGGAACGGTCACTATACAACCTTCCTTTTCAAGCC
>Ga0206864_1209_pt1 | contig 17137 bp, 18 predicted proteins | sample Alteio_BWOrgCont_42_FD_152632 | JGI IMG/M metagenome (GOLD analysis project Ga0206864, IMG submission 152632) | Enriched cells from forest soil in Barre Woods Harvard Forest LTER site, Petersham, Massachusetts, United States -... | ecosystem: Environmental > Terrestrial > Soil > Temperate forest >...
TCATCAAATGTTGTTAAAAGGGCCTTTTTAAACAAGGCAATACTCTGATCGGTTTTTACCCCTGATTGTTTATCGGCTTTAGTAAATACCAAAACAAACGACAAGCCTTTTTCACCAAGCCAGTTGCAAAATTCCAGGTCTATTTTTTGGGGTTCCAGGCGGCTGTCAATCAGCACCATCACACATTGCAGGCTTTCGCGTTTATCTAAATAGGTATGTATAAATTTGCTCCAATCAGCTTTTTTGCTTTTTGACGCCCGTGCATAACCATACCCGGGTAAATCTACAATATACCAGCTGTCGTTAATTAAAAAATGATTGATCAACTGCGTTTTGCCTGGTGTTTGCGATGTTTTGGCCAGCCCTTTTTTGCCTGTAAGCATATTTATGAGCGAGGATTTGCCCACATTCGAGCGGCCAATAAAAGCATACTCGGCCTTTACCGGCGGCGGCAATTTTGAAATTTGGGTATTGCTGCAAATAAACTCAGCTGATTTGATGATCATTGGGCAAAGATAGATTTTTAAGTCCGAAAGTCGGAAAAGTCTGAAAGCCCGAAAGAAACCGTTGATTATCAATTCCGATTAACTCCGATCTCTAAAAAATTACACTCACAATACACGGCACATTTGTACTTTTCGTAAATTTGATGTTTAAACATGTAATTTAATGAACGATTATAAAATACCTGCCCAAACACGCATAGGCCATGTGCATTTAAAGGTGAGCGACCTGCAGAAATCGCTTGATTTTTATTGCGGGTTACTGGGTTTTGATAAAATGATGCTTTACGGTGACCAGGCTGCATTTATATCTGCAGGCGGCTACCATCACCATATAGGTTTAAATACCTGGCAAAGCAAAGGTGCGCCGCCTGCGCCCGAATATGCGCCTGGATTATATCATACTGCAATTCTATATCCTGAGAGGAGAGACCTTGCAACCATATTGCAGCGTTTGATCGATGCAAAATATCCTATTACGGGTGCATCAGATCATGGCGTATCGGAAGCTATTTATTTGAACGACCCTGATAAAAACGGCGTTGAATTGTATTGGGACAGGCCGCGTGAGCAATGGCCTTTGGATGAAAATGGTGAATTGACCATGTTTACTAAAGCGCTGGATGTGAAAGGACTGCTGGCAACCGTGTAAATGTTTGATTTTTCACCTTTTATTTTTTTTTAATTGGAGTTCAAGAGGACCGTTTATTTGATTAGCAGATTTCTCCGGCTAATGGGTTCAATGCCTGTAAAAAACACAAAACACCATTTAGCACCTGCTTTAGAAACAGGATTGACCAAAGATGTTGTAACAATAAATGAAATTATAAGGTTAGTTGATTGATTGTCAGAAAACTTATTCATAGATTTAAGCCGCCTAACAAGCGGCTTTTTTATTTAAATTAACTGCCCCTGGTATGAAATCCTTATTAAATTTCCTCAGAGCTATAATATTTATTGTAGCCATTTATTTTTTATTGAAATTTGTATTCTTCTTTTTTGATTGGGGTGGGGTAAAAGCCATGATCTTTTTCGGTGAAATAAAAGAAAAAATGAACCAATTTTTGTTTTGGGTGTTATTCTCGTTTTTTGGAATAGCTCTCTTAGCTGTACTATGGCTTTTATTTAAATACCTCTCGATTCTTATTATGGCACTTCTCGTTCTCATTTGTCCGTACAGAAGTTTTGCCGCCTGGAGTGTAGGCATAATATCCATTATTTACTCCTGTTTCTTTTTATACGGCTATTGGTTTTCAGGTAAAAACAGCCTGACCTTTAGAGATGTTATGTTCGGATTAATATTAATAGGTGCCTGTATCCAATTATGTGTTTCATTAATAGAAGGGGTGTTTTTTTCATATAAGGTAGAAGACACAATTGATTTAGAGTAGAAATTCAAACTGCGACGCCGCCATAAATTTATTTTTCTGGATTTTATATCTTTATTTAGCATCAAATTCCAATGGATGAAACCTTCAATAAAGATAATTCTCTGCCTTGTGCTGATGGTGCACCATGTGTTTGCGCAAAACAGCAAACCTATATACAGCTCCAAAGCTTATACCATTTATCCCGATAAGGTAGTACAGGGTAAATATACGGCAAAGGCAATATCTGCTACCGAATTAACATCCGACTACAGCAGCCCGGCCAATCTTTACAAAAGCCCGGTTATTGAATTTAAATTCAGTATCAACGGTAAAGATAATGAGATGCCTGCGGGCACCAATCATTATTACAGCTGCACAAACGAGGTAAATGAGACTCCCCTGATAATGTTTGGCGTTGCACATGCTGAAAAAACGCAGCCAAAAGACATTTATCTTAAAGCATCAACACAATTTAAGATCCGGCTTGATATGCGGCCCGTTCTTAAAGCCTTTAAGGACCAGGGTTATTATACTTGTTTTAATGGGGATAAAATCTACAAAAATGATTTTAAAGGCGTATTTGTCGCTGGTAATACAGCTCCTATGATCTGGGATTTTAATAACCTAATTAATCATCCCGAACTTGAACTTAAGGACCCGGATGGCAACGGGATTTATGAAACCACCCTGGTGCTTAACAAGCCCGAAGATGAAAACAAGATTGCATCATCATGGAAATTAAGCCGCGATGTGAGCGCCTTTCCTCAATACCATTCTTCCTATAAAATAACCGATGCGCTGTATAACCTCGCCCTCGAAGAAATGCAGAAAGCAGTGGAGCCGGACAGCACCTTCCGTACCGGCAAGGAATGGGGCGGCGTATGGACAAGGGATATCAGCTACAGCATCATATTATCAATGGCTGTACTGCAACCCAAAGTGGCTATGTACAGCCTGATGAAAAAGGTGCAGGATGGCCGTATTATACAGGATACGGGTACCGGCGGGGCATATCCCGTTTCATCAGACAGAATGATATGGGCGGTGGCAGCCTATGAAGTTTATAAAGTTACCGGCGATGAGGAATGGCTCAAAAAAGCCTACCAGATCATTAAAAAGTCGGCGGAAGATGATGCCTCGAATGTATATGATAAAGAAACGGGATTAGTTAGGGGGGAATCGTCGTTTTTGGATTGGCGCGAAGAAACTTATCCTAAATGGATGCAGCCGGCGGACATTTACGAATCGGAATGTTTGGGAACAAACGTGGTGCATTACCAGGTGAACCGGGTATTAACAAATATGGCGCTTTTATTAAAGGACCCGGCTGCCTCAATTTATTCAAAGCGTTCAGAGATCATTAAAAAAGCCATTAACACTAACTTATGGTTGCCCGGCAAAGGTTATTACGGACAATATCTGTATGGCCGCGATTTCAAAAGCCTATCGCCGCGGTCGGAAGCTTTAGGCGAGGCACTTGCAGTATTATTTGATGCAGCCGAGGGTGAAAGACAGCAAAAAGTGATCAGTAATACCCCCGTAAACGCTTTCGGCATCCCTTGTATTTACCCGCAAATACCGGGCATACCGCCTTATCACAACAAAGCAGTTTGGCCGTTTGTTGAAACCTACTGGGCGATGGCATCGGCTAAGGCGGGTGACGAAACCTCACTATTGAGGGCTATAAGCGCGGTTTACCACCCGGCAGCATTGTTTTTAACCAATAAGGAAAATTTTGTAGTGAGCGATGGCGATTATGCCGGTACACAGATCAACTCAAGCAATATGCTCTGGAGTTTGTCGGGTAATATCGCGCTGGTTTATAAAGTGCTTTTTGGTATCAGTTATACCGGCAACAGTGTGGAGTTTAAACCATTTGTGCCAAAGGCCCTGGCAGGTGAACGTTCGCTGGATAATTTTAAATACCGGGGCGCTGTATTAAATATTTCAATGGAAGGCTTTGGTAATCAAATTAAAGGCCTTTGGCTCGACGGAAAGCGCCAAACGATTTTTTCCATACCGGCCACCCTGCAAGGGAAGCATACCGTTAAAATTATACTGGCCAATAATATACTAACCGGCAAAAGCAATTTACAGCCCGATTATACTGCTCCTGAAACTCCTGTTGTTACTTACCAAAACGGAAAGCTCACCTGGCCACGTATAACCGGGGCAGTTAGCTATAAAGTGATCAGAAATGGGAAAAGTTTAAATTCCATTAAGGTACATAGCTATAAAGTAGAATCAAACTTATATGCTGAGTACCAGGTTGCAACTGTGGATGCAAAAGGCGTAAGCTCATTTAACAGCGAACCTTTGCCCGTTGTTCCTGCCGGTGCGGTAAACATTACCGAAGCTGAAACCGCTGCAGACCGTGCCGACCTGCCTTACCCAGGATTTTCAGGAAGTGGTTTTATAGAGATAAGTAAGACTAAGAATACTACTTTAAATATCCCGGTTACGGTGAAACAAGATGGCATTTATGCGATTGATTTTCGGTATGCCAACGGAAACGGCCCTATTAATACCGAAAATAAATGTGCTATACGTACCCTTGACGTTGACAAACGTTTTGCAGGTATAGTGGTATTTCCGCAAAGGGGAAAGGGGGAATGGTCGAACTGGGGATTTACTAATCCGGTAAAGGTAAAACTCTTAAAAGGCACCCATACGGTGACCCTTCAATTTAAGGATGCCAACGAAAACATGAACCGTGTAATCAACCAGGCTATGGTTGACTACCTTCGGATAATCAAAATAGGGGAGTGAGTATGACAGTTTTGAAACGAAATTTTATTGATAAGCTTTAGCCAAGCAACGCTAAAATAATATTTGGCCCCATGATCCCCTACATCCTTTGAGAATTTCGAGGTTTAATTTTCACGACTAAAACGTAAAGATTACACAAAGGCCACGAGGATTTTATGAATCATCGTATGAGACAACCTCTATGAAAGTTTATATAATTTTCTCCCAGCAGTTGCTGTCCAAAAATTGAAGCAGCGTTGGTGGAAGTTTATATTTTTCGTTTAAATTTATGATTACTTCCTTAAGATAACTGAAGACGAATCTATTTAGCCCTTCATCACCATCATTCCCGTGACCGTAATAAATTTTTAAATTGCTGTCAGTCCAAATTCCTTCCCAAGATTCATATTCCTCTTCCCAGTGTTTGAACTCAAGCATGTCATATTCCACAAATTCGAAATCAGGACAGCTATAAAAAGTCTCATCAAGCCTGTAGTTTATATTGAAATTCAGGCTAATCCAACCACTCCATGGGCAACAATAGACACCAATCATAACTGGTTTTTGCACTTCTTTTGAAAATTTATCCAAGCCAGCTTTGATAAACTCTTTTATATCTTCTGAATCCTCTTTAAGATCAACCATATACGACAAAGTCTTACCAGGGATTAACTTCCCGATTTAAAAAAATGAAATTAATTTAATCCGGTTTTGACATATCTTTATCCAAAACATCCGTAAAATCTGTTTAATCCCGGTCACAATTCCCTTATCTTAATATTCTTAAAATAAGCCTTATGCCCGTGGTCCTGCAATGAAATATGGCCTGTTTTTGCAAGGCCGTAATCAGGGTAATCTTTCCATTTGCCTGCTGCCTTTTTCTTGTTCCAGTCATCGCTCCAGGCTTCAAACTCCAGTATCTTTTTGCCGTTTAGCCAATGCTCAACATGGCCGTTGCTGAAAATAATTTTGCTGGTGTTCCATTCCCCCACAGGCATTAATTTCTTTTGATCATTTGGTAAGTGCATGGCATAATCACAGCCAGTCTTTTGCCATTCTTCAAGTTTATCCGGCCAGCCGTTATCATCTATGATCTGGTATTCAGGCCCGGTTTCATAAGTTGTATGGTATTTCGGGTCTTCAACCACATGGTACATTACGCCGCTGTTGCTGCCCGCTTCTATTTTCCAGGTCCACGACAGTTCAAAATTAGTATATTGCTTATCGGTTACTAAATCTCCCCCTTTAGCATCGGCAGTAGCGCCCAAACATACCAGTGCGCCATCAATAATCGTCCAGTTTTTTACTTCGCTTTTACTGTTAAAATTATGCCAGCCTTTCAGGCTTTTGCCATCAAACAGGCTAACCCAGCCACCTTTTTTTATGTTTGATGATTTAGGATAGTGCGGGGAAGGTTTAACAAAGCTTTGCAGGAAAATAAAACCGGCTATAGCTATGATGATACTTGTTTTTATTAATGGGTTTTTCATAAAATTATTTTTTAGTTTTAAAACATAACATATTTGACAATTAAGCTTTTTCGCCCTTCACCTCCCGATAGCTATCGGGACACCACTCACCTTTAACCTTTCTTCACTACCATCTTCTCCGGGTCCCAATGCATAGGTTCATTCTTGTAGTAACTGTCGTTGCATAACAGGGCTGGTGCTGCGGCACGGTAACCAAATGTAGCATCTTCGGTCACTTTGCCATTATTCCTTATGGCAGTAAAAAAATTATTCATATGATCGTAAGGGCCGCCTAAATAACCTTTTTCTGCCTCATAGGTAATTTCTTCTGGTGCCAGCATCCGTTTTCTTTCCGGGTTGGTATCACCGCTCATTTTCATTTTATCAATGTAAAAAGGATCTTCACTTTCAAACAGTTTATTCCTTTTCAGTACCACTTTATCCCAGGTAATATCCATAGCGCCATCACTGCCCACCAATCGTAAATAGGTTGAACCGCTGGTGCCATCAACAAAATTGCAGCGTAAAGAAAGGTTAAAAGCAGGGTGTGTATCATTTTGCCCGTAATCAAAAGTGCCTAATAATACATCAGGCACCTCGCGACCGTCGTTCCAAAAGCGTAAACCGCCTGATGCGTAAATCTTTTCCGGGCCAAATGACCCTGTTACGAAATGCAGGCTGGAGAAGAGGTGTACAAAAAGATCACCTGCCATGCCGGTACCATAATCGGTATAATTACGCCATCTGAAAAACCGTTTTTCATCAAACGGCCTTTTATGCGTATTGCTTACATACGTTTCCCAGTCAACCGTTTGTGTCGAAGCATCAGGAGGAATAGGATATTGCCATACCTCAATAGGTGAGCGCCGGGCCCAAAAGCCCTCGGCATAATTTAGCTGGCCGATGGCGCCGCTTTTTAAAAGTTCTTTCGCTTTTTCGTTCCCAAGCGACGACACGCCCTGGCTGCCCACCTGGAAAATTTTACCTGTTTCCTGCTGTGCTTTTATAATGGCAGGCCCTTCAGTAATATTATGTACCATTGGCTTTTCGCAATAAACATGCTTGCCGGCATGCATAGCATCAATGGATATTTGCTGGTGCCAAAAATCGGGTGTGCCTATAATCACCGCGTCAACATCCTTACGGTTTAGTATTTCTTTATAAATTTTGGTTGTGAACAGGTCGGTCCCCCATCGCTTTTTGGCGTCATCAAGACGGCCATCATACAAATCGCACACGGCTACGAGTTTTACACCGGGAACTTTTAACGCGGTATCAGTATCTGTTGATCCCTGGCCACCAGCACCTATCAAAGCTAAATTCACCTGGTCATTCGGGCTAATGCCGAAATTTCGTTTTAAATACGCAAATGATTGTTTTTTAGCGGCAAATACATCTGTCCCAATAGCGACAGCAGCGGTCGCTGTACCAAGCTTTTTAAGGAAGCCCCTGCGTGAGGATCCGGGTTTTTCTTTCATAAAAAAGAAATTTAAAATAAAGGTATTGAAATTGGCTGTTAGAAAAAACCTGGTAATGGCTTTAATAGTGAAGGTATGATTTTAATAGGATATTTTGAATATTTTAAAAAAGATTGATCAGGTGGAATTACGACCCAATAAAAAGTATCAATTTAAGTTTTTAACAAAGTACTTTACTAACATACTTTTAAACTAATTTTGAATTTCAAAAAATCAATTATTGAAAACTAACCATAAAATAATAAATGGTGATAGCAGGCAAATGACGGAATTGGAAAGCAATTCTGTTCATTTAGTTATTACTTCCCCCCCTTATTGGCAGCTTAAAGATTACGGGACTGAAAATCAAATAGGCTTTCACCATAGCTATGAAAGTTATATCAATAATTTAAATTTAGTTTGGAATGAATGTTACCGTGTTTTGAGTTCTGGCTGCAGGCTTTGTATAAACATTGGAGATCAATTTGCACGTTCAGTATATTATGGCCGTTATAAAGTAATCCCTATCCGCGAGGAAATCATTAAGTTTTGCGAAAATATTGGCTTTGACTATATGGGTGCAATTATTTGGCAAAAAGTTACTAATTCAAACACAACCGGTGGGGGCATTCAAATGGGTTCATATCCATATCCTCGTAATGGAATTTTAAAGTTGGATTATGAATTTATACTCATATTTAAAAAGCTAGGTGACGCTGTAAAACCAACGAAAGAACAGAAGGAACTTTCTAAAATGACTGCAGAAGAGTGGAATACATTTTTTGCCGGGCATTGGAATTTCTCGGGAGCAAGACAAAGCAATCATTTAGCAATGTTTCCGGAAGAATTACCCAGGAGATTGATCAAAATGTTTTCTTTCGTTGGTGAAACTGTACTTGACCCTTTTGCGGGAAGTGGAACAACATCCCTGGCTTCAAAAAATCTTGATCGAAATTCTGTAGGGTATGAGATCAATCCGGAATTTATTCCATTGATTAAAGAGAAGTTATCATCAAATCAGCAAGATATACATGGAACTACTTATGAATTTTTAAAACAAAACTTAATCACAACTGATTTTGATAAAGAAATTCAAAAACACCCTTATATTTTCAAAGACCCGCACCTGCTTGATAAAAAAATAGATGTCAAAAAACTTCAGTTTGGTTCTAAAATAGATAAAGATAGTTTGACTGAAAGAGAGGAGTTGTTTACTGTTAAAGAAATTATTAACGCAGAAAAAATAAGGTTAAGTAATGATTTGACTGTAAAACTAATCGGTATAAAGCAGGATAATTTAGTTAATGGAAAAGCCACCGATTTTTTGATTGAAAAGACGAAAGGAAAACGTGTTTTTTTGAAGTATGATAAAATAAAGTATGATAATGACAATAATTTACTTTGCTATGTTTATCTTGAAAACAAAACATTTATAAACGCTCATTTAATTAAAAACGGATTAGTGCTAGTCGATAATGAAAATGATTACAAATGCAAAAGTAAATTTATTAAATTATGTCAGCATATACTGGAGGCGAGTTAAACAAACTAAATGGGGACTATGGAATTTCAGCCCCTTACAAGCCAGTTCCTGTTATGAAGCTGATAAAGAATCACAGACCAAAAAGTAAGGATGAGTTATATGAACAAATAAAATTTCATTTTGAAAATGAATGTCCATGCGGAATCAGAAGTCAAGGAACAGTTGAAGATTTTGGAAGGAATTTATTTAATTCACAAAAAGCGGCATGGGGGAAAGAAAAGTATACTTTGCAAGAATGCATTCAGTGGGAATATGACTTATTTGTAATTCAATCTTTGAAAGGGACTTTGATTGAAGAAAAAGCAATTACATTACTTAGCGAAAAATTAGGGGGATACAAAATTTCAGAAGCTGAAGGTTTTGTTGATGAAGAACTTCGGATTGACTTAATTATTTCTAAAAACGCCCTTGACATATGTGGTATTCAGGTAAAACCACTTACATTTAAACTAATGAGGGCGGGAGTGATTATTTTTAATCGTCAAGCGAATTCTAAATGGGGAAAAACGGTTTTATATCTATACTATGATGATAAAGAAAATTTCATTGACTTGAATGAGATTGTCGAACGAATAAAAAAGCTTTAACCCCACTTTTGTTGTCTACAGCATTAATCATAAAATTAAGAATTTAGAAGTAATTGCTCAAATTGCTGCAGAAATTGTATTGCTTTCCTAATAGGGCTTATTTCAACAATATCTTAGTTGGTTTCGCTGAAACAACAATCATTATCTTTGCATCCATTAAATATGAGTAAAACCATAACTCCGTACACCCGAGACCAGGGCACCAAAAAAGAACAGGTGGCTGATATGTTTAACAATATATCAAAAACCTACGATTTTTTAAACCATTTTTTGTCGCTGGGGATTGATATTGTCTGGCGTAAAAAAGCCATTAACGAACTAAAAAAAGATCAGCCAAAATTAATACTTGATGTGGCTACGGGTACGGGTGATTTTGCTTTTGAGGCGTTATCGATATTGAAACCAGAAAAAATTATAGGGGTCGATATTTCACAGGGTATGCTGGATATAGCGCAGCAAAAAATTACAAAACGTGGTTTGGGCAACATCTTCGAGGTGAAATTGGGCGATTCGGAAAAACTGCCGTTTGAGGCCGATACGTTTGATGCAGTGACTGTTGCTTATGGCGTACGTAATTTTGAAAACCTGGAATTAGGCCTGGCCGACATAAACCGTGTTTTAAAACCGGGTGGAAAAGCTGTGGTGCTTGAGTTTTCGAAGCCGAAGGTTTTCCCGGTTAAACAGCTTTATAAATTCTATTTTAATTATATTACACCCGGAATAGGGAAATTATTTTCAAAAGATTCAAGGGCCTATACCTATCTGCCGGAGTCGGTGGCTGCGTTCCCAGATGGGGAAACTTTTACGGCGCTGATGGATAAAATAGGGTTTAAAAATACCAAATGCAGGCCTTTAGCGTTTGGTATCTGTTCAATATATACAGGTGTTAAATGAGTAAAAACTATTACCTCACCATCATCTTATTGTTGTTATGCAGTAATTTATTACTTGCACAGTCGGCGCCGGCCTGGGGGGGAGGGGCTGATCAGACTGATTTAAGCTTTGGTTTCTCTTTCTCATACATTAGCAGCTATTTTAAAATAGTTAAACAACCCAATTGGCGTACACCCTATTTTGACACGGGGGTTAATAAAAACATAACCGATTCGTTAAATAGTATAACTTCAAGACCATTGCCAGGGTTCGGCATAGGTTTTATTACCCGTTACCGGTTAACCGATCATCTTGAAGCCCGGATAGCACCTTCACTGGTTTTTGCCGACCGAGCCCTTACTTATACTTACCCCACGGCCTCGGAAGATATAACCAAATCAATACAGGCAACTAATATTGATTTCCCACTATCAATAAAATTAAAATCCGACCGTATAGACGATTTCAGGGCTTATTTATTAGGAGGTGTAAAATATTCTTTTGCCGTAGGAAAAGGTAATGCAATTGCGGGCGACATTAACCCATTAGATCAAATACCTAAAAATGTTCAGGGCTTCGGATCTTATGAAGTCGGCATGGGCTGTGATATTTATTTCGAATTTTTTAAGCTTTCGCCCGAAATAAAATTGTCTAATTCATTCGGCAATGTACTGGCGCCCGCAAATGATCCATATTCGAGCCCCATCAGCAAATTGTCATTACATACTATCATGTTTAGTTTAATTTTTGAATAGTTCTTTTATCCTGAATTCAGGAAAAATTCGATAGAATTTCAAGTGCTTAATTTATACCCTCAGTCTGCTTTTGACAATGCCCATTGAATTTTCCATTGACAAACCAGATGCGTTTAAATCGCACCTGTCTCTAAACTTGTACCCATGGCAAGTCTTTAATTTCTTTCCAGGCAGTGGCATTTCTAAATTTTGTATAAGAATCATCATGAACACTTTCTACACTTACTTCCGGAAAATATTCTGTTCCAATTCCATCGAGCATAAAGATTGCGTTAAAACCAAAACGATGGGACCCTATCAAACGATAACCTTTTTTCTTTAACAATTTTTTCATTGCAAGTAATGAAACGCCTACAAAATCAGGGTGCAAGGTTTGCATCTTATTAAAATTCGGTTCGTATGGAATTGTCAATGCCAAATCGCCTGGAATTACGTTTAGCGTTTCACAAATAATTACCCGTGGTTTTATAACAGTTATGGCTTCCATAATGTAATAATCATTTCCGTCTATATCTAAACTTAACAGATCAATCTCACCTTCGAAACCATTTTCACTAATAAGTTGATCTACGTTTTCACGCGTTATCCAGGCATGTTTAAAAAGCGGTGGATGAATAAAGGTTGAAGGGTTAAAAGCAAAAAATTTATTACCTTGTTCTACAAATTTTTCATCACCATCAAATAATAAGCCGTTCCATCCATGATTAATTACCAGGTTTGTTGCCATGCACTCAAATCCATCGCTAACACAAATCTCAACTACGCGTTTATTTGTTGTTCCAATTATAGAAAAAATGTATAACAAAATTCCATCTTCCTCAAACTGCGAGTATACTCTAAATCCAACATCCTTTAATGACGGCATTTCTGCTGGTGTTAATAACTTTTTCATCAAACGGTATTGGTTGGCAATTTGAACCTGTTCAACCTGGCTATTTTGCTTTTGCTTAGCAAGAGGTATTATTCTTCTGGCAGAACCAGCTATTAATCTTCCAATAAAAATTCTAAATTTCTTCTTCATTTTTAAACTATAATTAATTTCTTCTTTTTATGCTTATTTGTCAATTTTACCCGTCGGCAAAAAGTATTGTTTTTGACGGCCTGAATTAATATTTTTTTATTTTCACTCTTTTCCATTCCTGCTTTTATTTTCTTAGCAGGGCGCAGCCAGAACAATTTAAAAATCAGCATCCTTAAAAGCTCTGTGACAAAACTGTCACCTAACCTCATGGTATACCTTAGTTTAATTAATTTGGATAGAAAATTGTTATTACGTAAGAAGCATGTGCGACGCAGCGAATTGATCTCATCCTGATCGATTTAGGATTAATGCTGTTCAGAATACTAACTTAAAACAATTTATTGAAATTTTATATTTTTTTAGATAATTTATTAATATAATAAGGCCCTTATCTATACTAAGAACACAAGTATTAACGAGTTAACGATTTTTATATAAAACCTGCAATTAAAAAACATAATTTCGCGCTCATAGTTACCTATATCTATGGCTAAAATTGCATTAATTACAGGCGCTACCTCCGGGATAGGCGAAGCTTGTGCCCATTTATTTGCCCGCGAACAATATAACCTGGTACTAACCGGCAGGCGTACAGACCGCCTTGAAAAACTGGCAAAAAAATTAAATACTGAGTATAATACGGAAATTGCCGTTTCATCATTTGATGTAAGGGACAGGCAGCAGGTAATCAGCAATCTTGAAGATTTACCGGCTAAGTGGAAAAAGGTTGACGTATTAATAAATAATGCCGGTTTAAGCCAGGGGCTTGACCCTATACAAAGTGGAAGTTATGATGATTGGGAAACTATGATAGATACCAACATTAAAGGCTTGCTTTACGTAAGCAAAGTGGTATCAAACTGGATGATAGCAAATAAATTGGGGCATATAATAAATATTGGTTCGATAGCCGGTAAGGAAGTTTATCCGAATGGAAATGTATATTGCGCAACAAAATTTGCGGTTGACGCTTTAAACAAAGCAATGCGGATAGATTTACTGCCTTATGGCATAAAGGTTACTGGTGTACACCCGGGAGCAGTGGAAACCGAATTTTCGGAAGTACGCTTTAAAGGGGATAAAGAAAGGGCAAATAAGGTGTATGACGGGTTTGAACCTTTAGTTGCCGCTGATATTGCCGAAACTATATGGTTTGCAGTATCGCGCCCGGCGCATGTTAATATTAACGAACTAACAGTTATGCCAACCGCGCAGGCATCGGCAGCAATTATTTCGAGGAAGTAAGTCCGAACCGCTGATTTTTTTGATTAATGGATTTCGTTGATTTTTTAAATAAATCCGAAACGGCGAAGCCCTCTTGAACACCTTTAAAAAACAAAACACATGTGAAAAATCGAACATCCGAAATAAATCACTAATTCACTAATTCAACAATTCACTAACTCACTAATTCAACAATCAACCCATGTCACTAATTAACCAGGTAGACCAGGACATAAAACAAGCCATGCTGGCCAAGCAGCCAGACCGTTTAAGGGGGCTTAGGGCCATAAAGTCGGCATTGCTTTTGGCAAGGACAGAAAAAGGCGCGGCAGAAGAACTGACTGCAGAAGCCGAAATAAAAGTGTTGCAAAAACTGATAAAGCAGCGTAAAGAATCGGCTGAGATATATAAGGCACAGAACCGGGATGACCTGTACCAGGTAGAAATGGAAGAAATAAAGGTAATTGAACCTTATTTACCACAGCAAATGAGCCGTTTTGAAATTGAGGGGTATTTACAGGAGCTGATAAGCCGTTTGGGTGTAACTTCAGTAAGTGATATGGGAAAAGTAATGGGCATTGCCAGTAAAGAATTAGCCGGGCAAGCTGACGGCCGGACAATATCAGAGGTGGTGAAGCAGTTGTTGGGGTGAGGTAGTGAGTAGTGAGTTGTGAATAGTGAGTGGTTAGTTGTCAGCCTTGAGTACTGAATTGGGATTTAAGTTTGGCTACAAATCCATATTTACTACTCACTACTCACCGCTCACCACTCACTACTCACTAACTAAACTAAAAAAATTGTTGTAACTCAATTGCAATAAACTATTTTTATAGCGGAATGTTTGGGTTTTTATACTGGATTGAAATTCAGGCTGACTTTTAAATTTTAAACTTTACAAATTTATATGGATTTCGTGCTTAAAGAGGAACACGGTTTTAGTTACATCGATGAGGGCGAAGGCGAGGTTTTATTATTGTTGCATGGCTTAATGGGTGCATTAAGCAACTGGGATAAAGTAATAGAAGATTTTAGAGGTCAGTACAGGGTAATTATACCAATATTGCCCATTTATGATCTGCCGTTGTTAACTACGGGTGTAAAAACCCTTTCTAAATTTGTACATAAGTTTGTAACGTATAAGCAATTAAGTGACGTAACATTGCTTGGTAATTCATTAGGAGGGCATGTTGCATTAATATATGTATTGTCGCACCCTTCTGTTGTAAAGGCAATGGTATTAACGGGCAGTTCGGGTTTGTACGAAAACGCTTTTGGCGGAACATTTCCAAGGCGTGGAAGCTATGATTTTGTAAAGGAAAAAGTTGAGTACACTTTTTATGCCCCCGAAACTGCTACAAAAGAGCTTGTTGATGATGTTTACAGGATTGTTAACGACCGTCATAGTGTGATCAGGATATTAGCCATGGCTAAATCTGCTATACGGCATAATATGAAAAAAGATCTGCGTTATATAAATATACCGGTATCATTGATATGGGGCAGGGATGATAAAATAACACCGCCCGAAGTAGCGGTTGAATTTCATGAAGAGCTGCCAGACTCTGAACTGCATTGGATAGACCATTGCGGGCATGCGCCAATGATGGAGCAGCCGGTTGAGTTTAACAGGATATTAAAAGGATTTTTAGAAAAAATAAAAGTATAATATGCTTGCAATTGAATTGATATCTGATGCGATCACCCCGGTAAACACTTCTGATAGTATCCAGAAGGTTTTTGACCGTATGATCGAATTTCGGGTCAGGCATTTGCCAATTGTAAACGAAGAACAGTTTTTGGGTTTACTTGCAGAGGATGACCTGGCAGGAGAAAGCGATTACCAAACGCCAATAGGGGCGCTGGCGCTTTCACTGGTTAATCCTTACGTACTGGAAGACCAGCATATATATGATGTTATACGTTTGTTTTATGAACAGCAACTAACTGTTGTTCCGGTACTGGATGCAAAAAAAAATTATTTAGGGTTGATCACTATCAATGCGCTAACCAAATATTTTGCCCGTCTTACCTCTGTCGAGCAGCCGGGCGGTATCATTGTGCTGGAGATTAACAATAAAAATAATTCGCTGGCGCATATGTCACAAATCGTAGAATCTGATAACGCGCAAATATTAAGCTCTTATGTGCAGTCTTTCCCCGATTCAACCCGCATGGAAGTTACGCTCAAAGTAAATAAGCAGGATATCTCTGCTATTATCGCCACTTTCTTACGGTATGAATATACTATAAAAGCTACTTTTAATCATAGCGCCGATAATGATAATTCAAAAGACCGTTATGATTCATTAATGAATTACTTAAATCTTTAAAAGTTCATGGTTCATGGTTCATAGTTCATGGTAAGAAGTTGAAAAATGGCATTTAGATTTGAAGATTTACAGGTATGGCAAAAGGCTATGGATTTAGATGAACAAATCAATCAACTATCTAAAAGTTTCCCAAAAGAAGAAATATACGTATTAACTTCACAAATACGAAGAGCGGCAGATTCCGTAGTTTTAAATATTGCTGAAGGTTCAACAGGTCAAAGCAAAGCAGTTTTTAAATTGTTTTTAGGTTATTCTCTTCGCTCGGCAATTGAAGTGGTTAGTTGTTTATTTATTGCTAAAAAAAGAGGATATATAAATGACGATTCATTCAATAAACTCTATACTGAGTTTGAAATATTAGTTAAAATGGTTACCTCTCTTAAAAATTCCTTTTGACTCTTGCTATCAACCAACGATCTTCGGCTATGAACCATGAACCATTAACTATGAACCAATGAAGATAGCAATTTACGGCAGGCCATTTAATGATACAGTTGTACTCCCGTACATCAGGGAGGTATTTGATATTCTGACACAGCATGGTGTTGAAATTTATGTTCATCAGCAGCTTCATAATTATTTAAAGGATAATATCGACGGTGTGCAATATAATGTGCTTGGACCTGGTGATAAGATAAAGGGTTTTATCGATCTTTTTTTAACCCTGGGGGGCGATGGCACCTTGCTGGATATGGTTACAGTGATCTGCGATTCGGGCATACCAATTATAGGCATCAATTTCGGCAGGCTCGGGTTTTTAGCCAGTATAAATAAAAGTGATATTGCGGCTGCCATTCATGCTGTCGTAAATAAACAATTTACTTTAGATAGCCGGGAACTGCTCAGGATTGACTCTGAACTGGAAATATTTGGTAAAGATAATTTTGCCCTTAATGATATCACCATCCACAAACGCGACGATTCTGCAATGATCACCACGCATGTTTTTTTGGATAAGGAGTTTTTAAACTCATATTGGGGCGATGGTATTATCATTTCAACATCCACCGGTTCAACGGCATATTCATTGAGCTGCGGGGGGCCTATTATTTTCCCGCAGTCGAACAGCATGGTGCTGACGCCTGTTTCCCCGCATAATTTAAATGTGAGGCCAATTGTATTGCTTGATAGTTCTGTATTATCTTTTGATGTGGAATACCGCAGTGCAAATTATCTCGTATCATGCGATTCGCGTACTGCGGTAATAGAAAAAACCATGCGTTTTACGGTTAGTAAGGCCGGATTTAAGTTAAATCT
>Ga0206864_1210_pt1 | contig 17110 bp, 16 predicted proteins | sample Alteio_BWOrgCont_42_FD_152632 | JGI IMG/M metagenome (GOLD analysis project Ga0206864, IMG submission 152632) | Enriched cells from forest soil in Barre Woods Harvard Forest LTER site, Petersham, Massachusetts, United States -... | ecosystem: Environmental > Terrestrial > Soil > Temperate forest >...
TGCACGAGTTCGGCCATGCGACGGCGGCGTGGATGACGGGCCGCAAGGCCACGCCGCTGCCGTTTGGGTGGACGCCCGTCGAGCCGGATTATTCACCGTTTGTTTATTTTGGCCTGCTGCTGCTGTTTGGGATTCTGTTCTGGACCGGGTGGAAGGAACGCAAACCCTGGGTGATGATTGTGGCGGTGGCGCTGGCGGGCTTGCAGTATTACATGACCTGGCGCATGGCGGAGCAGGACCAGGAATTCTGGTGGAGTGCGTTTGGCGGCGTGGGCGGTGAATTCTACCTCAGCGCGCTGTGCATGGCGTTTTTCTATGTGCAGATGCCGGAAGGTTTTCGCTGGGGGATGTGCCGCTACGTTTTCTTTATCATCGGGGCGAGCGCGTTTCTGCACATCGTGGTTTATTGGAACGACGTTTACCACGGCGTGGAAGACCTTCCGATGGGCTCGATGATCAACGGCGAGGACGACAGCAACGGCGACATGAACAAATTGATCGACCAATTCGGCTGGACCGAGACGCAGATCAGGCACAACTACCAATTCCTCGGCTACTGGTGCTGGACGGGCCTCGCCGTGGTCTATGCCGTGTTTGCCCTGCGGCTGAACGCCATCGCCGACTGGGTTTCGATGAAATTTGGCCCGAGCGAGGAAACCGACGCGAGCTAGGGCTGGGATTTTTTTCGGCGAGCGATGAGCGCTAGTTTTTTCGCGCGCGGCCAGGTTTTGATTTCGTATTCGCGCTTCAACGCCCTGCCGCGTGTTCGTCGGCGCTCGAAATATTTCAACACAACGGGCCGGCGGGTTTTCGTATAGCGCGCGCCCTGCTTCGCGTGGTTGTGTTCGTGCAGGCGTTTTTCCAGGTCGTTCGTGATGCCAACGTAGAGCGTGCCGTCGGCGCATTCCAAAATATAGACGAAATACATGCGGGGCGCCTTAGTGCGTCATGAAGTAATAAATGATGTCGATGGTAAGCGGGTAGGCGCGACGCTCGGAAAAGATATGAAAGTAATCCTCGTCCTCGCCTTCGCGCTCCATGCCGTCGCCGGTGTCAGAATTGTGAATGGCGACGACCATGACGCGGTTTTTGTCGTCGAGCCACGCGCGCACATGCATGGTCTCGCCCCGGTAGCCATTGACGGGGTCGGCCGGCCCGCTGTCAGTCTGTGCGCTGTTTTGCTCGCTGTTCACGTTGTAATAGCTGGTGGTGCGCTCCCAAAGATGGATCGTGGGCACTTGCAGGCGGCTCATGGGACCTTTGAGGTCAAAGACACCGTGGAAAATGGGGTGGTCGATTGTCAGCTCGACCCATTTGCGTCCGGGCAGCACCTTGTTCATCTCGCCTTCAAAGTGATCCCAGGCGTAATCGCCCCAAAAATCGTCCACCATCAGCGAACCGCCGTTCATCAGGTATTGGCGCAGGTTGCGGACTTCGCCGGCGCCAAGATTCATCGCCTGGGGGTGCGACATCCAGATGAACGGGTAGTCGTAGAGGTCGGGGTCGGTGAGTTTCAACACGCGGCCGTCCGGATCCACTTTCATCGAAGTGAACTGCTTGAGGCGGTAGGAGAGGTTCAGGTCGGCGTCGGGGTAATCGTTGGCCCAGCCGAGCCAGCCTTGCGCGGGGATGGAGTTGAAGATGATGCGGGCAAAGGTAAAGGTGTCGTATTTGAAGCCGGGCGGGTTCGTCCATGCCGGCAGGTCCACACTATGGCCGGCGGTTTCACGCGCGGTTTTCACCGTATCCTGGTTCACATAGCCGCCGCCTTCGAGGGGAACCATCGGCCCATAAGTCGGTCCGCCCGGACCGCCAAAGCCGCCTCTACCGAAACCTCCGCCACCAAAACCGCCGCGCCGGCGTCCGCCACCACCGAACCCACCGCCTCCGCCGTAGCCGCCGCCATATTGGTTTTGGGCGAAAACCCAACCCCCCGCGAGCAGGCAAAGCAGCGTCGCGAGCAAAACGATTTTCCGGGTTCGGGGCATGGGTGAAACGGCGCCTGCGCGTCAAAATTGAATAAATCCCAACAGTAAACACCAGGCAAGTGCGAAGGGTTTCCCTTGACGGATGGGCCGGGAATTTTTTAGAGTAAACGTTCCCTTGTAACTGCCTGGTGGTGTAATGGTAGCACAATTGACTCTGACTCAATTTGTCTAGGTTCGAATCCTAGCCGGGCAACCATTCGACTGCGCGTCTTGCTGCGCTCATGTCTGGTACTTCGACTCGACAAAAAGCACGGCTATTTTACCGCCGCCGGTAATCCCCGCGGCTGAAATATTTCTCCAGCCAGACATACGCGCAGATGAAGAAATACCGGCTGCCCATTTCCTTGATTTTCAATTTTGCGACGCCGGTGCGGCGGTTGCGCCAGGTGATGGGGATGACCGTCCAGCTGTAACCGCGCACAATGGCCTTAAGGGGGATTTCCACGGTGAGGTTAAAATGCGGCGAGAGAAAGGGCCGGCAACCGTCAATGACTGTGCGGCGATAGGCCTTGAAGGCGTTGGTGGTATCGTTCAGGCGGATGTTGAACAGGACGCGAATGAAGAAGTTGGCCAGGCGATTCACGCGAAGTTTGACCCAGGGATAATCCGTGACGCTGCCTTTTTTGAGAAAGCGGCTGCCGAATACACAGTCCCAGCCTTCGTTGAGGATTTTCCAGTAGCGTACGACATCCTGCGGTGAATCGGATTCGTCGGCCATCATGATCACCGTGGCGTCGCCGCGCATCTGGCCAAGCCCGTGGATGATGGCGCAGCCGAAGCCGTGCGGCCCCAAATTTTGCACGGGGGCAAGGGCGGGAATTTTTTCCCGCAATTTTTGCAAAATCGGCCAGGTTTGGTCTTTGCTGCCGTCATCCACCACGATGATTTCGTGCGGAATGCCGTTTTGTTTCAACTCCTGATGCACATTTTCGACCGTGGTGGCGACGCAACCTTCTTCATCCCGCGCGGGAATGACCACGGAGAGCAATTGCAGCGGTGGTGTGGCTGGGTTGGGTGGCGGGGAATTCATCAGGGGGCGGAAAGGTCAAGCCACTGCGGGTTGGCTTCAGCATGGCGGGCAATTTCCTCGAGAATGGCCTCGGCGGACGTTGCAGGCTTCCACTGCCACACGGATTGGGCCAAGGCGGAATCGAGCACCAGCCAGGGCAGGTCGTAAGGTCGTGGCTTTTTGTCTGCCGTGATGGGATGCGGGGTAAAGCGCCGGTCGCACCATTGGGTTAGTTGACGGAGGGAAAGCGCCGAGCGTGCACCGCCGGACGCATGGACAATCCGCGGCTGGGTTTTTCCGCGGCCGGCGCGGATTTGAGCCCGCAACAACGGGACGAGGTCGCGCGGGTGGAGGCAATCGCGCACTTGGTGGCCGCGGCCGGAAAAGCCGATGTATTTCAAAGGTCGGCGCGCACGGTGGGAGTGAATCCAGTAGGAGAAGATGCCCTGGTCGGGGCGTCCAAACTGGCCAGCGCCGGCGAGCACGCCGCAGCGGTTGATCCAGACTGGCAGCGTGTAGGCTTCACCAAATTCCAGACACATGGTTTCGGCGGCAAGCTTGGTTGCTCCGTAAAGTGAGACTGGCGGCGTGACGCTAAAATTTTCCGCCACTCCCGCAGCGGACACCCCCGGGGGCAGGCGTTTGCCTTTGTTCAGGACGAAGGCGTCGCCACCGACTTTCATCGGCAGGGCGGCGAGGGCAGGAATCGAATAAACCCGGCTGGTGCTGAGTAAAATTATTCCCGCCTGATGCCGACGGCAGTATTCGAGGAGGTTGATGGTGCCGAGTAAATTGTGTTCGACGAGTTGTCGGGCGCTCATCTGCCCGTCCACGCCGGCGAGAACGCTGGGGTTGGCGGCGGCATCAAGTACCCAATCAGCCGCCGGCAAGGCATCCACGTCCGAGGCGTTGCGGATATCGGCATGAAGCAACCGGACGCCGAGGTGCTTGAGGCGCAGGCGGTTGATTTCGCTGCCCGGCCGGCTGAAATTGTCGACGCCAACCAAAGTGAGGCCTTCGAATGAGGCGAGGAGAGTTTCGGCCAGAACGCTGCCGGCAAATCCGCAGGCTCCTGTGATCAATACGCGCATGGCTGATGGGGAAGGCGATAGTCAATCCACCGGGGCGGGAACGTGCAAGGCGGAAGAAAGCGCGGCCTGCTGCCTTAAGAAGCAGCCTCGCGTTGCCGCCAGGCGGCCACGATTTCTTGAATCGTTTGGCGCAGCGATTTGGTGATGGACCATTTGGGGTAGTGGGTCTTCATCTTGCGCAAGTCGCTATAGTAACAGATATGGTCTCCGACTCGGGGTTGTTCAAGGTAAGTGTATTTTTGCGGCCGACCGGTGATTTCCTGGGTGAGGGTGAAGGCTTCCAGAAGGGAGCAGGAATTGTCCCGACCGCCACCGAGATTATAAACTTCGCCGGCCCGGGGTGAGGAAATAAAGGCGTGAATAAACCGCGCCACGTCCTCGGCGTGGATGTTGTCCCGCACTTGTTTGCCCTTGTAGCCGAAAATGCGGTATTCTTTGTCTTCGATGTTGCATTTGACGAGGTAGCTGAGAAATCCATGCAGTTCCACGCCGCTGTGATTGGGCCCAGTCAGGCAGCCGCCGCGCAGGCAGCAGGTGGGCAGGTTGAAATAGCGGCCGTATTCCTGGGTCAGGATGTCCGCCGCGGCTTTGGACGCACCGAAGAGCGAGTGCTTCGATTGGTCAATGGAGAAACTTTCGGGGATGCCGTTGGCGTAAGCCGGGTCATCGTAATCCCAGCGCGTGGCCAGTTCCTTCAATGGAATGGTGTTGGGCCGATCGCCATAGACTTTGTTGGTCGACAGGTAAACGAAAGGCGATTCCGGGCAATGCCGGCGCGCCGCGACCAGCAGATTTAAAGTTCCCACGGCGTTGACGTCGAAGTCATCGTAAGGGATGTCGGCGGCGCGGTCATGGGAAGGCTGGGCGGCGGCGTGGACGATGGCGGCGGGCCGCAAGTCGGACAACAACTTGTCCAGCCCCGCGCGGTCACGGATATCCATCTCGTGGTGGCGGAAATTTGCGAGGGTTTGCTCGAGTCGGCGCTGGTTCCAGCGTGTGTCGCCGGCCGGCCCAAAAAATACCGCCCGCTGGTTGTTGTCCACCCCGTGGACCGTATAATCGAGCTGGGTGAAATACGCGCAGACTTCAGAGCCAATCAAGCCGGAGGAGCCGGTGACGAGCAAAACCTTCGAGGCCTTCATGGTTAAGGTATTATAGCCGGCGGAACCAGGGTGTGAGCTGAAAAAGCCTGGAGAACTGACTGGCACCAATAGCAACTTGGCCTGTTTTAGCAAGCGAAAGCGAAAAACACCCGGAAGTGTGTCAGTGGTGCAAGGCCAAGTTTGCACTTGTTAGGCCAGGGCCAATCTGATGGTTTTTAATTGAAGGTTTTGCTCCGGCCATGAATTTTCTTCTCAAAGCGGTCGCCTATGTCTTGCGGCATGAGGCGTATCTTTTTTTTGCCCTGCTGGCGTTTTTCCTCCCTCTGGCCTGGGTCTTTTCCAATACGTCGCGCTGGGCCAGGGGCCCGGGTATCCTTGGCGCGTGGGCGCGTGCGCTGGCGGTGGTGTTGCTGGCCGGTTTTTGCTGGATGACGTTCCAATATCTCGTCACCCCGGTGTTTTTTGAGCATGTCGAACCGCAGGTTCCCGAAGTTTCCTGGTACTATCTTCAAGGGCATCCGCTTTATTCCAGCCTGGACTCCGCGCAGGTTTACAATCTGCCTTATGGGCCCGCGCTTTACCTGCTGGTGGGCTGGAGCAATGAACTCTTTGGGCCTGCGCTGCTGGCGGGCAAGCTGCCGGGCGTGCTGGCTAATGTGGCCACGCTGGTCGTTTTGTATTTCGTGTTCAAAAAACAATCATCTGTCCGCACCGCCTTGTTGGCTGTCGGCTTGAGCGCGGCGTTTTTTTTGCGGGCCGATGCGAATCCCATCACCGGGCGTTCGGATTCGCTATTGTGCCTGCTGGCGGCCCTCGGCCTCTGGCTGGCTTCCGGCCGACGGTGGTATGCGCCTTTTATCGTCGGCGCCCTGATCGGGGTGGCGGTGAATTTCAAAATCCACGCGGCGCTCTATTTTATTCCCGTGGCGGCGGTCGCCTGGCAGAGTGGTTACACCATCAAGCAGGGCTTGGCGGCCGTGGGTTGTGCCCTCGCGGTTTTTTTCGCCCCTTTTGTTTTGCTGCCGAATATTTCGCTCACGAACTACCTCGGATTTATCCGTGCCATCGTGCACCACGGATTCAGCCCGATAAAGTTTCAGCAACTGATGTGGTGTTTGGCGGTGGTATCGATGCCGCTGGTGGCGGGGTGGCTGGTCCAATACCGTGAGACTCGCGCCATGGCGGTGTTGCGGGCGAACGCCGTCTTGATTGCCGGTTTCCTGGGCGCATTTGTTTTGCTGTTGGTCCCGGCATCCAAATACGGGGCTGGTCCGCATCATTTGATGCCTTGGTTGGTGGCGGTGCCCTATTTGGGCATTCAACTTTACAATAGCGGGTTAGGCCAGGTCTGGAACCCGTCCGGTGGAACGCGTTGGGCGCGGGCTTTTCTGATCGCCTGGACGTTCGCCTGTTTAACCTCGTCGTCGCTGGCCTTGATTAAAACGCATTCCTTGCTGAAGGAGCATTCGGCGGACGGGGCCAGGGTGGTTGCCGATGTGCAGCAGGTCCTGAAGGAGCAGGGCAAGGAATGCATCGTCCTGATGGGTGTCGGCGGACCGGATGATTATTGGCTGACTTCGTATCGCTGCCTGTTGGCGTTCGACGGCCAGCCCGTGGGCATTGATTGGACTGCCCTTATGGACCACAAGCGGGCGGATTTGCCCGAGCCGGAAATTGCCCAACTGCTCCAGCAGTTCAAAACGGGGTCGACCGCGCCGAAGGGTGTGCTCTGGCTGATTCCGAAAAACTCCGCTCCCTTTTCAATCAAAACTTTTTATCCACCCTATGACGCCTTGTTTTCCCCGCGGTTTCTCGATGACTTCAACCGGTTGTTCAAACACACCGGCTCCTCGGAATTTTTTGATTTGTACAGTAGCGCCGACGGCTTGCCATTGTCAGCGGCGGTCAAGTGATTCTCCTTCCGATGCAGGTTACCTCCAGCCAGATTATAAAGCGGGGTTTGCAGCGGCAGTGCCCGAATTGCGGAAAACCACTGATGTTTGCGCCGCGGATGCGGCTGCTGGCGCGGTGTCCGGAATGTTCTTTGCGCTGGGATCGCGGGAACGGCTTTTTCCTGGGTGCGATGGTCTGTAATTACACGGTGACGGTGTTCGGGCTGATGCTGCCATTGGCGCTGCTGGCGCTGTGCGGGTGGATTACGCCGAGGGTGGCCATTGGGCTGGGTGCGGGAATCGGGCTGGTCTTCCCGGTGATTTTTTATAAATGGTCGTGGAGCTTGTGGCTGGCGGCGTATTATGCTGTCTTGCCCAACGAGCTGCCGGCCAATGCCGGTCAGGACCACCCATTACTCCATCGTGAAATCCAGAAAAACCAAGGCGAGCCGCCAAAGCGCGGGCGTGATTGACGCGCATACCCACGCGTATCCGCCGGAGATTTTCTCGGACCCGGCGGGCTGGGCGCGGGCGCGGGGTGAGCATCATTGGGCGGAACTCGCCGGGCCGCGGGCGGATGGGAAGCGTTCGTTACAAGGTTTTGCCGACCGGGGAGCGATGTTACGCGCGATGGACGCGGCGGAGGTCGAGCGCTGTGTATTGCTCGGCTGGTATTGGGAACGGCACGAGACGTGCGTATGGCACAACGCAGTGATGGCAGAATGGCTGCGGGCGAGCCCGGACCGTTTTTCCGCGTTTGCCAGTGTGCAGCCTTTGAGCGGGGCCGAGGCATTGGAGGACTTACGTCGCACGCGCGACGCGGGTTTTTGCGGGGTGGGTGAAGTGTTTCCCGCGGCGCAGGGTTTTGCGATGGATGAACCGGGTTGGGAAAAAGTGTTAGCGTGGGCGGAGAAGGAAAAGATTCCCGTCAATCTGCACGTGCCGGAGCCGGCCGGGCGGGATTATCCGGGCTATGTGGCGTCGTCGTTGCGGGATTACCAAAAGCTGGCGCGGACGCATCCGCGGGTGAATTTTATTTTTGCCCATTGGGCCGGGTTGCTGCCACTGCTAGCGTTGAACCCGTCCGTCCGAACGGATTTGCGGAATGTTTATTATGACACCGCGGCCAGCCCGTTGCTCTATGACCCGGAGGTTTACCGGCGCGTGGCGGATGCCGTGGGTGCGGAGCGGATTTTGTTTGGCAGTGATTATCCGCTGCGGGTGTTTCCCCGCGAGCAGCGGGAACCGGATTTCGCCCGGCCGCTGGCGGAGGTGCAAAAGTCGGGCCTGACGAGGAAAGAACTGGCACTGGTGTTGGGCGGAAACGCACGGAAGTTGCTGGGGTTGTGAAGGTTGGGGCGGGGTTATGGGCCAATTAGCGCGGAGAAAAACTGGGAGTCGGCCTCTTGCATATCCTGAACTTTCAGTATATACTGAAAGTATAATCTCAATCCACTCCTGTCATGATCACCGTGCTCATTATCGGAACTGTTGGCCTCGGCATCGGCCTGATGGTGGTGGCCATGTATTTTTAACCGCTAACTCGTTTTACCATGACCACCACCGAACAGACAGCCGCCGAGCTGCGCGCCGCGCGCGAGCGCTTTATTTCCCAGTGGGGTGTGATTAGCGCCGCCTGGGGCATCAACCGCACAATGGCGCAAATCCACGCGCTCCTGCTGGTCAGCGCCGAGCCGTTGGCCACGGACGAAATCATGGCGGCCCTGCAAATCAGCCGCGGGAACGTGAACACGAACCTGCGCGAGCTGGTGGGGTGGGGCTTGTTGCGCGTCGTGCTGCGCAAGGGCGAGCGCCGGGAGTATTTCGAGGCCGAGAAAGAGGTGTGGAAAATTTTCTGCACCATCGTGCGCGAGCGGCAGCGGCGCGAGATTGACCCGGCGCTGGCGGTTTTACGCGAATGCGCCGAGCGCACGGCCAAACTCAAAGGCGCAGAAGCCGAGGAATTCCACGGCACGATGCGCGACCTCGGCCAGTTCGTTGCCCAGGCGGCGGGGGCGATGGACAAGGTGGCGCGCAGCGAGCGCAGCAAGATCATGCCGCTGATTTTCAAGATGATTAAATAAAGAACTTTTTATGTCCGCCCAATTTTTCATTCCCAACCCAATCTATGCTATGCGCCCGTCACTTCCAGCCGGCTTCGCCGCCCGCGCCTCGCGCAAACGCCGCCTCACCGGCGCGCTGGCGGGGTTTGGCGTCGGCGGCGGGTTGCGGTGGAAGCTGTTTTTCCTGGTGCGACGGCTGGCGGAAATTCCCGAAATCTTGAAAACCCGTCTTCATCCACCCAAAACGACGGCCCCGCGACCGACCCTTCCCCGCCATGAACACACGTGAAATCACATCACATGAGTTAGTTAAGGCTTAAGCCCAAACGCCGCCGCTCCCAATTCCTGCAGATTATCAAATACGCCCTCCGGCGGGGGTTGATGGGCGAGGAGTTGGTCGCGGGTATGACTGCCGGTGGCGACGGCGAGGCCGCGCAGGCCGGCGTTGGTCGCGGCATCGAGATCGAAAGGCGAATCGCCAATCATGATGGTTTCCGCCGGGTTGACGCCGAGTTTCTTGACCGCGTGCAGGCCGAATTCACGCTGGGGTTTGCGCCAAGGGGTGTCACTCGCGCCGAGGACGAGTTCGAGCCGTTTGTCCCAGCCGAGGTGGGCGATGATGGCGCGGGCCGATTCGCCGTGCTTATTGGTCAACAAGGCCTGGCGTAGGCCGCGGATGTGAAGATTTTCGAGAATCCAGGCAGCGCCGGGCAGGGGGTGTAGTTCTTCCAGCATTACCGTGGGGAAAAATTCCTGGAAATGAGGCAAGGCCTTGGGGGCCATTTCCGCGCCGACGAGGCGGGTCAGCGTCAACTCGATACCCCCGCCGACGGCCGTGCGGACTTTTTCGTAAGTGGACGGCGGGAGGCCGAGGGCCTGCTGGGCGTGGACGATGGAGCGGTGGATGGCGCCAAAATTGTCCACCAAAGTACCGTCGAGGTCGTAGAGAATGGCCTTGATTGGAGCACCGGCGGTTCGCATCGTCTCCACTAGGCGCGAAAGGCGCGGTATTTTCAAGACCGAACGCAAATGAGCATGGATACTCCAACTCCCAGTCACGATGGCGACGCGCTGACCATCACGCGCGAAGGCGATGCGCTGTGGGTGCGGTTGCGCGGGCCGTGGACGCTGATGACGGGCAATCGGCCGCTCCCGACGGCGGTGCGGACGGAAGTGGCGCAGGGTGGGGCGCTGCCGCGCATCATGCGGTTCGACCTCACCGGCGTGACGGAGTACGACTCGGCGCTCGTCAGTTTTTTGCTCAATTGCCACGACATTTGCGTGGCCACGAAGACACAATTTGATTTTGAGAGCCTGCCGGTGGGGCCGCGGCAATTACTGCGGTTGGCCACGGCTGTCCCTCAGGTGGAAGACGTGCGGCCGCGGCTGGCGCGGCAAAATTTTCTGGCGCAAATTGGCATCTGGGCCCAGAAGGAGTGGGCGGAGGCTTTGGAGGTGCTGCAGTTCCTTGGCGATTGCACGCTGGCGCTCCGGCGTTTTTTTGTGGGTCGCGCACGGTTCCGCTGGTCCGATGTGTGGCTGGAAATGCAACATTGCGGGGTGGACGCGCTGCCGATTGTGACGCTGATTGCTTTTCTGATGGGACTGATTCTCGCTTATGTCGGCGCGGTGACGCTGCGCCCCTACGGCGGTTTGATTTTCATTGCGAACCTGGTCGGGCTGGCGATGGTGCGCGAGATGGCGTCCATGATGACCGGCGTGCTGATGAGCGGGCGCACCGGGGCCTCGTTCGCGGCGCAACTGGGCACGATGAAAGTGTCGGAGGAAATCGCGGCGCTGCGCACGATGGGGCTGTCGCCCATCGAATACCTGGTGCTGCCGCGCATGATTGCGCTGTTTTTGATGTTTCCGCTCCTGACGCTCTACGCCAACTTCGTCGGCATGTTTGGCGGCCTGGTGGTGGCATTGACCATGGGGCTGAGCTATTCGCAATACACCCTCCAGATTACTAATGCGGTGGACTTGACGAACTTTTCCGTCGGCCTCATCAAGAGTTTTTTCTTCGGCATCATTGTCGCGGTGACGGGCTGCCTGCGCGGGATGCAGTGTGGCAACAGCTCGGCGGCAGTCGGCGAGGCCACAACGCGCGCGGTGGTCTCCGGTATTACCTGGCTGGTGGTGGCCGACGCAATTTTCGCGGTGATTTTCAACACCCTCAAGATGTGACCGGCTCTCGCCATGACTAAAAGCGAACTGTCCGCCCATATTTCCGTGCGCGATTTGACGATGGCGTACGGCGACTTTGTCGTGATGCGCGACCTGACGTTCGAAGTCGGGCGGGGGGAAGTGTTTGCCATCATGGGGGGGTCAGGCAGCGGCAAAAGCACGCTGCTGCGGCACATGATTGGCCTGCTCAAACCGGAGTCGGGCAGGGTTTACTATGACGGGGTCGATTTTACGGATGCGGACGACGAGCAGCGCACCCAAATGCTGCGCAAATTCGGTGTAATGTTTCAGGGGGGGGCGCTGTGGAGTTCGCAGACTTTGGCGGAAAACGTGGCTTTCCCGCTGGAGGAATTCACCGATTTGGGCGAGGAGGACATCCGTGAGACAGTGGCGCTGAAGCTGGCTTTGGTCGGGCTGCGCGGTTTTGAGGATTTTTACCCGGCGGAGATTTCCGGCGGCATGTGCAAGCGCGCGAGTCTGGCGCGGGCGATGGCCCTCGACCCGGAAATTTTGTTTTTTGACGAGCCTTCCGCGGGCCTGGACCCGGTGAGCGCACGGCGGCTGGACGAGTTGATCCTCGAACTGCGCGATTCACTGGGCACGACCGTCGTGGTCGTCACCCATGAACTGGCGAGCATTTTCGCCATCGCGGATCGGGCGATTTTCCTCGATGCGTCTACCCGCCGCATGGGTGGTCTCGGCGATCCCAAGACCCTCCGTGGGCAGACGGATAACGAAAATCTGCGTTTGTTCCTCAATCGCGGCATGGTGGGGCTCCAACTGTCACATGATCCGGCGACCGGGGCGCCCTTTGTCGTGGCGCCGGGTCGGCGCAAGTCATAATTGCGGCTTGGCCTTTTGCCTCCAACCCCCATCATCGTCTATTCCCATGAGCGTCCGCGCCAAGCCCACTCTGATTGGCCTGTTTGTCAGCGGGGCCATTATTTTGGCCATTGCGGGCGTACTGCTGTTCGGCGGCGGAAAATTTTTCAACCACAAGGAAAAGTTTATCATTTATTTTTCCGATTCGGTCAATGGGTTGAACATCGGCTCGGCGGTCAAATTCAAGGGCGTGCAAATCGGCGAAGTCACGAATATTTTCATCCATTACGACCAGGATCCGAACAGCGACGCCATCCCGGTGCTGATCGAAATTGACACCACCCGCCTGCACCGGGAGCTTGGCGAAACCAACGATTTGGGCGACCCGCAGGTTTTTGAGTCACAAATCAACGGCGGCCTGCGTGCGCGGTTGCAGATGCAGACTTTTGTCACCGGCCAGCTTTTCATTGAACTGGACTATTTTGAGAGCCCGGGTGCCAAGGTGAAAGATGTCAGCCTTTCGCATGATTATAAGGAAATCCCCTCCATTCCCTCGGGCCTGAGCGAGGTCATCCAGTCCGTCACGACGGCCTTGAGCAACCTGGGCAAGGTGGACTTTGCGGAGATGGCGGGAAAAATCAATCACTTGACCGATGAACTGACCAAAGGCGTGGAGCAGCTGAACCTCAAGGAATTGAATGATTCCCTCATTTCCGCGGCGAACAATCTGAACACCATCCTCGCCGACCCGAAAATCAAGGAAGCGTTGGACAAGCTTGGCGCGACCCTCGACGACCTCGATCACCTCACGGTGAGCCTGAACGCCCAAGTCCAGCCGTTGAGCGACGAAATCCAGACGACGACGAAGAGCATGCGAGCCACCCTCGACGAACTTGACCGCACGCTGGGGGCGGTACGCGACGTGATTGCGCCGGATTCGCCACTGCGCACAGAACTGGACAAGGCGCTCAACGAAATCAGCAATGCGGCGCGGGCGGTGCGCGTGCTGTCGGAATTTTTGGAGGCAAACCCCACTTCGCTGATTACGGGCAAGGCGCCGCCAGGAGGGCCGTTGTTTTCTCCGGATGCTTCCGTTCTGCCCAGCCTACCGACCACCCCGGCGCCCAAGGCCGTGGTCACGCCGGCCGCTCCCGCCCGCGGCGGCCTAAGCAAGTAATTCATCCATCTTGCATCTCATGAAATCTTTCCATCACCACGTGCGCGGTTTTGCCATGGTGGCCCTCACCGGGTTGGTCGGGGGGTGTTCTGTCCTTTCGCCCAAGCCGGACCTTTCGCACGGCTACGTGCTCAATCCCCTGACGGAAAAAATTTCTCCCGCGCCGGCGCCTGACCCCACGCTTTCTTTGGGAGTGTATTACACCGAGGTGCCGGTGTATCTCGACCGCCCACAGATGGTTGCCCGTCTGGCGGACAACCAGCCGTATTTGGATGAATACCACCGGTGGCTGGAACCGTTGAGGGAGGGGTTTTCGCGGGTGCTCGCGCAGGACATCGCGCAGCTGGCCGATTCGTCGCGCATCGCGGCGTATCCCTTGCCGCCGGCCTTTGACCAGGAATTTGAGGTCGATGTCAACATCACGCAGTTTGACGGTGTGCCCAGTGGCGACGTGACTTTGCGTGTGCAGTGGCGCATTTCCGGCCCGGGCGGCCGGCCCAATTACTACACGCATGAATCGGTCTTCACGCGCCGGGTTGCGACCGGACGGGAAATTGCCCCGGCTTATGTGGGTGCCTTGAGCGCGCTCGTCGGAGATCTGGCGCGGGAGATTGTCAAGGCGATGCCGGAGGTGCATGCGGCGAAGTCAACGTCGAAGCCCTGAATTTTCGACGATTTCCCCATGCGCTTCATCAAGGTCATGCCCTGGGTTGCCGGGGCGTTGGGGTTGGCGGCTTGTGCGACTGAGCCGGGAACTGCCACAAATAGGCCCATCCAAGTGCCACAGGTGAACGCCTATCCCCTAGGCCCCGCCTACGCCGCGACCGAAATCAACGCGACGATTTTTCGAATCGAAGCATTGGCCAGCGACGATAAATACCAATACGCCACCTATTACAATCCGACGGGGCAGGTAGTGGTGGCACGGCGGTTGTGGACCGGAAGAGATTGGGATGTTCAAACCCTGAATATTAGCGGCAACGTGCGCGATGCGCACAACGATGTTGTGCTCGGCTTGTCTGGGGACGGCGTGCGGCACCTTTCGTATGACCACCATAACCAGCCGTTGCGCTATCGCAGTTCGAACGGTTCGAGCGACTGGGCTGATTTTGGAGCACCCGGGCCCATGACGGGTGTTCTTGAAAACAGAGTGACTTATCCCACGTTCATCCCGGGGCCGAAGGGCGAATTGTATTTCTTCTATCGCGATGGGCAGAGCGGCAACGGGCGGCTGTGCCTGAATGGCTATGACCCGGTGACGCACGCGTGGAGTGCCCTGCAAAGCCCACTACTGGAAGGGGCGGGGCAGAGCAGCCCCTATTGGTGGCGGCCGGAAGTCAGCTCCGATGGAGTGCTGCACCTGGCGTGGTGCTGGCGTGATTCGCCGGATGCTTCGACCAACCACGACATTTATTATGCCCGCTCGCACGATGGGGGCAGGACTTGGGAAAACAGCAATGGCGAAAAACTAGCCCGTCCGATCACGGTGCAAAGCGACGCGAAGGTGTTGACCATCGCCAAGGGTCAAAATTTGATCAACTCGTGTTCACTGGCGACCGACGCCCAGGGCCATCCACACATTGCCTATTATTGCAATGGGCCGGACGGCGTGCCGCAGTATTTCCACCTCTGGTTCGATGGCTCAAAATGGAGCGCGCACCAGGTGAGCAAGCGAAAGCAGAAATTCAGCCTGGCGGGTGGCGGCACGCTCCAGATTCCCCTCTCGCGGCCGGAAATCGCCGTCAGCCGTGCCGGCACGGCGTACCTGATAACCCGTGACCGGGAATTCGGCGGCGGCCTCCGGCTTTATGCAGCGCGGCCACCGTACGCCCAATGGCAGGCGCTCGACGTTCTCTACGAACAACTCGGCGACTGGGAGCCGAGTTATGACCTGGCGCGCTGGCAGCGCTTCGGCGTGCTCTCACTGTTCGTGCTGTCCGTGCGCCAGGGCAATAACGAACAGGTGACGGACTTTCCGCCACAGACGGCCAAGGTGGTGGAGTTAAGCGGGTTGGAATAAGCCTCTCAAAAAGCCGCTTGCGTTCCGGTACTTGAACCTATACCCTAGGTTATAGGTTAAAACCATGAACAAGCACCTTCCCTCCCAAAAGGCCAAATCCCTCAAGCTGGCCAAACAGGCCCGCGGCACGCTCGACACCGTCATCGCGATGATCGAGGACAATGCCTATTGCCCGGAAATCATCCAGCAGGCCGACAGCGTCATCGGTTTGCTCCGCTCAGTGGAAAACGAGTTGCTCGCCGGGCACTTGGATACCTGCGTGATGAAGCGGATGCGCGAAGACAAGCAGGAGGGCATCCGCGAATTGATGAAAATCTACCGGTTGACTCATTAAGATGGAGACTCTGCACAGTTTTCAAGTGCGCGGGATGCACTGCGCCTCGTGCGCCAGCATCATCGAAAAAACCTTGCGCAAACGGGCCGGCGTAAGTTCCGCCGAGGTTAGTTATAGCGCGGGTACCGCGAAGATCGGCTATGACGATGGGCAGTTGCAGCTGAAAGACTTGGAGCGTCTCATTGAGCCTTTGGGCTATTCGCTGATAGTGGCCGGCGCGACCGTTACATCGCACGCGGTAAACGCGGACTCGATGGAAAAAATGCACGAGATCATGGTTCTACGCGGGAAAATTCAATCGTCATTGCCTCTCGCGCTGGTAGCGATCCTGATTATGGGGTGGAATTTGGCGGGTGACCTCAACTGGGCGCCGAAAATGTCCGATAGCCTTCATCAATTGATACAATGGCTGTTGGCCTGCATGGCGGCCTATACTTTATTTTATACCGGTGCCACGTATTTGCACGCGTTAGTGAGGTTCTTTCGCCACGGGGCGGCGAACATGGATACTCTCATCGGCTTGGGCACGGGCGCGGCGTTTCTTTACAGTCTCGTGCTTCTGCTCTTCGGCGCTCAGTTGAAGGCGTATCTTGAAGTCAACGACGGCTATTTCGACGTCGCCATCGTGGTGATTGCCTTCGTAACTTTGGGTAAATATCTGGAGGCGCGGGCGCGGCTTAAGACTGGGGCCGCGCTGGAAAGTTTGCTGGAGCTCCAGGCCAAAAGTGCTCGGGTGTTGCGGGATGGAATGGAAGTGGAGATTCCGGTTGAGCATGTGGTTATCGGCGATTGCGTAATCGTGAAACCGGGCGTGAAAATTCCCGTGGATGGTCTGGTTATCGAAGGCGAATCGCACCTGGATGAATCGCTGGTGACGGGTGAAGCTGTCCCGGTGAAGAAAGGCCCTGGCGCAATGGTCGTTGCCGGGACTTTGAACACCACGGGGTCATTTACTTTTCGCGCCACTAAAGTCGGCACAGACACTTTGTTGGCCCACATCATCCACCTGGTAGGCGAGGCCCAAGCGAGCCGGGCGCCGGTGCAATCGCTGGCGGACAAAATCGCAGCGGTCTTTGTGCCGGCGGTGCTGGTGGTGGCGGCGCTGACGTTGGTTCTTTGGCTGGTGTTTGGTACCGGGCCGTTGGGTTTCGCCCATGCGCTCACCCTCGGGCTTTCTTCATTCGTGTGCGTGCTGGTCATCGCGTGCCCCTGCGCGCTGGGCCTGGCGACCCCCGCGGCGGTCACGGTCGGTGTGGGCAAGGGCGCGGGAGCGGGCATTTTGATTAAGGATGCCGCGACGCTGCAAAAACTGCGCGAGGTCAATGTCGTGGTGGTGGACAAAACCGGCACCCTCACCCGCGGGCGGCCGGAACTGGTTGAATGGCGAACAGTCTCCGGCGAGGATGAAGCCCGGTCATTCGCCA
>Ga0206864_1211_pt1 | contig 17051 bp, 18 predicted proteins | sample Alteio_BWOrgCont_42_FD_152632 | JGI IMG/M metagenome (GOLD analysis project Ga0206864, IMG submission 152632) | Enriched cells from forest soil in Barre Woods Harvard Forest LTER site, Petersham, Massachusetts, United States -... | ecosystem: Environmental > Terrestrial > Soil > Temperate forest >...
AGCCAGGAATCAAGAACCGGGGGGCAGGAAAATAGCATAGCGGGATGAAGGCATCCGTTACTATGTGACTTTGGTAAACCCGAAGTATTTGATCTTGTTTTTCTCTTTTATGCTGTTTCTAAAGCCTTGACTCTTGATTCATGTAAATAAGTAAAAAGTACCATAAAGCCAATAAAACGCGTTATTGAATCAAGTGCGGGCATGTTATCTTTGTGCTGTTATGAAGGAACAGTTTAAGGTATATGATATTGGCGGATTGTCGGAGTTTAAGAGCGACGACTTGCTCATCAGCAGGTTTGCGCCTTACCTGGATATTCATAAGAATTTGCACCTGCCGCATAAGCACAACTTTTACCATTTGGTACTATTTACGGAGGGGGCAGGTACGCATGCTATAGATTTTAAGAGTTTTCCGGTTATTCCCTGGCAAATATATTTTATGGCGCCGGGCCAGGTGCATGGCTGGAATTTTGAAGGCAGCGTAGACGGGTATGTGATCAATTTTTCGACCGCTTTTTTTCATGCCTTTCTTTCCAAAACTGATTACCTGGAGCAGTTTCCTTTTTTTGGCAGCCAGCTGAATGATACGGTGATCAATATTCCCTTAGCGCTGCAACAGAAAGTGAAAGACATTTTTGAGGAAATTGTGCTGGAGAGCGAACAAGGGCAGCGACTGGCGCCGGATATGATCAGGGCTTTAATGATCCGGCTTTTTATCACCCTGGGCAGATTGAGCTTTCCGCAACAGCCGGCTGAGGCACAATCATACAACCATACTTTGCTCAAGAGCTTTCAAAAACTGATCGAGCAGCATTATGCTGTACTCAGGCTGCCAAAACAGTATGCGGAACTGTTGTATATAACGCCCAATCATTTAAATGCTTTGTGTAACGATGTGCTGGGCATTCCGGCGGGAGAAGTGATCCGCAAAAGGATCGCTTTGGAAGCGAAACGTCTGCTGGTGAATTTTAACCTTAGCATTCAGGAGGTTGCCGACCGCTTAAATTTTGCCGACAACTCCTACTTTACCAAGTTTTTTAAAAAACAGGAAGGGGTGTCGCCTGAGCAATTCAGAAAAGAAATTATATAAAAGCTAAAAGCTGAGAGCAAAAAGCAAAAAGCTAAAACACAGATCATCAAAAGACTTTTTTTGATTTATGTGAAATTTATTAAAATACACTCAATATAATCATAATATAGATGAAAACGTTCACAATTGATAGAAATGCTTTAAATGGCAACGATCAAACTCCGCCGTCCGCATTCAGGGCAGCGCTGCATGCAAAATGCCCCAAGTGCCGCAGAGGGGACATATTTCACACCAGCATGTATCATTTCGGCGGTCAGAAGATGAATGAAAGATGCCCGCATTGCGGATTTTATTTTGAGATTGAACCGGGTTACTTTTATGTAGCCATGTTTGTGAGCTATGCCCTGAACGTGGCAATACTGGTTACGAGTGCCGTGGCTACCTATGTGTTGACGGGCAGCCATAACCCATGGTTGTATATTGCCACGCTCCTGTTGCCTGCATTCATCCTGTCGCCGGTTACATTCAGGTATTCGAGGATAATTTTATTGTATTGGCTTACACCGGGGATTCATTTTGAACCTAAGAGAGCCGAAGAGGATTATCCGAATCCGTATAATTGAGTTTTGCGCCGGTAGTCCAAAGGCCTTTTTTCGTTTGTTCTGTTTCCGCCGGGCTTGCCCAATGCTATTAAGTTAGCGGGAGCACTGGCGGTAGTTGACGCGCTCCGTTTACTCAGCCTCCCGCACGTGCGGGACTTCGCCGGTCGAATCTCTCTATCGCAGGCGACAAAGGGGGGTAAAAGCGGCTATGTTTTCTTAACTTAATAGTATTGCCCGTTAGGGGTCAAATATCGGTAGAAAACATGCCAAGAAAGAGACCCGTGACCAACAGTTATTGGGGACGCAACACCGCCTGCATCGACGCAAGTGTCGCTTCGTTATGTTGCGTACCTATGGCACGCTAATTTATTTCTATTATTTCTTCTACCGATATTTTGCACCTGCGGCGCAAGGCGGAAAAGTATTCTATGGCCAACATAAGAGCCTTTAATGGCTAAAAATGCCCGAAAATTTGCCGTGCCGTACGGACCACCGCCTGCATCGACGCAAATGTCGCTTCGTTATGTTGCGTACCTATGGCACGCTAATTTATTTCTATTATTTCTTCTACCGATATTTTGCACCTGCGGCGCAAGGTGGAAAAGTATCCTATGGCGTCATAAGAGCCCTTAACGGCTTTAATTTTATGGGTTAACTTAACGTCAGAACCTACCGCATGTTATGCCTTATATCAATGCTTGACCGACATCGCCTCTTTCAGCCACTGCTGGGGCATGCCGGCAGCAAGCTGTTTCTGCAGCCAGTTATTTACAAAACCAACCAAAGCGGTATCCGCTTGAATCCATAAGCCTTTATCACTTTTGGTGAGTGTACCGGCAAGGCTTCGGCACAATTGGGGATATTGTTCAACTTTAAGGTCGGCTTCGGTATCATCGGTAAGCATCACGTCGGCGCGGCCGGCGATGACCTCGTTGAATATACCGATGTTGTCGGGGTACACGATGAGGGTCGCCGCGGGAAACAGCGATTTGGCCACCGACTCATTCGTTCCGCCATGATTCACGATCAAACGGACGCTTGGCTGGTTTACCGCGGCTGCGTCCGAAAACCGGGCGCTGTAGGCCCGGCGGCACAGGAAAGTTTTTCCGCCGGAATGGTAGGGGATAGAGAAGGTTGCCAATGCCGCCCGTTCCGGCGTGATGCTGATGCCGCCAAGGGCAATATCGAAAGCATCCTTTTGCATATCGGCCGCCAATGTTGCCCAACTTGTTTTTACAAATACCGGCCGAACACCCATGGCTGACGCTAAGCAGCGCCCCAGTTTAATGTCGGCGCCATACAGTGAGTCGCCCTGGCGGATGGCGAAGGGGGCATAATCGCCGGCGACGCCTAAGCGGAGGATGCCGGTTTTTTGGATATTAGTCAGCCGGGATGTTGAATCGCGCAGCGGCTGGTTCTGACCGTATCCTTTGGGGAGGAACGATAGAAGAAATACGATGGTGAGCAGCGAAAAGAGTTTTTGAAATTTCATTAGTCACCGCTAAATTAATATTAATTTTTCTGGTCTTTATAGGGGCTGTTACAGCCCCTGCGCTATAATACGCTACTGACAACCATTGTTAGAACCATTGAATGGGGGCTATGAACGGTTGATTCCGGCAGCGGGATGGTTAGTAAAAAGCGATGTTCCGTAAAAAAATATCCGTTTTCTTACCTATTGCATTGAAGTATCAATTAGTTTAAATTTGGTTAAATAAATAACAGAAAATGAAGCTTTTACTTGTCTTGATTTTTATTTCCCTGCCATTATTGAGCTATTGTAAACCACAAGGTAGTTTACCGCAAAAAAATAAAGATAGTTCATACATAAATTCAGCACCTTCAGCATCTGTGCAGCCGGTGGAAATATCGGCATTGCCTAATACTCCAAGCGATCCATTCCATTCGTTTGAGTTTATGTTATCGATAATTGTATTGTTTTTTGGCATAATTGTAATTGCGCTGGAAGTGTATCTGGCATCTATTAAAGTTATTCAATCCGAACATATTTTCAAGTGTGTAATTTTAACGCTCGTTATAATTGGATCTATTTTACTAATAACAGCCGGTTATTCAAATAATCAAATAACCGGAATAACCGGAATATTAGGAAGTATTGCCGGCTACCTTTTAGCCAAAACTAATTTTTCGAATGAACCCGAAAAAAGTATAAAAACCGGTAACAATGAAAATAAATAAGATATTTTTAGTTCTCGCGGTTTGTTTTGTGATACCGTTAAAAGGGCTTTGCCAACAAGTTTATCATGTTGATCCGAATACAGTGCGTGCGACAGCAACTGATAATTCTCAAACAGCAATAGATGCAACAAAATTACAAGACAAGATCACTATATTCAATGGATATAATAGCGATTATGTGGTCTTAATGTCCAGTGATATGAAAAATTGGAACCCGGTAACACTTCCCAAAACCAGCTATTCAATATTTACATTAACTTCTATTTATGCCAAGATATATTCCGGAACTAATGTTTATTTTATTGCTAATTTAAAAATGGGAAGTATTTATTCACTGGTTTACGATTTTTCAGCAAAAAAGTGGACCATAGCGGCGCAGAACAAATAAAACGGCATTTACTAAAATTAAGAATATCTTTTGTTTGTGTGTAAAAAGTAACCCTCTCGGTCAGGGAATCGCTTTTAGAAGTACCGGGAGCACAGAGAACACAGAGGGAAAATTAATTTTTTAAAGAGATATTTTTAAACGCGATTTCCTTGCCCGCACGGTCAAGTGCGTAGCCTGAAGCGAAAATTTTGGGCGTCCACACTCAAGCAATATACGCGAAAATTCAAAATACGCTATTCGCCTGCTTAATTACATCACCTCTGACATGCGTCGGTAAAAACCTCCCATCTGTCTATAAATTGTCTTCCGAGGTAGATTTTCAAAAAAGTTGATTAAAAAGCTGATTAACTTAGCATTCTGCAAAACAAATCTTTAACTCTATGAAGGCCATAAAATCCAACCTGTTCAAATTAATTGCAACAGGCATTTTGTCAATAACGCTAATTTACAGCGTCGATAAATGTGCCGGGCAGGCAACGCCAGCCCGCACCTTGCTGGCCCTTTCAAAATCGGACCATGTACTGGCCATTATTGATCCGGTTACGCTAAAGGAGATTGCGAGGGTCCCCGTTGGCCCGGACCCGCATGAGGTCATAGCATCTGCTGACGGGAAAACAGCCTATGTGACTATTTATGGCGGGGGCAGCCTGCATGAACTGGATGTGATAGACCTTGTGGGCCAAAAGCCTTTAACTACGCTGGATACCCAACCGCTGATGGGGCCGCATGGGATAACTTTTGTTGATGGTAAAGTATGGTTTACGGCAGAGGGAACCAAAACAGTCGGAAGATATGACCCGGCGACCGGCAAGTTTGACTGGGTGATGGGGACCGGGCAGGACCGCACGCATATGATATATGTAGCGCCGGGCGGTAAAAGAGTTTATACCACCAACGTTGCCTCGGGGACTGTAAGTATTTTGGCAGACAGCCTGATTAAGCCCAACCCCGGCCCCAACGGTTTTGCGCCGCCTGCACATTGGGACTGGGAACAAACCCTGATTCCTGTATCGAGGGGCTCGGAGGGATTTGACGTATCGCCGGATGGCAAGGAATTGTGGACGGCAGCCTCGGACGATGGAACGATTGCCATCATTGATTTAGCAACAAAGACTTTAACCGGCAGGATCGATGCAAAGGCGATAGGCGCCAACCGGCTCAAGTTTACCCCTGACGGCAAGCGGGTGCTGGTTTCGAGCCTGCGCACAGGCGATATATTTGTTTACGACGCGGCTACCCACCAGCTGATCAAAAAACTGAACACAGGCAAGGGCGCAGCGGGCATATTGATGGATGACGACGGATCGCGCGCCTTTATTGGCTGCACGGGCGACAACTATATAGCCGTTATTGACCTGAAGACCCTGGAAGTTAGCGGGCATATTGCTATTGGCGGAGCCGATGGGCTGGCCTGGGCGGTGAGGCGGTAGGCAGTTGGCGGTAGGCAGTAGGCAGTGGTGAGTGGGCAGTGGTGAGTGGTCAGTAGGCAGTAGGCAGTAGTGAGTGGGCAGTATATACCCGCTATTCACCATTCTTTACTGACCATTCACCATTGATGAAGATAAGGTAATTATGTTGTTTTGATATCGTCGTCATGGGGATGGCGTGTTAATGGTAAATTGCACAAATTTAATATTAAACACTATAGTGTTTCAACTGTATAGGTACAATGATTGTATTACTGCTTGTTGTGTCAGTGGCGGTGGCAGCGTTCCTCCTGTTTCGGAAACGCAAAGCAGATCCTGTTGAAGAAAAGAAACTTTTGGATACCTATCGGCCCATTCTAAATGACAAGGTTGACTATTACAGAAAACTCAACAAAGCGGATAAGGCGAGGTTTGAAAAGTCGGTTATTGAGTTTTTACAGTATATCCGCATTGAAGGTGTGGGAACGGAAATTACGGATGTCGACTGGGTATTGATCGCATCCAGCGGGGTGATCCCGATTTTTGGCTTTCCAGATTGGAAGTATAAAAATCTGACCAACATCATTCTATACCCCGATACCTTCGACCAGGATTTCCAGTTCGAAGGCGAAGACCGGAACATACTCGGAATGGTAGGCTCGGGTTATATGAACGGTCAAATGCTGTTATCGCGGGCGGCGCTTATTAAAGGGTTTTCCCATGCATCGGGCGATGCCAATGCCGCTATTCATGAGTTTGTTCACTTGCTTGATAAATCCGACGGGGAAACCGATGGGATTCCTGAAAATCTGCTGGCCCATGAATATGTGCTTCCCTGGGTAAAAATGATGCACGAGGAAATGCACCGCATTCAATCCGGGACATCCGACATTAACCCTTACGGCCTAACCAACGAAGCTGAATTCCTGGCGGTGGTGTCCGAATACTTTTTTGAAAAGCCGGATCAACTAAAGCACAAACATCCGGAACTCTACGAGTTGCTTAGCCGGGCATTCGGGCAGGATCCTGCTACAGGCACGTCATTCCAGTTAAGTTAGCCACCTTTTAAATCCCTGATATTTTTTACGGATTAACCAGGCCCAAAGCCCGGTTCTCTTTAAAATTTTTGAAGTGGGACGGTGTTAAACCTGTGACCTTTTTAAACTGGTTTGACAAATGGGCTACGCTGCTGTAATGCAGGTTGTAGGATATTTCGGTGAGCGAAAGTTCATTGTGCGCCAGCAATTCTTTTACCCGCTCGATCTTGTGCATAATAATGTATTGCTCAATATTTATCCCTTCTGTTTCCGAAAACAGGTTGGCCAGGTAGGTATAATCGTGGTTGAGTTTTTCACTCAGGTAGTTGGAGAAGTTTATTTTCAAAGGCTCATCGTCATAGTGGATCAATTCAACGATCACCTTTTTTATTCTTTCAACCAGGATATTTTTTCTATTGTCGAGCAACTCCAGCCCAAACCCTGCTAACGATTCCTTAAACGCCAGCAACCGGCCCGGTGGAATATTTTCAACTATTTCGATTTCGCCAAGTTCGACTGACAAGTAATGTATACTTAAGTTCTTTAAGAGTTGCTTTACGATCATTTTGCATCGGATGCAGACCATATTTTTAATGTAAAGTTTCATGGAATCAAATGGGTTTTGCTGCGGATTGAATTTTAAAGCCAGTAACACGAATGGCATGTGACAAGGCTACTATTTACAGCAATCCAAAACGACAATAGTTTTAAGTATTTACTTATTATCGGCTATTTGTAACGGCTATGGATAACAGATCGGCGCAATAAATTCTTCTCCCGGCTTTGAAAGGCCAATATCTCCCGGGTCATCGTCCAGCTGTTTTTTATGTTAAAAGGCTATTCAAAGCGCCCGGAGGCTCATTATTGTAATTTTTCTCCGTTTTGCTAATCTGTGAAAGATGTAGCTTATTTAAAAAGTTATGTAAGATTTCACAAGGAAATGAAACTCACATTTATAGTAATTAAATTTTTTCTTTAATGCCGAATTGAATAATTACGGCTAAGTATCTTCTTTTGCTCCTCCACCTACTCCATATACCGTCCCGGCAGTATCGTTTCGTTTTTTATGGTTTAAGGAGTTGCAGGTGCTGGTAATCAGTCTCTATAAATGGCTTGCTTTTCTCCACCGAAGCGATGGGAATATCTAAATACATCCCGGATTCGAGCCAGTCAATTTTTGTGACATGGTTTACAGGGATCAATAATTTTACCCCGCCGAACCAATTGTGGGTGTCGACCACGATGAATTTAATGTGCCAGTTTTTATCTTCAATTATAAAATCGTTCACATGCCCAATACCTCCGTCGGTAGCGTGGATGTGGTAGCCGGTTACTCTGTCGGTGCTGCGCAAATGAAGATCGTCGTTTGCCTGTTCATCGTTCAGGTCAGACTCACGCGTTACCTGCCGGTCAATTACAGGAAAAGGCGTCTTAACATGTAAACCATTGGTATAAAACCCGCTGCCCCAATAATTTAACCATTCGTAGTGGCCATATAATTCAGTTTCCTGCTGACGCGATACCGGTTTGTCGGTGTCAATCTCCGGACTATCGACTACTTGTTCTTTGGTGAGACTAACGGGGAATAAGCCGTTTTGCCAGGCGCCTTTTATCAAGGCGGAAGGTGGCATCAGAACTTTACGGCCCGAAAGCCAACGTCCCGTTTTTACGATCAGGTAACGTATTTCCCAGGTATTATCCTCAAAGAAAAACTCTTCCACTTCACCAATCACGCCGTCTTTCGCGCCTATACTGTAGCCAATTAAGCTATTAACGTTGTGTTCCATATTAATCCGTGTCCTCCTAAACTGCAATAAAATTCGTGTTTAAAACTTCAACGGCGTATGATACACGCTGCATAAAAAAGTGACCTTTATCATATTATTCAGCCTCTTTTATTGTCTCAGTTCCTTTGTTGGCTTTATCCTGGCCAATACCCATGGTAAGAGCGGTCAAGCCAGCCATACCTCCTAACTGCATGGTATCAACGGCCGAACTCGGTACAATTACGATAGTGGAGTTTTGCTTCAAACCTTCGTACAGCATGTTCATCGCCCGTAAATGCAGGGCGACCGGGTTGTTGGCGTAGGTTAAAGCCGCTTCACCAAATTTCTCAGCCACCTGCCTTTCCGAGTCGCCAAGGATCACACGGGCCTGCCGCTCTCTTTCGGCCTGGGCCTGCATCGACATAGCGTTTTCGAGGGATGCCGGAATCAATACATCCTTAACTTCGACCGAATTGACATTTATACCCCAGGGTTCTGTGCGTTCATCTATAATTTTTTGCAGTACACTGCTGATCTTATCTCTTCCCTCCAGCATATCCGAAAGCATGGTTTTGCCGATCACATCCCGCAATGCGGTTTGTGAGGCCCAACTGATCGCGCTGATATAGTCGGCTACTTCCAATGCCGCCTTTTGCGGATCCAGTACTTTCCAAAACAATACGGCATCAACGTCAACGGGCACTGTGTCTTTGGTCAATGTTTTTTCCGCTTTAAAAGAGGTGGTGATGACACGGGTGTCAATCCAATAGGGGATGGTATCGATGATCGGGATGATGAAAAACAGCCCGGGTCCCCGTAAGGATTGAAATTTGCCCAGCCGGAGAACGACGGCCTTATCCCAGGGGTCGGCTATTTTAACCGATGATGAAATGAAAATGGCAACGATAAACGAAGCTGCCGCAAAAACGATGCTTCCTGCTGGGTTGGCCGTGTCATGCATGGAATAACTAATCGCCAGACCGGTGCCGAATATGATGAAAAACAGTACTGCGGATAAAAGACTTTTGCTTTGCATAAATACGAACCCCCGATTTTTTAATATTTTTCAACCGTCTGTTACGGTTTCAGGGATGGTACTAAGTTAGCTGGAGGTATTCCGCGAAATGTTATACAACTTTGGGTTTTAGTTGCATAATTCACACATTTTTGCGGTAAAAGAATTCTGTTGGAACGAACGAATGAGTTGGACCGATTAGGTAGGGTCTAATAGTCGAATCGCTGGTTATTTGTGTGTATCATGCATTGTGATAGTCAATAACTCATCTGCCGGCGATAATTAGCCCGCTTTAATCTTTAAACGCTATGGCTAATTCGTTTTTCACCATAAACACACCGGGTGCATTCCATGCTATCCGTTCAGCTTCATCCCTTTGATAGTAGGAGTTTACAGTACCTTTCAGTGTAACGTTATTCCCAAAAACATTCACACTGATATCCTGGTCGTTCGTGGACCAGTTGCGCGCTAAGGCGCGTTCAATGTCCGCTTGTTCCACTTCATCAGCGCTTCCAGGTTTCACTTTGATGCCATTGGTCAAAACTTTTATGCCTTCGAGGTTACCCACCGATTTTTTCGCGGCCTCGCTTTCGTAGTTCCACTCCACGTTACCCGATAGTGTAACCCAGCCGTCTTCAACATTTACCTTTATTTTTTGGTAAGGCACCTGCCAGTCAGCCTTTAAAGCAGCAAGTACTTCTGCGGCTATTTCGCCATCAGTCTTGTTATCGGTACTCATGATCCTCACTTCAATTTCTTCCAGCACAGCCTTTACACCCGCTACGTTTTTAGCAGCATCGTCCGCTTTTGATTTTTTCAGGTAACTGTTGACTATACCTGTGAGGGTAACAATTCCTTCCTTAGCCGTAACACCTATATCGGCGATGTTTAACAGCGGCTCCCATTTAATGGCATCCTGGACATCTTTCTGCAATTGCTGGTCTGTTTTCATTTGTTGGTAATGTGTTGACCTTACAAAATTGATCATCGATGGATCGGAAAATGTTATTTAATTCTTTGAATAAGTTACATCATTCACACATGACCTGGTTTGATAAAACGACGCCATCTTCCCGGATGGAAGAGAGCTTTTACATCAAAGCGTTGGGGCAAATAATTTTGCGTCAATTCCTATTTGCCGTTCCCAATCAGCTGTATCCCAATAAGTCCGTTGTTCCGCTATTAATCCCTGAGGGTTAACACGGAAGAAGGCGCCAACGGGCAGTTTGTACGATCTGTTAGTGGGCGCGATCGCTCCCGATGGCAATTGCATGGGGCCAGTGAATGTCGCGGTCTCGATAACTTCACACGCTACCGTGTTGCCGTCTGCCATAATGCTGACAAGCTCTTCCTTCAAATCCGGGAGGGATTTATCAAATAGCTTAAATCCCATAGCTATCATATCCTTGCCGACCGGACGGCCCTGGCTAAGCGAACTGCGGGAGATAAAATCCGGGGCAAGCAAGGCGAGCAAATCCTCCAGGTTGTGTTCGGTCCAGGCGCGCCAGTAGTTTATCACTGTTTCTTTAGGCGTCATGTTCAACAAGTTTGTCGGCCGGTTTAAATTGTTTCATTAAGCCCGCCATATCAAGATATTCGCGGAGGTGAGAAATCTTCCCTTCTTCATTTATTTGGTATATAAAGCTTACGCCTACTGCGTAGTGCTGTCCAACAAGCGTACTCGGGTCACCGGGAAACTGCCAGCCGGTGGTTTTGGAAAACTCTACCGCTTCTTTGGTAATTACGCCCCGGTTGATATATTCAAAAGCGCCCCATTCCGGAGTAGCCTTATCAAACAATATTTCAGGTGTTTTGTCTGATGCAAGCTTCCCCTGTGTGCAGAGCTGTACCACTTCTTTTTTGCCTTTATATATTTTGTTCATGTCCGGCATCAGTATCCATTCGCAATCGTCAGCAATGGTATCAGCCATAGTTTTAAAATCATTGTGAAAACCAGATTCAAACAGTTTGCGAAAAACGGTCATTAGTTCCGGTGTTTTTGTTTCAGTTGTCATACTGTTTTTAATTTTAGTTTCTATTAATTGAAGAAATGATTAAGAATAAAGGTGATGGGACTTACCCGGTTCCAGCAGCGTCAACAAATCAAAATATTCCCTGACCTCAATTAATTTACCATCCTTAATTTCGCACATCAGCATAATTGGCAGCTCGAATTTTGTACCCGGGAGTGGCTTTTGTGCTGATGTTGATGGCCAATTTTCGGTTACTATCCCGGTGTGCACATATTCCCAGCAGAGTTTCGTTCCCTCCTCATTACTGAACACGTTTATAGGTTTGATTCCCAATTCTCCGTTATGTTTTCGCGCAGCAACAGAGCGATTTGCAAGTTCAACCATTTTATCAATTCCCCTGAATGTTTCTCCGGTTGCCATTACTTTCCACACTCCGTCCGGCGCAAGAAGTTTTTTCCAATTTTCAATGTCGTCAGACATAAATGCAGCCGTAAATGCTTTCACAAGATCAGCGGTGTCCATTGTTTCAGATGTCATTTTGATTTTTTTAAATCGTTAATGAATTTTACAGCGAACAAATAGTTTAAAGAGAGGCAAACCTCAGGGCAAATTTGGAGGCAGCTTCCAAAAACTGATTGAATATTAGTTTTATTCCTAATTGAATCAATAAACCTTTCGTAAAGGTGGCGGCTTTAACTTTGATAGGTGTTACGCAATTCCGTTTATTAGTTACACGATTCACACTTTAACCGCCTGAAACGAAATGAACCAATATGAGTCCTTAAAAAACCGGATTTGCGATTAGCGCAACTTTATTATTTAAAAACGATAAAAAAGACAAGGACACTAAAGAATTAAATAGCATTCTTACTTAGTTTATTGTAATGTACTAATTCGTTCGTTTATGGATATCTTCAACCATTTCACCCACATTTTGCCAGGACTGTATTTCTTTTGTGGTAAAACGAATTTTAAAATGTTTTTCAATTGCCACTACCAATTGGATATGGTTTAAGGAGTCCCAGTCTTCAACTTCTTCCGCAGTAGTTTCAAAATTTAATACTAGTTGGGGTTGATCTAAAATGTCCCGAAAAACCTCCGTTACTTCTGAAAGTATTTGTTCCTTTTCCATGCTTATTTTTTATCAATAAAAGCCTTTGCATTGGGCTGATAGTTATCTATTTCTAATTCCCAGGTGTTGTCATCAGCCTTGCTAAACCCTAATTTTTCATAATGATCTTTAACCAGTCCATTTTTTTTTGTTGGGATATATTCGCCAACTAATTTTTTATATCCCCTGGCTTTGGCCAGGTCTATAATAGATAGCAGGGTAAATAATTCCATTCCCCGTTTTAATACCCTGCAGCTCATAATCCAACTGTCAATAAACAGTGTTTCTTCCGGCTGGATTTCCAGTATTACAAAAGCAATAAGCCCATGGTCGCCAAACTTATCAGCGAGATTAAAACTTAAAGTGAGGTGCTGATCAGCATATGCAATCGATTGAATATCATCGTCGGTATACCTGACCCTTCTAAGGTTAAACTGATTTGACCTTTGCGATAATTGAGCAATCCGGGGAATAGTAAAGTTATCAAAGGGCTTTACAATGGCGGTCATCTCCAGGCTCTGCAAAAAAGTGGCTTCGTCGCTAAAAGATTGTTGTAAGCTATTACGCTGCGCTTCTTCCTGGTATTGCCTGGTTCTGATCTCGTCCTCGTCTGTATAGGAGGCGGTTTCAAACAGGTTTAACGAGCGCAAATACAGTAAGTATTCGGCTGGATCTTCGGGCAAGTCGGGAACAGTAATTTCCGGAATGCCGGACTTAACCATCTCCCGCTCAAAAGGGTTGTCATCCAAAAACACCATCGTATCAAAACCAATTTGAAGAATGTTTTGGATATGCCTGATATTATCGACCTTATTTTCCCAGTTAGCCATAAAGACTGCGATATCGTCCATTCGCAATTTCATGTCGGGGTGGATTTCAAAAGGCTCTTTGGCAATCGACTCTGTATTCTTACTGCAAACAGCCACAATAATCCCTCTTTTCTTCAATTCCTTTATCCAAAGTTGCAGTTCGGTAAATGCTTTGCCAATCCCAAGATCTCCGATTTGAATACCCTCCATTCCATCGTCGCCAATGATGCCGCCCCAGGTGGTATTATCTAAATCAAGAATGACACATTTTTTAAAACTGCCGCTGATCGCTGAAATAATATCATGCACGCTCTTGGCCAACAAGGGAAGTAAGTCGAAGCTATATACCGTATCGCCGTTGATATATAGTTTGGGATCGAAACTTTTTTCGAGACCAAGGTTATTGACAAGGCCGTCTAATTGAAGAAGAAACAGGTTCCTGTTGCTTTGCGCCAACTCCATCAAACCCAGGTTTAATTTTTTTACCTGGAAAGGGAATGATAAGTTAGTTTTAGCTGCATAATTACCAAATACGCCATCGTTGTGTTCCGGAAACAAATTGACAATCACTTTGCAATTAAGCTCTTTTGTTAATGACCAGTAAAGATTTAATGAATATTGTACTTGTTCGGCGGCAAAAGAACTTCGGCCTGCTGTTTGCGTTGAATAAAATTGCTTGACCAGTTTTTGGGTACTGCGCAAGATCAAGACAAAGTCCGGCTTAAATTCATATAAGTCCGACCCCGTATCATATATCTGAACGTCGATCTGGTCGTAATCGGCTTCAAAAATATCGTAATCAATACCATAGTCTATGCCAGTGCCTTTAATCGCCTTCACTACAAATTGAGTTGCATTATCGGCTAAAACAGCCAGCTTGATCCTTTTAAAACCATCTGCCGGCTTTTTAATATTCTTCAATAACGCACTAAATCCCTTCACATCTGCCTGCATGGTTGTAAGTCGCCAATTTAATTAGGCTTGTGCACATTGAGTTTTTTTACAGGCTAAAGCTAAGGTTTCAATTTTGGAAGTGCAAATGATTTGCAGATACCCGTGAACAATCATCGTGAAATAGCACGTTTTTTAATGTCTTGAATTATTCGGTGTATCAAAAGTAAAAAAGCCACCTATGTTAATTTGAAATTTATTGTTGTGCTATTGCTCACACCCAGACTTGGGGTTGCAAATTCAAATATTCCGATTCTGTTTACTGAACCTGGCGGCGCTGTGTTAAACGGAAGAGGAACTGGCAGGGTTTGCCTTGTTTGATTCATCATTATGCCTGACCCAGAAATACAGCGTACAGGCGATGATGAGATAAAGCAGCAGGTTGAATATGGTATGGTGATCGATAATGTGGTGTTCTTTTTTATTCCAGAAAATAGCGAGCAATACAAACCGCAAAACGTTCAGGGCTTCAATCCCAATAACCCCGGCCAGTAAAAACCAAGCCTTTGATTTCCTTTTTGCGGGGAAAGCTATCACAAATGCAGCAAAAAAGCTGATGACGCCTAAGCCGAGGCATGAATACACTATTCGCAGCATGCCGTGCCCGGCTAACAGCAAATCGTAATCATCGGTAATGGCAGTAAATCCCATCAGGTTTAACAGGCCGGCGCCGCTTTTCAGTAAAACGATCCGTAACCCGCTGATATAGTTCAAGTGATTTGCTAAAAAGGGAATGTAGTGGATGCCGGGTGTGGTGACGCCAAAGTAATAGATATTAAAATAATAAAATAGCAGGAATAGCAGGACGAATTTTATCAAAAATGTGAGTGGGTGTGCCGGTTTGGTTGTTTTAATTGTACCCTTTTGCGCCTTCAGGATTTCATCAATTTTGATATCCACCACAAGCCTGAACCAAAAGGCCTGCATGAAATGAAAGATCACCCCGGTGCGGCTATCTAAAATACCCAGTTGAAAAAACATCCGGTAAATAAAATACAGGGCCGGCCGCACGTAACGGGGTAGTTTCCACCAAAGCTGCTTGAACCATGCCGTACGCTCATCGGGCGAACCCCAAAAATGGGGCTTCAAGGTCTGGGACCTGATCTGCATCAGCCGTTCCACCTCCTCGTGTGCCACCAAGTCGCTGTAGCGGTTATGTTTTGCTATCCAAAAACTGATGCTGTTTTCCTTTAGATTTTCCTCTAATAGATATCCCTTTTTCCAGATAACCGTTTTTCCAGGAATGATAAATCTGTGATCCATATTCTCGTTAAGGTCGGAATAACCTACCCCGAACCTGAACATTTTTAACAAATAAAAAGGGGAGTAGCCGCCATGTTTGATCCAGGCGCCCTTAAAAAAGTTCTTCCGGTTAAAGTAGATGCCGTTTACATCGGCATAGTCCTGATCCTTAAATTCTTCCAAAAGGGTTTTTAATTCCGGTGTGACGATCTGGTCGGCGTCAAGACAAATTACCCAGGGAGTGCTGATCTCGAAATTCTTCAGTGCGAAGTCCCATTGGGTTGGGTGGTTTTCGAAAGGATGCTGTAAAACTTTTGCGCCTGCTGTTTCGGCAATCGCGACGGTACCGTCGGTACTACCTGAATCCAAAATATAAATCGAAGCGTCTAAATCGCCTATGGATTCAAGAAGCCTGGGAAGAAGGATTTCTTCGTTGAACGTGATGATGATAAATGAAAACTCTTTATCCAACCTATTGTGACCGTCTATACCTACACTTTCGTTTTTGCGAACATAGCTGGCATAAAGACCGACGAGATACCAGCGCCCTTATTTTACCTGGCCGGCACTGTTATATGGAATTATTTTTCAGATTGCCTGACAAAAACATCAACAGTTTTCAGAGACAATGCCGCCATGCTTGGTAAGGTTTATTTTCCGCGTTTGATCATGCCTTTGAGCATTGTTTTATCGAACCTGGTAAAATTCATGGTACAGCTCTTATTGTTCGTTTTGCTGTTTATCATTTTCCGCGCCAAAGGTTATAATATCCATGTCAATCAATACGCATTATTATTCCCTTTATTGGTTTTGATGATTGCTGCCCAGGGTTTAGGTTTAGGCATGATGATATCTGCCATTACCACCAAATACCGTGACCTTTCCTTTGTAGTATCCTTCGGTGTACCATTGATCATGTATGGTACCCCAGTAATCTATCCGCTATCAGAAGTAATAAAAAAATACCCTGCATATAGCGGATTAATACGATATAATCCTATCACGGCGGTGATAGAAACGTTTAGGTACGGTTTCCTGGGTAAGGGAAGTTTTAGCTTTGAGTTATTGGGATACAGTATGCTGGTGACGCTGTTTATATTGCTGGCAGGAACAATCATTTTCAACAGGGTCGAAAGAAAATTCGTGGATACCGTATAACTTTCGAAGACTGGGTGAATATTGATGGCTTCAATATACCGTCCTTTATCACCATCACCCGGAATTGATAAAAAGGTTTAATTAAAATGGCAGATTACGCAGATTATGGCTTTCACAGCGACGCGGCAACCCACAACATGGGTTACCAGCTTGATGCTATAACCGCACTCCTTGACAAAACAAGAAACCGGTTTATCCTCGACCTTGGCTGCGGCAACGGCTATCTGGTGAATGTGCTGATCGGAGAAGGCTACAATGCCTGGGGAACCGATGCATCTGAAAAAGGCATAGCAATTGCGAAACAACGGAACCCCGGCCGTTTTTTTGTACAGGACCTTTCGTCCGATGCCTTGCCGGAGCAATT
>Ga0206864_1213_pt1 | contig 16860 bp, 18 predicted proteins | sample Alteio_BWOrgCont_42_FD_152632 | JGI IMG/M metagenome (GOLD analysis project Ga0206864, IMG submission 152632) | Enriched cells from forest soil in Barre Woods Harvard Forest LTER site, Petersham, Massachusetts, United States -... | ecosystem: Environmental > Terrestrial > Soil > Temperate forest >...
CGAACGGTTAATGGACCAGGCGATTAGCGTGGCTATGAAGGGGAAGAGTGTGGGGTAGTGATTAGAGATTGGTGATTAGAGGTTAGTTTAAAACGTAACAGTTTTTGTCAAAGGGTTATCGATATTCATCTTTTTACTATATTTAACCAATCAAAAACCTTTATATGAGCCATAAAACCTTATACGCCTTATCGTTAGGAATTTTGCTTTGTTTTTCATTAAATATTTTGTTTGCACAGCCTCCTCAATATCAAGCACAATTAAACAGGATGTTTTTTAACCAGGAAATGAGCATGCAGAGGCGAATACAGCTGCGAATGCTGATGCAAACGATGAATTTGCGCGGCGTTCAAGGCACAGCCAATGAATATGATTTTATTATAACGTTACTTGACAATACCAAAATCAAGGTAACGTCCGCTATGTATATAGATTCGGTCACCAAGAAATGCTTTATATTGTTTGTGGATAAGAAATATAGTAAATCTGATACAAACAGATATAAAAGAATTTATCCGACTCAAACCTTAGTTTTATCACAAAAAAATCAATATAATAATTTATCTGGCAGTTACATTCATGGCATACCTGCCGATAGTTGTTGGATGTTTAAAGCTATTAATGGGTCCATAAGTGCGTATACTTCGATGAACGAAGATGAAGACAAAAATTTTGACCCGGGCACTATTGTCGGTATACAACTTAACGATGGTCCTATTATTAGATTTACTGAAGAAAACCTCAAACAGTTAGTTGGCCAAGACATGAATGCACTTGAAAGTATTGAAAGAAAAAACTTTTGGGGAGCTATTAAAAAATATAACAGGGACAGTGAAAATGGCGCAAAAAAATAAGTCCCCGTTTCCAGGAACCTAATTTCTTATAGCTTATCAATAGCTTCCTGTTCCTTCAGAGCAGTGATATTATTTTTATCACTGTATTGATCGGTTTGTGTAGCGAAGTCTTCCAATATAGCTGCTATTGTGTCCAAATTATCCGAAACGCGCTGGTGCATATCGGGCAGGTCTTTTTCAAGTCTTTTATTTCCCAACTCCATATTGTCCACTTCAATTTTTGCCAGTTTTACGATAATGGCCTGCTGACTGTTTTTTAAATCTTCCAATTCATTTACAATCTTCTCCATTAACCCGAATTTCTTTAACTTATCCATATTATTATGTTTTGTTTATATGGATACAACATAATTTGACATAAAATGTTTGATAATTTGGATTTATCATTTATAACTAATAATTTAGTTGTGTGAAAACTATCGCCCTAATCCTTATCACAATTTTTACAACTGCAGATGCATTTGCACAACAAACTCAAAAAGCCGATGACGCCTTACTGCTTGAATATTATCAAAATCAGCGTTTTGCAGATGCGGCCGATTACCTGAAAAAAATATACCCCGAGCCGGTTACCGATTTAAAAATATTATCAGGTCTGGCTTATACTTCCGAAATGGCAGCAAGGCTTCCTGAAGCAGAAGATTATTATCAGCGCATTTATGCAACAGACACTACCAATATGGCGGTATTATTTAACTTAGGCAGCATAAACGCCCGCCGGGGCAATAACATTAAAGCGATAACATACTATAAAAAGATATTAGTAAGGGATAGCACCAACTTTAATGTTTTAAAGCAGATGGCGACCTTATCGCGGGCTTCAGGAAATGTAATTGATGCCATAAATTATTTAATAAAAGCCAACAAGCTCAATCCCACCGAACCTGATGTAGCTTATGACCTTTCTTCGTTTTTTATTAATCTGAAACTTTATAAAAAAGCAGATACCGTTGTAACCGCTGCTTTAAAAGCCGATACTGCAAATATGCTGTTATTGCTTGGAAAGGCACAAATAGACTATCGGCTTGAAAAATTCCCCGAAACGGTTGCTGTGTGCAATCAACTTGTACAAACAGGTAACCAAACAGATGAGGTTATAAACATGCTCGGTAACTCCTGGTACAATTTGAAGAAGTACAATGATTGTATTACAACACTTAAACAGTTGGAGCAAAGCAATACGGCAAGCGAAACATCCTACTATTATATGGCCATGAGCTATAAGGCATTACATAACCAGGCTATGGCGGTTATCTATTTTGATAAAGCTATAAAAGCAGCTGTTTCGGAAAATGCAAACTCTTATTATGGCGAAATGGCCGATTCGTATGATCAGTTGCACCAATTAAAAAAGGCTGTAAATGCTTATCAGAAAAGCCTGTTGTATGGCGTTATGCCTTTAACCTATTATGCGCTGGCCAATTTATATGATACAGAGTTGAAGAATAAAGCGCTGGCTTTGCGCTATTATAAAAAATACCTCAATAGTAATCCGCCGAAAGGCCAGCAGTCATACATGGCGTATGCAAAACGGCGGGTGGGTGAATTGGCCCGTTAACGCTGCATTAACCGTGCAACATATTTTCCGATAATATCAAACTCAAGGTTTACCACCGAACCTACACGCACCTGCTGCAAATTGGTATGCTCAAAAGTATAAGGTATAATCGCTACAGAAAAGCTATTGGCTTTTGAATTTACTACTGTTAAACTGATGCCATTAACACATATAGATCCTTTTTCAACCGTAACATTGCCCTGCGCGGCATCATATTCAAAAGTATATTCCCAGCTGCCTTCTAATTCCTTAAAATCAATACAAACAGCAGTTTGATCTACATGGCCCTGTACAATATGCCCATCCAGCCGGGCATTCATTTGCATGCAGCGTTCAAGGTTAACAAGATCACCGGTTTTTAAGTGTCCGAGATTGGTTTTATTTAATGTTTCTTCAATAGCGGTAACCGTATGTTTACTGTCAGCCAGGGCTATCACCGTTAAACATACCCCGTTATGCGCCACTGATTGGTCGATTTTCAACCCATCTGCAATAACCGATTCAACCGTAATATGCAAATTTCCCTGTTCGTATTGCAGCCCGGTTATTTTGCCTAATGTTTCTATGATGCCTGTAAACATATGCCCCCTAACCCCCTAAAGGGGGAATTTCTGATCGGCAAAGCTAATTAATTGCAACAAGTTTATAGTTAATTCAGCGTGATATTACAATTTGCAAATAAAACTCCCCCTTTAGGGGGTCGGGGGGCTCTATTTAAAGTTACTGCTCATCTCCAGTTTTTTATTCCGCAGGTCAACCCCACCCTCAATTACAGATTTCAGGTTGGCAAAGTAAAAGACCCATCCTACCTGGCATTGCACAAAAAGGCTTTTTGAAGGGTCATTTTCAATGGGGATATTTTCCTGCGTAAGCTCAACTATCGATACGCCATTCCGGCTGCTTATATTAACACTCACAATATTGCCTTTGGCAAAGGTGAATTTCAAAAAATCAGTGCCGTTTGCTTCCAGTATCTGTCCTTTTTCAACAGTCTCGTCGCCCCAGCCATGCCAATACCACTCGTAGGTATCTTCTTTCATAATAAATTCTTCAGGTTCGCGTGTGCGCCGTGGAACGGTATAAAAATTAGCTTTTCGTAAAAACCATTTTTCAAGGCCTTCTGTAGTCGCCCATGCTTCGTATAAAGTTCTTATATCTGTATTATAGTCGCCGGTTACTTTAAAGCTTGTCCATTTATTGTCGATCATATATCGTTTATTAAATAATTATCAGTTCAAATTTAACGATTAAAGTTTGGGGTTTTGTTAACTTGCCTTTAAATCTTCACTATGCCAAAACAAAGCGCCGGGATATTATTATTCCGAAAAATAAATAACGTATTACAGGTTTTTCTTGTCCACCCTGGTGGCCCCTTCTTTAAAAACAAAGATGCCGGGGCATGGTCAATCCCCAAAGGTGAGTTTTTGGATGATGAAGACCCGCTTGCAGCAGCCAAACGTGAATTTGAGGAAGAAACGGGGCAAGCCATTGATGGTAACTTTATGCCATTAAAACCTGTCACCTTAAAAAGCGGCAAAATCGTTCATGCCTGGGCAGTTGAAGGAGATATTGATCACGAAACCATTTTCAGCAACCTGTTTGAAATGGAATGGCCGCCGAAATCGGGGAAAAAGCAATCTTTTCCGGAAATTGACCGAGCAGGTTGGTTTGATATAGAAGAGGCAAAAGTAAAAATCAATCCAGGGCAATTGGGCTTAATCGACGACTTTTTATCGAAAATAAACTAATTGGTTTCCTGCCAGCATAAAAATTTATATTTTCACGCAAGGTTTTTTAAATTTGACTCATCTTATCCAAAAAACAACTTATTCCTATGAAAAAATTACTCCTCGCATTCAGCCTCTGTTTTGCTATCTTATTAGTCAACGCCCAGCCAAGTAACGAACAGGCTGAATTTGGCGCTTATTCGCAAGCTTCAGAAAAGAAGGCTCACGAAGATTATGAAAAAAAGGATTATTCCGCATCAGTTTCCGACCTTAAGGAGTGGTTTATGCGATATGAACAATTATCACCTGCAATGAAGAAAAATTTCCAGGGGTATATTCCCGGAACTTACTATAACCTGGCCTGTTATGAAGCTCTTGCCGGACAAAAAACTGATGCGCTTAACAGTTTTGAAAAAGCGGTTGAGTCAGGATACGCAAACTACACCAATACACTTGTTGACAGTGACCTGGAAAGTCTGCGTAATGATGAAAAATTTAAAGCTGCGTTGCTAAAGATGCGCGAAAAAGGCGATTACGGTTATATATTGCAAAATTCGGGGCCATACAATCATAAAAATACGGCCCTGCCTGCATTTACTTATCAGTCTGCAAATACGCCTGAGCTTGTTGCCTTAAAAAAAGAATTCAACCTTGATTCCATAAGCGGTAATGGCGATGAGATCAGCAGATTCAAAAACCTGCTTCATTGGGCGCATAATAGTGTGCGGCATGACGGCAATTCAAACAATCCCCCGTTAAGAAATGCAGCTGATCTGATTGCCATTTGCAAAAAAGAAAACCGCGGCGTAAACTGCCGTATGATGGCGACAATTTTAAGGGACGCTTACCAGGCCGAAGGTTTTTATACACGTATAGTAACCTGTATGCCCAAAGACACAGCCGATTTCGATTGTCACGTAATTACAGTAGTGTGGTCAAAAACATTAAATAAATGGGTTTGGATGGATCCTACTTTTAATGCTTATGTAAGCGACGAGAAAGGCAACCTGCTGAATATAGAAGAGGTAAGGACACGATTGATTAACGGAAGCCCATTGGTTTTAAATGATGATGCTAACTGGAACAACAGGCAAAAGGAAACTAAAGAGCAGTATTTAGGCTATTATATGTCAAAAAATCTTTACTGGCTTAAATGTTCTGTCAAAAGCGAGTGGGATATAGAGACAAGCAAAGAAGGTAAGCCCCCTGTTGAATATATCGATCTTTATCCGGGAGGTTATACCGCTAAAGATAAACCGGGAAAGGTGCAGAGCAGTGCATCTGTAATTGCCACTAATAACCCTGATTATTTTTGGCAAAAACCATTCTAAGTCTAAAGTTCTGAGTCTTAAGTCCAGAGTCTTTACGGAAAATGATAGTTGACTTGAGACTTCGGACTTAAGACTTTAGACTTACAACCGCCTGTTTTTCACCCAGTTTGAAACCTCGCCATCTGCAACATTGGCAATACGTACATGCTGCTCACCCAGCAACTTTCCCAATACCAGCGCCGCTATTAAAGCCTCACATTGATTATTATTTTGCAAAATACCGGGGCTAAAATACTTCTGTACAAAATGCGTATCAAAATTACCGGATGTAAAGGCTTCATGCTGCATAACAAATTTGCCAAAACCCAAGGTGGTGGTAATACCTGTTATTTGATACTCATCAATAGCACGTAACATGCGTTCAATGGCCTCTTGCCTGTCTTTACCATAAGTGATCAGTTTGGCAATCATTGGGTCGTAATAAATTGGGATTTCCATACCTTGCTCAAAGCCATCGTCAACCCTTACGCCGGGGCCTTTTGGGGTTATATACGTTTGGAGTGTACCAATGTCGGGTAAAAAATTATTGTCAGGATCCTCGGCATAAACGCGAAGCTCGATAGCATGGCCTTTTATTTCCAAATCTTCCTGCGTGAAGCTGATAGCCTCGCCACGGGCAATCCGTATTTGTTCTTTTACAAGGTCAATGCTTGTGATCATTTCAGTTACCGGGTGCTCCACTTGCAGACGGGTGTTCATTTCAAGGAAATAAAAGTTCAAATTTTCATCCATGATAAACTCCACCGTACCTGCACCAGTATAATTAACCGAGCGGGCCACATCTACTGCACATTTGCCCATTCGCGCCCTTATTGCGGGTGTTAATACTGAAGACGGCGCTTCTTCTATCACTTTCTGATGCCTGCGCTGTACCGAGCAATCGCGTTCAAAAAGGTGCAATATATTGCCATAGGTATCACCAAGCACCTGTATTTCAATATGCCGCGGCGATGAAACATACCGTTCAATAAAAACCGAGCCATCTCCAAATGCCGAGGTTGCTTCTGATACAGCAAGCTGCATTTGTTCTTCGAAATCTGCGGCGCTTTCAACTATTCGCATCCCTTTGCCGCCGCCGCCTGCCGCTGCTTTTATCAGTATCGGGAAACCTACCGCAACGGCGCGTTGTTTGGCTTCATCTATATCGGTAATCGCCTCTTCGGTACCCGGCACCATGGGGATATTGTATTTGAGCGCGGCTGCCTTTGCCGAAAGTTTATTGCCCATTACTTCCATAGCCTCGGGCGAAGGGCCTATCAATATTAAGCCGGCATCTCTTACCTGCCGGGCAAAAGCAGCGTTCTCGCTTAAAAATCCATAGCCGGGATGTATTCCTTCGGCGCCTGTTTTACGGCAGGCCTCAATTATCTTTTCTCCAACAAGGTATGATTTACTGGATGGCGCTTCGCCAATATAAACGGCTTCATCAGCATAACGGACATGCAGGGCATCACGGTCGGCATCCGAATAAACCGCTACGGTTTTAATACCCATTTCACGCGCCGAGCGCATTACCCTTAAGGCTATTTCGCCACGGTTGGCGATGAGGATTTTTTGCATATCAGCAAATGTAATGGATTTGGGGTAGTTTTAGTTATAGATGTTGTAAGGGTTGTAAAAGTTGTAAGCGTTAAATAGTACCTGGCGTATTGTTTAGCATTAATTCAAAAAACTTAAGGTCAAGCCACCGGCCAAATTTATAGCCTACTTCTTTAAAGTTGGCGACCTCCTCAAAACCAAAGGATCGGTGAAGATTAATGCTTATTTCATTATCCGCGCTGATACCGGCAATTACAGCATGTATATTCATTTCCCCGGCACGATCTATTAACGACTGCAATAACATTTTACTTATTCCTTTACCTCTATAAGAAGAACTTACATAAACTGACACTTCTACGGTATAACGGTAACACGGCCACGCCCTGAAATGTCCAAAACTGCTAAAACCGGCTACCTTGCCATCATCATCAGCAATAAATACGGGGAAATTATTATTTATCCTGTCATTATACCAGTCTTGCCGCATCTGAAGCGTATGTGGCTTTTCACTGTAAACGGCTGTGGTATTTATAATAACATCATTGTAAATATCAAGGATACCCGTAAGATCATCTTCTCGGGCATCCCGAATGGTTATAATATTATTTATCATAGTTTTATTAAAGCAAAACACCCTTTAACTTAAAGCTAAAGGGTGCTAATATTATTATTGTTTTGGCGCTCCGCCCGGAGGGCCGCCAGCGCCAGGTCCACCTGGTCCCGGACCAGGCCCCCTTTTCATTTCAGGAAGTTTAGTTTCGGGATGAGAATCCCCGCGATGACAGGTATAACAATTTACGCCTGATTTCATCATCATTCCCAATGAATCTTTTTTGGCTTCAAAATATTTTTGATTTATCTTATTCATCATTTTGTACATGTGGCGCGCCATTTCTTTTTCAGGTTTGGCATCGCTTGGAAAATCTAATCCTTTTCCATCTGCATTGGCTGCATGGCAAAAATCACAGCGTACACCTAACGAAATCGCCCACTCGCGCATTACCATGTGTAACTGCTGTTCCGTAAGTTTTTTTGGTAATACTTTAACGTTTTTAAAACCAGGGTCATCAGGGGCCATCGAGGTTAGCGCTATAAAAGTTACAACGGACGATAATCCAAGCGTAACAAGCATTTTTTTGTTGATTAGCATATTGTCATGTTTAAGTCATCTAAAGTAAAGTTTTACTTTGAATGTAACAACAATTAATTGCAGTAAATTTCACGTTACACCAATGTTATTTTTTCAAAAAAATAAAAATAAATTTGGATTATTACGAACTAATCGTAGATTTACGAAATAATCGTAGTTAATTATGGAAAAGCTATCAAAACAAGAAGAAGAGGCTATGCAAGCAGTTTGGCAATGCGAAACAGGTTTTATAAAAGATTTCCTTGACCTGCTCGAAGAACCAAAACCTCCTTACACCACCCTTGCTTCAACCATAAAAAATCTTGAGCGCAAAGGCTTTGTAAAAAGTGAAAAAATGGGCAACTCTTTTCGTTATGCACCAGCTATTCATGAAGAAGAATATAAAAAGAAATTCATGAGCGGCTTTGTAAGCGATTATTTTCAAAACTCCTATAAAGACCTTGTCACTTTTTTTGCAAACGAAAAAAAGATCAGCGCCGGCGAATTAAAAGAGATCATTAAACGGATTGAAAACCCTAAATCCTGAAGCCATGCCAGCATTGTTTGTTTTCCTTTTGAAAGTAAATATCGCCCTGTTATTGTTTTGCGCGGGATATTACCTGGTGCTAAGGCACCTTACCTTTTATACGCTTAACCGCATTTATCTTGTTATGGCTATCCTATTTGCTACCATATATCCTAAAATCAACCTTTCGGGATTTGTAGAACATCACCAGCAAATGGCAAAACCTGTACAAGCGATAGCTTTTAACTGGCAGGCCCCTGCCGAAAAATTAGTCAGCTCGTTTGCTCAGCCAAATTACTGGTACTGGGTAGAAGTTGTTTTTTGGATAGGCGCGGCTTTACTTGCCTTTCGCTTGCTAGTGCAGGTATTTTCGTTATATAAACTATATCGTAACTCAACTGCAGCCCAAATTTACGATCACGAGGTAAGGGTGATCAATGGCGAAACGGCGCCGTTTTCTTTCTGGAAAAGCATTTACATAAATCCGGCCAGGCATGAGCCTGCCGATTTGAAAGCCATATTATTGCATGAGCAGGTGCATATAAATGAATGGCATACTTTTGATATCCTGCTGGCCGAATTAAGCACCATATTTTATTGGTTTAACCCAGGTGTATGGCTAATGAAGAAAGCTATCCGTGAAAACATTGAATTTATTACCGACCATAAAATATTAAAAAGCGGGGCCGACAGCAAACAATACCAGTATAGCCTGGTGAGTGTAAGCTTTGCAGCCCCATCAAATACTATAGTCAATCACTTTAATATATCAACCATTAAAAAAAGAATCATCATGATGAACACAAAAAGATCTTCGAAAGCTAAGTTAACCCGGTATGCGCTTTTAGTGCCGGCGGTGGTTGCGTTATTGCTGGTTTTCAGCATATCAAAAGCGGCTTTAACCAGGGACAAAAGCGATTATAAAACAATGGCAGCAACTTTTAATAGATTGGGTATCCATGTAAAAACAGGCAAAATAACCAAGCCGTCCGTTGTAACTCATTCAAAGACAGTTATGACGAATGTAATAATCAAAACAGCGCCTTTTAAAACTGTCGATACGACCCGAAAAGGTGATACTTTTATCAGTACTACAACAAGTTCCGATACCTTAACTTATGTGATCAATGGCAAAAAAGTCACCAAAGCAGCATTTAAGGCATTGGATCCGGATCAGATCTATGCTATCGAAATTGTAACTGGAGAAGCAGCTGCGAAAATTATTGATAACATAGACAGTAAGCACGACGTGCTTTTTGTAACTACTGATGACTCGGATGCCGGTAAAAAATTTAAAGAAAAATTAGATAAGCTGAATGGCAACGTATCTATTAACTATGCCAGACCGATGTCCGTTTATGGTTTTAGCCAAAGCCGGGCACCAGGGAGTGGATATTCGGGCGGGGCCGTGATCGTAAATGACTCAAACTCTTTTGTCATGCATTACAGCGGGAAAAAATTGAAATTAGATAAATTTAAAGCTCTACCAAAAGCAACCTATACAATTACGACCGATAGCCTTTATACAAACGAAGCGCCGGTAATGGTTGGCGTAGGCAGCGATTCGGCGGCAGTATATGAGTTACGTGGTGATAAATCGAGGGCGAAGCTTTATACCTACAAAGTACGCCCCTATGTAAACCAGGCATGGGGAAATGCCAGGACAATGCCAAACAAGACCTTTTTATATTCACCAAAAGCAATAATAGTAAACGACAGGGGCTTTAACAAGGAAACAAATATTGACCATCTTTCCAGTAGAACCATTATAATTGATGGTAAAGTAGCTACGGAAAGTGATATGAAAAAACTTTCGGCTGCGGATATTGAAAGCATGAGTGTTAAATCGGGTGACGAAATAACCAAAAAATATGGCAATAAGGCAAAAAATGGGGTGGTGTTTATTATGACTAAAAAGAAATAGTTTGATTTGGTTGAATAAGTTCGATTGAGTTGATTAAGTTGGGTAGTTTTTATGAGATCAGTTAATAGTTAAACGTTTTTTACTACTCACTTTCCCGATAGCCATCGGGACAACTTACTCAACCATTCACCAATTAACTGGCTTCGGCCGGTTTTTTTGTTTATCCGCATTCGTGCCCATTAGTGTAATTAGAAATAATTCGTGAAATTCGTGTCAATTTTTTTACTATCCCTTGACCATTCTTTATCAATAAAACCCCCAATTTTACTCTTACATTCAAAATCATCAAACTTATGAAATACAATTTTTTAGGAAACACTGGCGTGGTGGTTTCCGAATTATGTTTTGGCACAATGACCTTTGGCGGAAAAGGTATTTGGGAAGCGATAGGCAAAATACAGCAAAAAGAAGTAAATGACCTGATGAAGGTTGTTATCGACTCTGGTATTAACTTTATTGATACCGCTAATGTTTACTCTTATGGTGAATCGGAGAAATTATTGGGACAATCTATTAAAGACCTCGGTTTTAACCGTTATGACCTGGTAATTGCCACAAAAGTAAGGGGCCGGATGGGTGAAGGCCTGAACAACGTGGGGCTCTCCCGTTATCATATTTTTCAGTCGGTGGACGAAAGTTTAAAGCGTTTGCAGGTGGATCATATCGATGTTTTATATGTACACGGTTTCGACCCTAAAACACCAATCGAAGAAATTATGCGCTCGCTAAATGATATTGTGTTAACCGGAAAGGTTCGTTACATAGCCATTTGCAACTGGCCTGCGTGGGTAGTAATGAAAGCCTTGGGGATTGCCGAAAAACATGGCTGGAACAAATTTGTGGGTATGCAATATTTTTACTCATTAGCAGGCCGCGATATCGAAAGGGAAATTATGCCGCTCGCTGCCGACCAAAATCTTGCGATGATGCCCTGGAGCCCGTTGGCAGGTGGCTTCCTCGGCGGAAAATATGGACGCAATTCGGGAAAAGCCGAAGGATCACGAAGGGATACCTTCGATTTCCCGCCCATCAACAAAGAAAAGGCTTATGATGTCATTGATGTGATAACCGAAGTTGGCAAACAGCATAATGCCTCAGTAGCCGAAATTGCTTTAGCCTGGGTACGCCTGCAAAAAGGGATAACCAGTACCATTATAGGTGCAAAAAGCGTTGATCAGCTGCATGCAAACATAAAATCAACGGAAGTTACTTTATCTGCAGATGACCTTAAAAAGATCGATGAAGTAAGCGCATTACCAAGGGAATACCCCGGCTGGATGGTTGAAAGGCAATCGGCAGATAGGCAATTGAAGTAATTTTTAGTTCATAGTTGATGGTTCATAGTTCATGGAAAAAAGCCCCGTCGCTGCTATGAACTATGAACCATCAACTATGAACTCCCTCAAGCACCTTCACCACATGTTCTACCTGGTCGGGATGGACATCCAGGTGCAAAACAAACCGGATACGGTTTGGGCCTGTTGATAGCGCTTTGACGCCATGTTCAGCCAGTTTTTGAAGGACAATATTTGCGGGTTCAACGGTATCAAATAAAATGAGGTTGGTCTCCACCGGTAGCACGTTACTCACCCATGTACATTTTAAAAGCTCATCGGCTATAATATTGGCGTGGGCATGGTCTATACTTAAACGTTCTACATGATGATCAAGCGCGTAAATACCAGCAGCTGCCAGGAAGCCGGCCTGACGCATACCGCCGCCAAAAACCTTACGTACACGGCGGGCATATTTTATAGTTTCTTTATCTGCCAAAAAAACTGATCCTACAGGCGCCCCCAAACCTTTTGAAAGGCAAATAGAAATGCCGTCAAAATATTTACCATAATCTGCGGCTTTATCCCCTGTTTTTGTTAAAGCATTAAATATGCGGGCGCCATCCAAATGAAGTTTCAGGCCTTTTGCTTTGCATAATGCGGCAATCGGTTTTATTTGTTCAAGTGTGTAGCAGCTGCCCCCGCCCCTGTTCACTGTGTTTTCCAGTACTACCAAACTGGTTCGCGGGTAATGGTCATTGACGGCGTTAATCTCAGGTTCTATCATTTCTGCGGTAAGGATTCCGCGATAACCGTTTAATAAACGTGTCGATACGCCCGAGTTAAATGCGATGCCCCCACCCTCATACCGGTAAACATGCGAGGTTTGGTCGGCAATTAATTCATCCAGGGGCTGGGTAAAACATTTAATACCTATCTGGTTAGTCATAGTGCCTGATGGGCAGAATATGCCTGCTTCCATACTAAAAATTTTGGCTGTTTTTTGCTCCAGTTCATTGATGGTTTCGTCCTCGCCAAAAACATCATCCCCAACTTTTGCGTTCATCATGGCTTCCATCATTCCTGTGGTCGGTTTGGTAACAGTATCGCTCCTTAAGTCAACAATCATCATATTAAATGTGCTAAAAATGCGTTATTTGTGTTTTATTTATTATGCGCTCAATTTTAATCATTTTATTTTTTATGCTGATGATTGTATCAGCAAAATCATCCGCCCAAAAATGGCAGCCGGGACGGTTTACCGATGTAAAAGGTAATATTGAAAGCGGGTTTATCCGTTTAAACCCCTCGGGCAAGGGGCCGATAAAGAACGAAGCCTTTATTGAATTTAAGGAAGACAATAAATCAGAACCTTTTAAATTAAGCGCAAGTGACCTGCGATCGTTCGTTGTGGGTAAAGACAGTTTTGTGGTAGCCCATGCCCCCGGCAACGAAACCTGGGCCAGGAATGAGTTTGATTTTGTAAAAGTTGTGCTTGACGAAGATGTAAAACTATACGCTGCCGGTGGCGTAATGGGCCACGGCGGCCATGGTGTAGCTATTGAGCCCGGCGTTTCAACCGGGGTTGGCACAGGCGGTTTCGGTGGCGGCGTTGGCGGCGGAATAGCTATCCCGATAGGCGGCGGGGGGGGCGGTTATGAAAGATTAGTTTATTACTACGGCGAAAATACGGCCAAAATGAAACGCCTTAACGATCAAAATTTTGAAGATGTTATGTCCGATATGATGGGCGATTACCCCGATGTGGTTGATAAAATACATGCCAAAGTTTATGTTCTTGAAAATATCGACAGGCTGATTGCGTATTATAAACAGGCGAAAAAGGGTTCATAGTTCATGGTAGCTGCATTCTTTCAAGGTTCATGATGTGAAGCAATTTGTATTTCCGACTATGAACTATGAACCATCAACTATGAACTACAAATTTTGCGCTATCACAAACCCGCTGGCCCAGGCCCATTGAAAATTATAACCGCCCAGCCAGCCTGTAACATCCACACATTCGCCGCCGTAGTACAGGCCGGGGTTTTTTTTTGCTTCGAGTGTTTTTGAGGATAGCTCATCTGTTGAAACGCCGCCGCGCATTACTTCGGCTTTGTCATAGCCCTTATCCCCTGCCGGTTTTACTTTAAATTGATGTATTAACTCGCTGATATTTTCTATATCCGCTTTACTTAAAGAGGCCAGGTTTTTATCAACCGGCAACCTGTCGCTCAATGCTTCGGCAAATTTACGGGTGTATAAATTGGCTAAATAAGCCAGCAGCATTTTTTTACCGTTCACTTCCCGCTCCTGCAATATTAGTTCCGCAATATTTTGATTGGGTAACAAGTCGATATAAATATATTCCCCCGGCCGCCAATAGGACGAAATTTGCAGGATGGCAGGGCCGCTTAGCCCCCAATGAGTAAATAATATATTTTCTTCAAACCTTATCCTGTCATTCCAAACCCGGCAAAAAATACTATTGCCGGAAAGCTGTTCGTACCAGGGCTGATCCTTCCCTGTTATCGTAAGCGGCACTAACGCCGGGGCGGTATCATTAATCTTCAAACCAAAATTACGGGCAGTACGCAACCCGAAATCTGTTGCACCCATTTTGGGGATAGGCAGGCCACCGGATGCGATGACCACCTTTTTGGCGAATAAGCTTTCCATTTCTCCGTTTCTTTCGATAGAAACAGTAAAACCATTAAGCACCGTTTCAATGCTTTTTACATCGGCGTTGCACCATATCTCCTGCCCTAAATCATTGCAGAGATCAGTAAAAACTTTTACCACATCCTTCGCATTATCACTTACCGGGAAAAGCTGGCCAAGTGTTTTTTCTTTGCCCTCTATGCCATAAGTTTCAAAAAAAACAATGGTATCTTCTACCGTCCATTGTGAAAGAGTTGATTTACAAAAATGTTCATTTTGTGAAATAAACTGCTGCGCGGTAGCGTAAAGATTGGTATAGTTACAGCGCCCGCCGCCGCTGATGAGTATTTTGGCACCCACTTTTTCGTTTTTCTCTAATACCAGGGTGCGTTTGCCTAAAAAACCTGCCTGCGCGGCGCACATTAAACCGCAGGCACCGCCGCCAATAATTATAGCATCAAAATCTGTTTGTTTTGTTAAATTTGCTGTCATGGCAGGTGTTTCGCAAATATCAGAATTTGGAAAGATACTTATCTTTTTAATTACAGGGATAATAATGGTATGCTTTGCCTTCTTTTTCAATAAGTTAATAGCGCCGCATAAACCAAACCCCGAAAAGCTAACCTCGTACGAGTGCGGAGAAGAGCCAACCGGGAATGCCTGGCTGCCTTTTAATTCGCGTTTTTATGTAATTGCCTTAATTTTTTTATTGTTTGATGTAGAAATGGTTTTCATTTTCCCCTGGGCCATAGTTTTTGGCAACCACGAAATGAATACAATTGATCCACGCTGGGGATGGCTGGCCCTAACAGAGATGTTTTTGTTTTTAGGGATACTGATACTTGGCCTGGCATACGTATGGGTAAAAGGCGACCTCGACTGGATAAAACCAAGTCCTGTTTTGCCAACAACGGATACTTACATTCCGAAGTCATTTTACGAAAAGCTTAACGCAGAACAAAGCGCTTACCTGGTAAAAGAGTTCACACCCGACCCTCTGCCTCCTGCCACTCCTACTGCCACTCCTGTAACTACCTCAGAACCTCCTCCAATAAGAAAACCCATGTTCAAACCCACTTTTAAAAAACCCGGCAATGAGTAGCGACATGAACGAAAGCGGCGGTGTGGTAATCACCAAAATGAACGACCTGCTCAATTGGGCGCGGTTGTCATCCTTGTGGCCATTAAGCTTTGGCATTGCCTGTTGTGCTATTGAGTTTATGGGTGCATTTGCAAGCACGTACGATCTTGACCGCTATGGCGTTTTCCCGCGCCCGTCAGCCAGGCAGGCTGATGTGCTGATCATTGCAGGTACGGTTACTTTTAAAATGGCAGAACGCATAAAACGCCTATATGAGCAAATGCCCGAACCAAAATACGTGATCTCCATGGGCTCATGCTCCAATTGCGGCGGCCCTTACTGGCAGCATGGCTATCATGTGGTAAAAGGTGTTGACCGTGTGATCCCGGTTGATATTTACGTACAGGGCTGCCCGCCCCGGCCAGAATCACTCATCGGGGCTATACTGGAATTGCAGAAAAAAATTGAAGGTGAAAGTTTGGTGGGAGTTGGGAAGTCAGAGATTCGGGAAATTTTGAAAGTTGTTTGAAACTAAGGCCGATAAAAATTACCGGATGGCAATGGCAGCAAAACTCATTGCCTTCCGGCTTAGTTAACCGTCCTTATTTAATTTTTTTACCTGGAATTTGATGGCCGCCCTGGTAGAGCAATAATTTATCCACTTTACCTGTTTCATCGGTTACAAATTCTACCTGACCTTCAACATCTTTGGAAAAAAAGAAATTTTCTTTTTGTGCAAATAATTGCATTTTCGGCTGGCCAGGCAGCAGTACCCACAATTGCCTGTTTTCAACAACTATTTCCATTGAAAATTGCGGGGTTATTTCATAGGTTCCGGCGTACCTTTTAAGTACATCTTCATTAACCTGTATCTCCTGTCGTTTAACAGGTACGGTATAGGGCTGGCCATAAAGTGCAGCAAGCAAATCGTTGGTAAACTGGCCTCTCATTTCCTCGTCTTCGATATTATTCAACAGCACAATGCAAACATCATCTTCTGTTACCCTGGCAATATTTGTTTTAAAGCCCCATATATCACCGCTGTGAGAAATTACTCTTTTGCCAAAAAGCGTATCGATAAACCATCCAAAGCCATAGTGATTTTTAAATGGTGTATAAGCTTTGTCCATTGATGCTTTGCTGACAATTTTATAGGCTTGCAGCCCTCTATGCCATTTATAAAGATCGCCAACTGTTGAATAAATAGCGCCAGCTGAAAATGCATCATTAATAATGGGCGCTTCTTCGTTTTT
>Ga0206864_1214_pt1 | contig 16732 bp, 19 predicted proteins | sample Alteio_BWOrgCont_42_FD_152632 | JGI IMG/M metagenome (GOLD analysis project Ga0206864, IMG submission 152632) | Enriched cells from forest soil in Barre Woods Harvard Forest LTER site, Petersham, Massachusetts, United States -... | ecosystem: Environmental > Terrestrial > Soil > Temperate forest >...
GTAGTGGTAGCCGAATTGTTGGAATGGCAGCCTTGCAGTAAATAACAGGCAAGCGCTATCATCATAAAATAGCTTAGTTTTTTCATGGCAAATTATTTTGGTTTACTTGTGTTAAGTAAATACAAATTATCCGCCGTTAAGTTTTTTAGATTTGGGTGATCAGCTAAGCTCCTTCATCAGTTTATCAAACTCGGCTCTTAAGGAAGCAAGTTCGGTTTCCAATCTGGAAACGCGGGATTCCAGGGCCGAAGTATGGCGGCCTGTCGGTTCGTCCGCCTCGTCATCGTCACTGATCTCCGGCGTACCGCCCAGCAAATGCGCATACCTCACTTCCTTTTGACCGGGGCGCCGCGGCAATTGTACTACAAAAGGCATTTCGGGGGTGCTGAGCCGCTCCAATACCGCCTGTACCTCTTCCAGCGAGTCAAACTCGTGCATCCTCCCCGAATTGGTGTTTAGCTCTCCCGGCGTTTGCGGACCTCGTAATATCAAGAGGGCAATAATAGCAACTTCGGCCGGCAGAACAGGGAATACGATGGCAAAATTGTGCTTGTATTTTACAGACCTGTCTGAGCCTCCGGTAGCCGTGGATATCAGGCCCCGTCTTTTCAGCGTACCTAAGGCCTGGGCAACGGTATTGTCGTCATATTGCACTACCGGCTTGCGCGAAGTCTTTTGGTTATAGGCAGCCACGAGCCCGTTGATGGTCATTGGGTAGTAATCGGGTGTTGTTTTGCTTTTTTCCATCAATGCCCCAAGCACACGCAGTTCTTCGGCATTCAGTACAGGCAAAGTTATCGGTGAATCCATGCGGGTAAAGATAGGGGATTTTCGATTTCGGATTTCGGATGTTCGATTTTGGATTTGATTTACACGAATTAGGGCGAATTTCACGTATGGGGTCGAATTTTTCGCAGGTTGTTTTTCAGTTGTGCTCAAGGGCGTCGCCGTTTCGGATTTAGTGGAAAAAGCTTGTGCATCTCGATCGTACCCAGTAACAGCAACTCACCATTCCGCAATCGGCATTCCGCAATCCGCATTAGCTGTATTCAGTCCAAATCCGAAATCGTAAATCGTAAATCCGAAATAAACCCCGCATTTCTCCCGAAAACGAATTATTTTTACCACATGTCTCTCTTCATCGCATCGTTAAATTCGGGCAGCAATGGTAATTGCTATTATATCGGCAATGCGCATGAGGCTGTGCTGATCGACGCCGGAATCTCCTGCCGCGAAACAGAAAGACGCATGCTGCGGCTGGGTTTGTCTATCCGGAAAGTGAAGGCGATCTTTATAACCCACGAGCATTCCGACCATATCAACGGGGCGCCGGTTTTATCGCGCAAATACCAGTTGCCTGTATATGTAACCGCCGCTACCCGGCAAAGCTGCGGCCTGGCGGTGGAAGATGACCTTGTGGCGCCCTTTGCACCTTTCGAAACCATTACCATCGGCGAATTAGCCGTAACGGCATTCCCCAAACAGCACGATGCGAGCCATCCGCATAGTTTTATTGTCTCGGGCAACGATACCACCATCGGCATATTTACCGACATCGGCATAGCCTGCGTTAACGTAGTCAGTTATTTTAACCGCTGCCATGCCGCCTTCCTCGAAGCAAATTATGACGATGAAATGCTCGACAAAGGCGGCTATCCCTATCATTTAAAACAGCGCATCCGTGGCGGCAATGGCCATCTTTCCAATAAACAGGCCATGGAGCTTTTTGTAAACCACCGCCCGCCCTTCATGACGCATCTGCTGCTCTCGCACCTGTCAAAAAACAACAACGATCCGGATTTGGTGCAAGAGTTGTTTGATGCCTGTTCGGCCGGGGTGAATGTTGTGGTAGCCTCCAGGTACCGGGAATCTGAGGTCTATCATATCAAGGGGGCTGAAAGTCTGCAAAGTCGTCTTTTGGAGAGGGCTGCGCAGGCGAGTTTGTTTTGATACATGCCGCGCCCATTATACGCTTTTTTAATTTCGAGGCAACTTATTAGAGCCAGGAGCCAGAAGCCAAGACCGGAGGGCTATGATTCTCCCCATCATTTCTCCCTTCCTTCATACATCATCGATGTAACTTTTACGATCTTGCATAATGGCCCTTAGCATCCCCGGCATGGACTATCCCTTACGTACAGGATCAAATACGGACTTTTATGCTGTCGGTTTCTGCACTTTTTCCAATTTTTCTTGACTCTTGGCTCTTGATTCTATTCCTCGCTCCTGGTTCTAATAAAGCTTATCTTGCGCTGTTTATGGAAAGACGCTCCTTACTCAAAAGCCTGGGCGCACTGGCGCTAATGCCGGGCTTACCCTTTAAAAGCAGTACTAACGCTAAAAAGCCCGTGTTGCGTGTGGCCCATCTCACCGATGTGCATTTAAAAGACAAATGGGATGCGCCTGCACGTTTCGCGCGCTGCCTGCACCATGTGCAGCAACAGCCGGGCGTGGATTTTATCCTGAACGGCGGTGATGTAGTGTTCGACATGAACAAGGAGAACCTCGACACCATTGATACCGAATGGAAGTTGTGGCATGCAACCATTCAATCAGACTGCAGCCTGCCCATTCACTATGTTCTGGGCAATCATGATATCTGGTGGAATGAAAACGATAAAGGACAGGCGCTGTACGGAAAAGCTTATTCAATCAACCAGCTGCAGTTGGCCTCGCCCTATTACAGTTTTTCGCGCAACGGCTGGAAGTTTATTTTGTTAGACAGCGTTCACCTGGATATCGATGGCACCTGGTACATCGGCAAACTGGGCGACGAGCAAACGGCGTGGCTGGAAAACGAATTGAACAGCACCCCGGCAACGATGCCGGTCTGCGTGCTGTCGCACATTCCTTTGCTTACGGCAACGCCAATGGTCGACGATCAAACAACGGTTAACAGGTGGGAGGTTTTAGGTGGCGACATGCATACCGACATTGCCCAAATCATCAGCCTTTTTTATAAGCACCCCAATGTTAAACTGTGCCTTAGCGGGCATATCCACCTGCGCGATAAGGTGGTTTACAATAACGTTACGTATATCTGCAACGGGGCGGTTAGCGGGGCATGGTGGGAAGGCAACAAACGCGAAACAGCGCCGGGATACGGCCTTATCGACTTTTATGCCGACGGGACCTTCGATGAACAATACATCAATTATTAAAGCTTAGTGCCAAAAAAACAAGCTGGCGATCCAGGCGGCCGCCATATAGCTCACAGCGGATGAAAGCATTTTGCCAAGCACGAATTTTTTATCGTAGTTGATATAGATGGCGTTCCCCGCTTCGATGATGAAGCTGAAACAGCCAAAGCAAACAAGGCCAAGCTTGATATGCGACCATACATTGCCCACAATCACATACTTCCACCCGATCTTTACATAAAAGAACGTAAACAGCACGCCGAACAAAAACGAAAGTAAAATGCTGTATACATAACTTTTACTGCTTTCCTTACGCCAGGTTTGAGGTGTAAGGGCCTGCGATTTGTGGAACAAAAAGCCTATGAAAAACCATTCGATGCAGGTATTTGCGGCACCTATGGAGACGGACGACAAGGCGAAATGAGTTGCTGTCATGGCGACCAGGGTTTATTTTATTTAAAGGTAATTATAATAATGCAAAAGCCTCATTTTCAGAAAATAATATTTATTTTGACGCGTCAGTGTGTCCGAAAACGGTGTGGCATAAAACATTCAGCCCGGAATGCCGTTTGTAGTTAAAAAAACATCCACCATGCGTTTATTAACATTCATTATTGTTGGTGCAGCCGTAGGGTATGGCATCAATTATATTATCCAAAAAGACGACCACGGCCGTTCTATCCTTGACGATCTTGCCGATAAGGCTCCCGATTTTTTCGACAAGGCGAAACAATTCACAGAAGAAACTGTGGGTCAGATCAGTAATCTTGTTAGATCAAGGTTGGTTAAAGCTGATCGAAAAGCAATGCATGCCTTCGTTTAGCGCGTAACCAATTTCGCAGCTATACAACGTGCAGATATTTTTCATAATGGCCAAACCCAGCCCGGTGCCTTCGGAGTTGCGTCCCTTGTAAAATCGTTCGAAAACGGTCTCCCTGTCTAGCTCCGGGGCATCGCCGGTATTTTTGACACTGAGCTTATTGCCAAGCAAAGTAATCAGGATTTTACCGGGATTTTTATTGTGCCTGATAGCATTACTGAACAGGTTACTGATCAATACCTCCATCAAATATTTGCTGGCCTTAACTTCAAGATCGTCGAGTTTATATTCCAGTTCGATGTTTTTATTCTGCATCATTTCATTAAACTGATGGGCCTTTTCAAGGATAACTGTTCGCAGGCTTACTTTTTCGGCGTCTTTTAATAAATTGTTATCTATTTTCATCAGCAGCAGCAAGGATTGGTTCAATCTTGACAGCCGGCTGGCCGCCGAATAAATGTCGCTGATCTGGTTAAATTGTCCCGGATTAAGTGTTTCGTCCTGTATCAGCATATCCAGTTTGGAAGTAATGATCGCAAGGGGCGTCATCATTTCGTGCGACGCGTTTTCTGTGAAAGCTTTCAGCCCCTGGTATTCGCCGCTTACGCGGGCGGACATTTTGACAATTGCATCGCTCAAATCTTTAAATTCGTCGGCGCGGGCTTCAACCGGCACAACTTTATGCTTATCTGCCACATCGAACCATTTAACCTGTTCAACAATGCTATAAAAGGGGCGCCACAGGCCGTTTAGCACGAAGCGGTTGGTAACTATAAGCACACCCAACAAAACAGCTGTCAGTATGAGCGTAACACCGGTAATGATCTGTATAAGGTATTCGGTTTCCTCACGCGATTCAACAATCGTAACAATGTAATTTTGACCATTTGCTTTCACAAGCCCAGCAATAGCACGCCCCTCCTCCGACTTAATTTCTTTTGAATTGTGGTATGGGGTGTCAAAAAATACGGTAGCGAAGCTTTCCTCGTTCGTTTTTGTAAATATTGTAACGTCTTCGTCAAAATCAACAGATCGGGGCAGATGATGGTTCTGATTAACATAGGTGATCACTTCTTCCAATTCTTCAACCAGATCGTTGTCCAGTTGCTGGCGGGCAATATGATTGATCACCAGGTAATAGACAACCGCCGACGCCAGTAAGACGGAAACGCTGATGATAATACTTGCCCGGTTATAATGTGCGGCTAATTTCATTTATTAAGAAAATTTATAGCCAACGCCGTAAATAGTGGCGAAAAAGTCTTTCCCGCTCAATTCAAATAATTTTTTTCTCAGGTTCTTGATATGGGTATAAATAAAGTCAAAGCTGTCGAGCATATCCATTTCATCACCCCAAAGGTGTTCGGCAAGGGCATTTTTCGAAACTACCCGACCTTTATTGGCGATAAAATATAACAGCATATCGTATTCCTTTTTGGTAAGGATCGTGGGCTTATTGTTCACATGTACCGTTCTCCCCAAAAGGTCCACACTGATCTCGTTGTAATTGAGAATATTACTGCTACCGAATGCCTTTCGTCTGAAAATAGCCATTAAACGCGCTTTCAGTTCAGCCAGGTGGAAGGGTTTGGTAATATAGTCGTCGGCCCCGATGTTTAACCCTTTTATTTTGTCGTCCAGGGAGTTCCGCGCCGAAATGATCAAAACGCATTCATTCTTTCCGGATGACTGCAGGAATTCCATCACTGCAAAACCATCGCCATCAGGCAGCCCGATATCCAGCAGGATGCAATCATATTCGTACAACGAAATTTTTTCGATTGCTGTGCTCACGTTTGAGCAGACCTCGCAAATACTACCCTCGTCGGTAAAATACTTTTCAATCGTTTCGCTTAGCGCCAGTTCGTCCTCGATCAGCAGCAGTTTCAAAATTAAATTTTCGCTAAATCTAAATAACAATATTGAAGTAAAGCTGAAGAAAAGGCGGGTAAAACGGTGCCGACCTTTTTGGCCAAACCCTGGCCTAAAACTTCAATTTTGCTCCAAAATTCAGGTCTAATTTCGAAGCCGGCAGACACCTTAAGGGTAACAAACGGTATGCGAAAATTCTACATTCTCTTTTTTTTCTGCTTGATATCGGCCATTGGAGCGAAAGCGCAGGATAATTACGAAATACAAGTTTATGGTTCAGAGACCGTTGATCCTGGCCGCACCATGGTTGAATTACACAGCAATTACACCTTTGAGGGCAGCACCACGGTAATTGATGGAATGTTGCCAACAGACCATGTTTTCCATGAAACGATTGAGATCACCCATGGTTGGACGCCTTGGTTTGAAACAGGTTTTTATTTTTTTAACACCATTGGCAGTGATAACCGCACAGCCTATGTGGGTTCGCACATCCGGCCCCGTGTTAGGGCGCCTGAAAGCTGGAAGTGGCCTGTCGGAGTAAGTTTATCGCTTGAGTTCGGTTTTCAAAAACCTCAATACTCACCGAATACAGCCACCCTTGAGATAAGGCCAATCATAGACAAAAAGTGGGGGGGATTGTACGTTTCGGTGAATCCCACGCTCGATCAAAGTTTTAGAGGGCCCGATCAAAACCGCGGATTAATTTTTTCGCCGAACGTTAAAGGGAGCTACGATTTAACGAAGGTTATTGCCCTGGGCCTGGAGTATTATGGCAGCACCGGGCCTTTTTTCAACTACGACCCGATTCAACAGCAGCAGCACCAAATATTTGTGGCTACGGACCTTAATTTTGACCCGAAATGGGAGTTCAATGCAGGTTACGGATGGGGGCTTACCAACAGCACCGACAGGGCTATTTTCAAGGTGATTTTAGGCCGAAGATTTTAATTTGAACTATCAAATAAGCATTGCGCGGGTTTTTCAGCCAGGACGCGTATCTTTAAAAATGACTGAAGAAGAAACAAGCGCACAATTTGTTATCCAAAAGGTTCAGCCCGGCTTGCTTGGTTTGATGGATGGTTCGGTTTCGACGCTGGCGCCCATTTTTGCCACGGCAGGCCTGACCCATGAGCCTATAAAAGCATTTTATGTGGGGCTTGCGGCGTCCCTTGGCGCGGGGATCAGTATGGGCCTGGCAGAGGCCCTAAGCGACGATGGAAAAGTAACCGGCCGCGGCAACCCTATCATCCGGGGAGCGATCACTGCATTTGCAACAGCACTGGGGGGTATGCTGCATACCCTGCCTTTTCTGATCCCCAACTTACAGTCAGCATTGCACCTGGCCTATATCGTGGTGATCTGTGAACTGTTTGCCATTGCTTTTATCCGTTACAGATTTATGAAGACACCACTTTACGCGACTGTTTTACAGGTGATTGTGGGTGGTGGGATTGTTTTTGCAGTCGGGCTTTATCTCGGCAATGCAGCCTCCTGATGTATTTATTAATATTTGAACTAAATGGCAGTTATCGAACCAAAAAGGCAGGATGTGGAGCATCCGCATCAAATTAAAAAAAATTCCGCTTCGCTCAGGCTCTGGCATTGGTTAAATGCTGTGGTTATTACCGGCTCCCTGCTTACGGTTTTACTCAACTCAACGCTTCTTAATACCCGGCAAAACGCAAAGGTGATAACAGACCAACTGAAGGATGCAGGCGTTACCGTTACGCAACAGCAGGCGCGATCAGCTGCCCATGAGCTAAGTGACAAAGACTGGACCTGGCATACTTATTTTGGCTATGTCCTGGTTGGTTTGTTGGTCTTCAGGCTCTTGCTTGAGTTTTTTCAAGTAGTCGACCAGAAGTTTTTGCACAAACTTAAAGTCGCGCGTAATAACTACCTGGTGACCAAGAAAAACCGGGAACTATCGCGCCATGAATTTTGGGTTAAAACGCTGTACGCGATGTTTTACCTTATGCTGGTAACCCAATCCATAACCGGCCTGTGCCTGGCCTTCGAAGATGACGTGCCGGCATTAAAAGCCATGCATGCGTTCCGCGAGATTCATTCTTTTACGATGTACCTCATCCTGGGCTTCATTTTTCTGCACCTCGCGGGCGTATTCCTGGCCGAGCGTAAGGATAGCCGGGGCATTGTATCAGATATGATCAATGGGGGGAGATAAGTCCGAAAGAAGCTGCGGCTGTGGTTTCAGTAAAAAATAATTTATTTACGAAAAAGAGGAGAAAATTCCCACAAGAACCCAAGGGCCTTTATTTAATAAAAGTCAAGAACTGACCAGCGCTGCGGAAATAAATTCCGGCTTAAACAAGTAAGCCGCTCAGCAAAAAAATTGCACCCATCAACACCAACCAAAAATAGAACAGATATGTTTCGCTGTTACCGGTTTTTACTGCATCTGTTGTCATAACCCAGTATATTAATATAAATGTTATCTTTTTAATAAGCACGCTCCGGATTTAGTGCGGGAAAACCGAAGTTTATCAACTACCCTTCTTTTGAACAGCAAATTGATCAATTTGTGTTATAAATTGTCCAGCCGATTCATTCGGAAAGCCATCCCATTGGTTGAGTACCTTTCCATTCTCATCAACCAGCAGCGTATAGGGAAACTTTCCATCGGCATTATATTTATCAGCCAATGCTTCGTTCAGTTTTACCTGATCCGGACTGAGCTGATTTTTTTTCTGACGCGGAAAATCGGCCCTAACCAGCACCAGGTGATCTGCTGCATAATTCTCAAACGTGGCTGATTCCAAAATTTCCTTCCGTAACCTTATGCATGGTCCACACCAGTCAGAACCCGAAAAATTGATCAGGATCAGTTTGTGCTGCTGCACAGCCTCAATTTTCGCTTCCTTAAAATCGCCCAGCCATGTTACATTGCCGGTGAAGAACGCCATAAATGAGATCAAAAGTAGTTTCATCTTAAAAAATTGAAAATCACTTTATCCGCTTTATGTACATGCAATTTACACATACATTCTGTAGGATAATTGAAGTTTACGATAAAATAATATTAACAATTAAAAATTAATACACTGTTAACAACTACGGCACATACCCCTTTATTTAAAGCCAAGGCTGATCGAAACAACATCTGAAACCAGGTCGGTGGTTTGCGAATAGTGCCCGTATCTTATTTCCAGATCGTGCAGGTTTTGCCATCCAAATACTCCATTGGGCGGCGCCAGCCGGAATCCTATACCGAAAAAGCTGCTTTGGAAATCCGAGTATTCGTAATTGCTCGTGTAGTATTCGTCGGTCGGACTGTGCACTTCATACGGAGCAAAATACCGCGCGGCTGTTTGGTCATAAAACCTGTAAAATGGCGATATGGAAAAAAACGGTGTTACCTTGTAAGGCACTTCCAAACCCGCGGTATTCGATCGTATTCCCCAGCTATCCATATAATAACGGTAATATGCCCGCAGGATTATATTGTCGCCAAGGAAATAGTTAAGGCGCGCGCCAACGGGAAGCTTAAAACGCGATGACGGAAGCTTTTCAACGGCATCACTGTCTTTGCTGGTATTGAAATATACCCGATGGAAGGGCAGCCCCAGGTAGCCATTTTGCTCAACCAGGTCGCCGAGGAACATAACCTGTAGCCTGGAGTTGACCTGCTGTGTGTAGGAAAATGCCGCGGTGTACGTGTTTCTTTCGCTGCTTGGCAAGCTGTTTTTTGAGTTGGAGATCACCTGGCCGTTGCTGCTCAGCGTAACCGTGTTACCACTCGCGGTAGTGATCACCGTTGTGCCAGGTTGTGATATGGTAGTTGTCGCTACCGGGACGAATTCCGAAGGCAGGATTATCGTCACCCTGTCAAAATACCCCTGCAGCTTCACACCAAACTCGCCGTTTTTGTCGTCGGTTTTAGTCGACCAGTGCAAGTCCAGCTCCTTTGATTTATAGTTATACTCACCGGAATAATAGGCGCCAATACCGAAGGTCCCTCCGGTTTTGCTGTTTTCAATCGTCCAATCGAGGGAAGGATACAGACGGGTCCCTCCGGTTTTTGCCCCGCCATTAAGCGCAACGTAAGCCGCTGACGCCGAAGAGTGATGATCGTAGCCCAGGCCTGCGGTTAAGGTATTTTTGTTGCTGGCATCGTTAAGCCATACCATGTTCAGGTTAATACCATTTGAAAAATCGGTAACCTGTTGCGTGCCGATACCGCCTGTAACAGGGGAGTGATCCCCGGTTTGTGAATAATAGCTGGAAATAAGGTCAATTTCGTCGATCCTCAGCCTCCGCGGATTGTAGTTGCTTTTTTTTGCTGAATCAAGTTCTACAGGCGTATACAGGCTTACCGGCTTCGTTTTAAATAAGCTTGAATCCGACGACGTCTGCGAAAACGCGTACATACGGCAAACAAGGGCGAATCCAAGTATGGATAAAAACTTTTTCTTCATAAATTAATTGCAGAATTTTTATAAGCAGAAATTAATTGCACCCGCACCCGCCACCGGTTTTTCCGGCGTTGGCGCCTGAGGCCGCTTCTTCATACGACTGAAAGTTCAACTCGTTCTTTTCTACTTTCCTGTTGGTAAGCGCCATTTCCGAATCATTCAGACGGGTCTTTTGGTACTCTTTTAAGTGTACGCACGAAGTCGCCGATGCCATCAAGATCGCTCCCGCAACGATCTTCCCTGTTTGCTTTGTCATTCTATTGGGGTTATTTAATATTTATATTGTTAGAAGTGTACAGTTTGTCATCATCGTCAATAATGATGGCTTCTATATTTTTCACCTGGTTGATCAGGTCAAGTCCGGTATGTATCCCCATGATCATTACCGGGGTAGCCATGGCATCGGCGATCTCAGCATTAGTACTGATGATCGTGACACTTTTGATGCCTGTTACCGGTAACCCGGTACGTGGATCAATGGTATGCGAATACTTTTTGCCGCCTATCATCACATATTTTTCATAATTGCCCGAGGTTGCCACAGCCATATCAGACACTGACAAGTGAGAAAATATCTCATGCGGGGAATTGGGATTAACGATCCCCACCGTCCATGGTCTTCCATTGGGCTGAAGTCCCCAGGTTGTAAGGTCGCCCGAGGCGTTTACCACCCCGCTTGTAACCCCTGACTCCTTCATGACCTGTTTGGCCCTTTCGGCCGCATACCCTTTGCCAATGCCGCCGAAGCCGATGCGCATGCCCTTTTCCTTCAGGTAAATCGAACATTTTTCAGCGTCCAGGTCAATGTTCCTACAGTTGATGAGGCGTACCATTCGCTTTGCCGTCTCCTTGTCGGGCATTTCGGTCATACTTTGATCGAAATTCCAGAGCCGCTTGTCGATGGAGCCATAGGTAATATCAAAAGCGCCTTGCGTAAGGCTCGAAATCCTTATGGAACGCTCCACCAGGTTAAACGTTTCCCTGCTTACCGTTACCGGCATGATTCCGGCATTTTGATTCACCAGGTTGGTTTCACTGTCGTCACTGAACGTGGTCAGCAATTTTTCGATACGCCTGATCTCCGTTATACCGGCTTCTATTCGCTCATCGGCCCAGCCTTCATCATCAGCAACTACGCTTAGCTCAAAATGGTTGCCCATTAATTTACAACTTCGCTTAAAAACTACTGGCGCGCTCATTAAACTATTTATGATAATTGGTGCCTGTTAACGCCAGTTGCTCCGGGTACTATGGTGTTCAACAATATTACCCGAAAAATCTGTAGTAAAAATGAAATTGATTTTCATTGCGGGGATAACAATACGCTTTTAACATTTATTAACAGATCCATCCCATGAAACCATGCTTTACGGCTAATTCCGACTGAAAACAATACGTTAGTTGTTTTAAAAGCATTACGACCTAAGCCGGCCTGCAGTTGCCATTTAACTTAAATGGCCCGGTTTTATTTTAGTAACGGTATAAAGAATGGATAAAAAGCACCAATGTCCCGATAAAACAAGGTTTACCGGGACATCGGAACAGTTAAAAAGCGGGTACTAATTGCTGGTCGCTTTAAGCCCGTATACATCTACCTTATTCGAAAACGTTGCCAGGTACACATGCCCGTTAACGATGGTAGGCGTACAAAACTTCGAGAAATAACCCGGATTGTCGGTCGAAACCATGCCGCTGTTCCACAATTCTTTGGTGATGTTGCTGGCATCGAATGCCCTTAAAATTCCGGGAACTATCCCGGCACTTGCATCTCCGTCTATACCATACCAGGCCCATAATATGCCGGTGCCGCTGGTTGAGCCGTTTGACGAAACGGACATCTGTGCCCCCGAGCCGGCGGGACCTGCGTCGGATGAAACCGTTGGCGTGGTATTGAAACCGCTGCCACTGTTGAAAGAAAAAGCCCTAAGCGCGTCATTCTCGGACCATACATACATAAAAGAGCCCGCGCTCCCTAAGTAAAAAGTTGGCTGGCAATGTAAAGACACATTTAACGGAATGGTTTGCACTACGGTGTTACCTGCGGTATTATAGCCACCCATGTTGTCTTTATTCAGCAAATACAGGTTCCCGTCTTTGCAACCGGTAAGATAGTAATTGCTTTCAGGTATCAGGAAGGTGCCCATTACGCCGTAATCCAGGTCGTTTTCATCCATATTATAATAGCTACTCGGCGTAAAGAAACTGCTTACCTGTAAGGTGGCGCCTGTCGGCGTTAACTTCAAAGCGCTTTCGCCGCGGTTGGTTAGGTCCGACGGGTTAGGATTGGTTGTGCTGGGCGTAGTGCCATTGTCCGAACTGGTGTACAGATCGTCTCCAACCGTGCCGTTCCCGGATGTTTCGTATAAGTTGCCTTGTGCGTCGGCGGCTATACCCATCCCGCTTTGCCACAATCCGCCCGCTTCGCCGTTTGGCGTATCGTTGTACACGATCTCCTGTTTTAGTGTGGTTTTATTGTAGCCGAGTATCCAGCCATGGTAAGGGTTCCAGTCGCAATGCGAGGCCCAGGCAACATAAACTATGCCGTTTACGAGGGCCAGCCCTTGCCTTTGGTTGTTACGCTGCGGGTCGAAGCTCACCACCCCATTCACGTTCCCGTCTCCTGTACCGGGCACACTGGCGGTAATCAGCACAGGGCTTCCTGCCTGGTCGCTGCCGGTTGCCAGGCTTATTGCATGCAGGTACTGATAAAAAGTAGTGCCATTAGTGCTCCTGGCAACAAAATACATGGTTTTGGAAACGGAATCAATTACCGGTGTGCCCACAATGCCAATATTACTTAGGAAATCCCCGTATGGGTTGCACCAGGACGAGTTCATGTCAGATGGGATTGGTGTGCGCATTCCAGGTTGCGTAAAGTTTTTTTTCCAGTACAATACCCCGGTGGTGCCGTCAAAAGCATAAACGGTATTATTTACGGTGGCAACATAAAGCACATTGTGTGTTCCGCCGTTGATTGTTAAACCGCTGTAAACCAGTGGCTGCGCAAAAACGTGTTCATCCACCGATAAGCTGAACAATTTGCCAAATTGTGTGCTGTTGACGTTTGATGTAGTTAATACCGTTTCGTGGCTGTTAAAGCCGGCCCGGGTGTTGTCGTTGTGCTGCGTAAGCACATTTATCGTTTCCGTATTAAGCTTGCCGACAGTATCTGTAGGTGCGGGTGGTTTTACCGGAGGTATAGGCGTATTGTTTTTTTTGCTGCAGCCCATGCAGATGGCGATGATCAATATTGGCAGGGCGATCTTCTTTATCATATGCCTTTAGTTAATGTTATATTTAAAAACTATTATAAGTGCGAACCAAGAATCAACGTCAACCGGGAATAAAAATGGAATAATTTAAGCCGTTCGTTCCCCCCTAAAGCAGCAAATGAGCGCCAGGTTTTGTCTTGGCTCTTGGTTCTTGGCTCTTTGATTCTCATTATAAACTAATCTTTCGAACTACGTTATTCAGATAATCGGCCACATAGATGCTACCTGCATTATCAACCGTTACCCCATAGGGCCTGTTAAACGTGGCTGTATTCAAGGGGCCGTTATCAGCACCCCTTTTTCTTGCTCCGGCTATTGAGGTTACCGTACCCTCGGGGGTTATTTTCCGGATTTTGTTATTCCCCACATCGGCAACAAAGATATTCCCCTTTCTGTCAACCGCCAGGCCATCCGGATGCGCAAATAACGCCTCTTTTCCTTTGCCATCTGCCGACCCTTTCGCTATCATGCCGGCCAGCGTAGAAACCATGCCATCGGGGGTTATTTTCCGGATCATGTTATTGTAGGTATCGGCTACATAAAGGTTACCCTGCTGATCAATGGCGAGTCCCTGGGGCAGATAAAATGACGCTTCGGACCCCTTTCCGTCTTTTATCCCCTTGTGCCCGGTACCGGCAAAGGCAGTAATTTTCCCGTCGGGGCTTATTTTCTTGATCATGTCTCTTTCCCAATCGGAGACATAGACATTATCATTTTTGTCGACAGCGATTCCATATGGCCTGTTCAACTTTGCAACGGTATCGCGGTTCTTTTCGATTTCGGGCGATGGCCGGCCGGCTATAGTAGTCACAGTGCCATCGGGCATTACTTTGCGTACCAGGCTGTTCTGGGTATCGGCAACATACACTACGCCGTGCGCATCAACTGCAATAGCTGTTGGAAAAAAGAAAGAAGCTGATGTTCCCTTTCCATCGGCGGTTCCGGTTTTTCCGCTTCCCGCCAGGGTGCTTACTACTCCATCGGCGCTGATCTTGCGGATAAGGTTGTTGCGCGAATCGGCCACATAGATGTTATTACCCGAATCAACAGCCAGGCCCATCAGGTTTGAAAAAGTGGCTGAATCCTTGATCCCGTTAACGGAACCGATACGGCCGTTGCCTGCATAGGTGCTTACCTCGCCTTCGCCGGTATGTCGACAGGCCATTACACACAGAGCCGCACTCGCTAATAGTAATAGAAGCTTCTTCATCAGTCGGGTTGCCAAATACCTTTGGGGGCTAAGGCATTAAAATGGTTTACCTGGTGTTTATAATGGCTAAAGATATTGAATAACAGCCTGATTATTGCAAACCTGGGGCGTTATTTTAGAAAAAACAATGCACCGCGAAAAAATAATACTTGCCACTTCATGCTAAGCGGTTGAAGTAATAAGCTTAAATATTTCTTTTGCGCTTTTTCCAGTTATACTTCACTGCCTGCCGTTTGATTGACGGTTTCGGATTTTTGGTTCTATAGCGCTTTGTATCGGTACTCAATTTCATTGGCCGGTTATCTCGCAGGCCCAGTCCATAAGACTTATATTTTACAACCTGGAGGTCATATAATCGCACATGCCATTCGCCAAAAAACGCACAAACGGGACGTCCGAATCTTGCTGCTCACATTCAATCAATGTATTGATATAGGTGAACATATTCTCTGTGGAAAGTATTTGAGAAAAAACTGGCGGGCAATTATTTTTCATCATCAGAACACCCATTATGATGCGGGCCGTTCTTCCATTTCCATCGGCAAAGGGATGAATTAGGTTTAAGAACTTATTGTGAAAATAAGCCAGCACAGTGATCAAATGGTTTTCTTCGCTGGAGTTGTCGATATGGGCAAGCTTCTGTTGAAAAATATCGACATAACTGGCCATGGAAAATTCGATATTGAAGTGCGATACATACTCCTTATTAGCATAAAACGGTTCGCGGCGTCCTACTACAGGATGGTTACGGTACTCCCCTACGTGTTCCTTCCTAAATCCATCTTCCCATGATAACTCATTTTGCATCAAATCGCGGTGCACCTGCTTGATGTTGTCCTCCGACAGTTCAAATTCATCATATCTTTGGATCAATGCTTCCAGAATACGCTGATGATCACTCACCTCAAGTAATCCCTTTAAATGGACCTTTTGGACCAATTCGTCTTTAAGGAACTTTATTGTGTCGCCATATTCGATGGCTTCTTCTTCAATCCTGGTAGAATAAAAAGAAAAGTCATTAATTAGTGACTGGCTAAATTCATCAGACCAAGCCTTTGCCGGAAACCTCTGCCGAAAACTTTCAAGTGTTTGATTGAAGCGGTCAAGATATTCCGGCAGCATTTCAGTCCTTATATAATTCAAAAACGTACTGCACCCAGTTTCTAATGTCGACCGGGTAAGCGAGCAATTCCTTTTCTTTTTTTAGCATTGTTTTTCCAAAGAAAAAACGATCGAACTCATTTTTGAAAGACTGGGGTATACGATCTAAGGACACAGGATCTTTTACTTCCGCGAGTGATCTGAGCGCCAATAGATCGGTCCTTGTCATCAGCATAAATCGAACTCCTTTTGATTTTAAACAAAGATAATTATTATACTGCAATTACTCAAAACATCGCCGTCGATCGGCGGGGAAATCGCGTTTAATGCGAAGTTCTACACCCTGAACATCGGGATTGTAATCGCTTTAATTTTTATTATTAATTGAATTTAGAAGTTTAACTATCAATATATCTATTATATAAATACAAGGTTTGTTAATGAACGAACATGTTATTGAAGGCAGAGCCTGTTCGCCAATACCTGAATTTGTTTTAATAATAGATAATTGTTTTAAGTTGTATGCCTCATCCCAGGGCAAGCGCCTATGGGTACCATTGTGTGTTACAAGTGCTAACAACTCAATTCCGTTATGAACACAAGGCGTGCCAATAAAATATTCCCTGGTATCATTAGTGTTTCCTGTAACCCAAATTCTCTCTTCAAATTTAAGTTTTGTGATGAAACTTGTAGATGGGTTGAACAATAGCTTTTTTAGATTGTGTATATCTTGCAAGGGTAAAGATCTAAAGTGGCCGAGCTCTGTCACCACTACCACAGCCTTATTTCCAGAGTATATAACTGGTCTGCCAATAAAATATTCATTGAGAAAATTTGTGTAACCTGTAACCCAAACTATTCTTTCAGGCTGAGATTTGCTT
>Ga0206864_1192_pt3 | contig 16715 bp, 15 predicted proteins | sample Alteio_BWOrgCont_42_FD_152632 | JGI IMG/M metagenome (GOLD analysis project Ga0206864, IMG submission 152632) | Enriched cells from forest soil in Barre Woods Harvard Forest LTER site, Petersham, Massachusetts, United States -... | ecosystem: Environmental > Terrestrial > Soil > Temperate forest >...
CTTCTCCCGGAGTTCCGGATGTAATTTGATTTGCTTATCTATTTCCTTAATGGCTTCGTCTTTTCCATCTGTTAAAGCTTTTAATAAAGAGCCTACTCGCTAAAACGCGCTGATTAGCATTGGCACTTCCTAAACTCCCAAACAAAAACCGCCAAAACTTTCGGTCTTCCGGACTTCCCGACTTTCGGACTTCCCCCCTTTCGCACTTTCATACTATTTTCCCATATTTGCAGCCTTTTAAACGGCATATAATATTAAATTTGTTAAAAGTTGTTAAGCCTATACTGTTTTTTAAAAATAACTTATAAAAATCCTGATATTTACCCTGCGATAAACCATTTAGTTATCATCCATGCAATACAAAAAAATAAATAATCTTTTAGGCTGGCTTTGCTTTGCCATTGCTTCAGTTACCTATATTTTAACTTTAGAACCATCCGTAAGCTTTTGGGACTGCGGCGAATTTATCTCCTGCGCGTACCGTTTGCAGGTGGCCCACCAGCCCGGTTACCCGGTTTTCGCTATGCTGGGTAAAATGTTTTCGTTGCTCTCCTTCGGCAATAATGCCAAAGTGCCTTACTTTACCAATATGGGCTCGGCCCTGGCAAGCGGCGCTACTATTATGTTCCTTTTTTGGACGATTACCGCATTAGCCAAAAAGATGCTGGCTGATAAAGCCGATGAAGCAGTCGACCAGTCACGCCTGCTGCTGATTATGGGGGCCGGATTAGTTGGCGCCCTGGCATTTACTTATACCGATACTTTCTGGTTCTCGGCTGTTGAAACCATTGTATTTGCATTATCATCACTTTGCACCGCGATAGTTTTTTGGGCGATACTAAAATGGGACGCCCATGCTGACGAGCCCGGCGCCGACCGCTGGATCATATTTATCGCTTACATTGTTGGCCTTTCTATAGGTATTCACCTGCTTAACCTTTTAACTATACCAGCTATAGCCATTGTTTATTATTTCCGCAGGCACAAAAATGTTAATGTGGGCAGCGCAATAGGCGCATTTTTAATTGGCGCGCTTATATTGGTATTTGTGCAATATGGCATAAGGGGGTATACGATTCAAATTGCAGCTTATTTCGATCTTTTCTTTGTCAACTCATTAGGGCTTGGCTTTTGGAGCGGCGCTTTTTTCTTCTTCCTTATCATCGTAGCGATATTGTTTGCCGGGATATGGTTCAGCATTAAATACAATAAACCATTGCTAAACCTGGCCTTTTTATGTGTCGCCTTCGTTTATTTTGGTTACAGCTCTTTTGCTTACATACCTATCAGGGGCACCGCAAACCCCGATCTGAACAACTCGCACCCTGATAATGCTTTTACGCTTTATGGCTATTTAAACCGTGTACAATATGGTGAAAACCCGTTGCTGTTTGGTCAGTATTTTGATGCAAAAGTTGTTGATCAAACAGAGGGCAGCACTATTTACCGTAAAGGCAAAACAACCTATGAAAATGCGGGGAAAAAACAAAACTATGTCTACGACCATACAACGATATTTCCGCGTATGTACAGCAACGAAGGCCAGGACCCGCAATTTTACCGGCAATGGCTGCAAATGGGCGATCAGGCGGCTCCAACCTTTGGCGATAATATGAAATGGATGTTCAGCTGGCAAATTTACCAGATGTACGTACGGTACTTTTTATGGAATTTTGTAGGCCGCTATAACGATCAGGATGGGCAGCAAAGTTCGACAGGGATTGACGGCAACTGGACAAGCGGGATTTTTGACGGCGGCAAGCATTTACCAAAATCAGTGGTTAACGGCACAACTTATACCCCTTTATATGCCTTACCTTTAATAATTGGTTTATTTGGTTGTGTGTATCATTTTCAGCGCAAAAAGCGAGACGCGCTGATAGTGCTTTTGCTTTTCTTTTTTACAGGATTGGCTATTGTACTGTATGTTAACCAGCCCAGTATACAACCCCGCGAACGTGATTATTCGTACGTCGGCTCGTTTTATGCCTTTGCCATTTGGATAGGTTTGGGTGTAATTGCCCTGGCTGAACTCATAAAACTAATAACCACCCAAAAAGTAGCAGCTATTGCGGCTACTGCTATTTGCCTGCTGGCCGCGCCTGTACTATTGGCAAGTAAAGAATGGAAAGATCATGACCGGTCGACCAAAATGACGCCGCATGATATGGCGTATAATTACCTGATATCCTGCCCTCCGAATGCTATTTTATTTACATATGGCGATAATGACACTTACTCATTATGGTACGATCAGGAAGTAGAAGGCATAAGGCCGGATGTGCGTATCGTTAACCTCAGCCTGTTTACCGGCGATTGGTATATCCAGCAAATGCAGGGCAAAATGAACCAATCAGCGCCCCTGCCTATTACTATGCCTTATGATAAATATAAAGAGGGCGTACGTGATGTAATTTATTTTGATGATAAAAAAATACCGGGGCCGGTAGAAGTTAAAGAAGTTTTTGATTTCATTACATCCGACAACAGGGCAACACAGGTACAATATCAAACCGGCGATTGGGGTAATTATCTGCCTACAAAAGACTTTAAAATAACAATCAACCCTGATGATGTATTAAAGAACCATGTGATCACGCCTGATCAGAAAGACAAGCTGGCTACCACAATGGAGTGGAAATACACATCGAATTATATAACCAAGGAAAACCTTGCCATGCTTGATATACTGGCGCATAACAATTGGGTAAGGCCTATTTGCTTTACCACCACCATTGGCCAGGAGAACCTGATTGGCCTGCAGCCCTACCTTTATAAAGAGGGCTTTACCTATCACCTGATACCTTTTAAGCCCGATACTACTACAAAAGACCAATTGGGTAAAGTAAACAGCCTTGTTATGTATAATAACATGATGAATAAGTTTAAATATGGCAATTTTAAAACTGCAAGGTATTTGGACCATGAATCAACCACGATGTTTTACCCCGTAATGGTAACAACTTTCCTTGACCTTGCCCAGGGTTTAATAAAAGACGGGCACCCCGACCTGGCGCTTAAAGTACTGCATAAATATGATGAGGTAATGCCGGATATTAACCCAGGCCTGGAAGTAGTCGACCGGAAAATATTTTTTGCCCAAACGGCTTATGACCTGCATGATATAGTTTTAGGCAATAAATTTATAAATAGTGTCGACGATTATGTAACCGATCAGCTTGATTATAATTATTACCTGATGAAAGATAATTCAGGGGAGTTTAACTCGCGTGATGTACAATATTGCATGTCTTTTTTAAATGGGATGATAGGCATGACAAGTGCAGGTGATAACCATCAAACAGCCTTAACTAATAAACTAAAAGCGCAGATTAAGGATTATGAGAATAAATTCAGCGCTATTTTGGGACGGCAGCAGTAGGGAGCAGGCGGGTTAAGAGCCAAGAATCAAGAACCAAGGGTAAAGAATCAGGTTATGAAGAACTGTAACGGTTTATACAAACAAGTATGTATATTTGGGTTTACATATTCACTGCTTTTCTAAGGCTCCATACGATAGTATTGCTTCCAAATCGGGGTCCCGGCCTGCGGCGAAATCTTTAAAAGATGGTTCAATATAAAAAAATGGCGTCGTCCATTCCCGGGTATCTGATGGCCACGAACTTTGCCAGTATTGATCGGATACATTGGCCATTAATTTTGAATATGGCAATTCAAAAGGATTTTCCTCGCCGATAAAGTTCGGGCTTGAACCGGTTGGTTCGCCAATAAAAACAGTTTGTGTAAATCGCTCTGCCAGGCTTGCGAAGTTTTGCGCAGCCGAAAAAGTCCTTCTTCCTGTAATTACAAACAGGTGACCGGCCCGGTTTATTTTTGCTGAAGCGATGATCTTATCCAATAAATAAGGTACGAGGCGGGTATTTCCGCCATTGTTTAAACGTAAATCAATCACAAGCCTGTCCACCTGGTTGCTGTATATAAAATCAAAAAGACTATCGCAAAAATGTTCAAATGGTATGTCTTCAGAAGATATCCTGTTATATTGAAAATATACCGTTTGTTTGTTTTTCAGATATTGAAACCAATAGGGCTCAAACTGTTTTTGCAAATAGCCAGGCGGGGTCAGGTTTTTTGCTGCATAATAGCTGGTCCACGAATCAGGCAGTTTGTCCCATAATTTCCGTGTCGGGATTGGGGAGTCGGCGGAAATTGTTATTTTCCGGGTATTTCTACTGGTATCTTTAACGGTAATGGTAACCTGGTCAGGGCTTTTTATTAACCCGAGGCCATAAAGCAAGGGAAGTGTGCGCATACGGAATATCCCCATTACTTTCGGCCCGCATTCATTATCCCTGTTTAAAATCGGGTCCATCCCCTGCATTATTTCGGGTATGGTTTTATCATCAAATGCTGTTATTTCGCATCCCAATAAATCCTTGTATCGTACATCAGCCTCGGTAATGTATAAACCTTCTTTGAAAAAAAACATATTAAAAGGAAGGTTTTTCAGCAATTCGGGCCTTTCATAAAACGCATAGATCATGGTGTGTCCGTCGTTTACAAGACGCATTATTTTCATCAACTCCAAAGTGACCTGTATATCAGTCAAGGATGGGATTTTGGTATACAGCACATTAGCTACTGAATCCAACCGCTCTTTTGAGATGCTTTTGTATGGATCGATGCGCTTTCTCCTGATCTCCCGCACCATCAATTGCAAATCAAACCGCCATCCCTCGTCCCTGGTTTTAAATTCGTGAATCGGGATACCTATAATAGTTTTGAACCTTTCGCTATTAACGTAGGGGAAGAAAACACTGTCCTTTGGAGGCGCCGATAAGTACCTGTAGCCCATGTCGAAAGACCTTTGAAGCCAGTTGAGGGCCTGGTTTTCATCCTTTTGTTTTGCATAACATTTGGCGATGTAATATGCGCAATCCGGCGGAGCAATGGAAACGGCTCCTATCCGCATAGCATTTTTAAATGCGCCGACCGCTTTTAACGGTTCATTGTTAAGGTAAAGGCTTTCGCCGTACCTGTACCACATTTCGCCATCAGTTGGGTTAATTGAAATAATTTCCCGCCATTGGTTTGCAACAACAGTCCGGTCGCGGTTATGAATGAGGTCATCAATCCCTCTAACCTTTTTCAGGTATTCATTAATACCTGTATTTTCGTTGTTGCTGCTTTGCGCTTTGGTATAAGCAATTGTTAAGTTTAAAACTATAACCAGAATAATTGACCTTGCCATGATTTGATTTTTAATAAATTAATTGAAGTATCCTGTTAATAAACAGGGCTAAATTGTCACTTATTAAAATGCAAGGAAAAATTTATCCACCAACTGCATTATCGGGTTGACGAAATGAGGAAAAATGAGGCGGGATAACTGAAGTCCGAATATATTCTTGGCCCGTAATCTCCATATATTTCTCTGTGATCTCTGCGCATTCTCAGTGCGCCCTGTATTTAAAAATTAATCCACCTACACTCCATTTACCTTTTTAAAAAATTATTGGAGAGGATACCGGCCATTATTTCATCGCGCCATTTGCGGCTGACAGGGATGCGATGGGCGCCAATACAGATCGTATTACCGTCGATGCTGTCGATTTTTGATTTTGATACGATGTAGGATTTTTGAACTTTTATAAATTGCCTGCCATCCAGGTAGCTTTCAATTACGTTTAGCCCAACAAGCGTGAGGTATTTTTTCTGCTGGGTATAAATGTTGATGTAGTTTTCAAGCGACTCGACGAAAAGAACATCATTGATCATGATTTTTTCGATCCTGTTATTGGCTTTTATAAAAAAATAATCATCGCCGGGTGCGGTTGGACGATTTTTAAGATCGAAATATTCTTTGCATTTGTTACAGGCTTTTAAAAAGCGTTCAAAGGAAAATGGCTTAACGATATAATCTATTACTTCCAGTTCGAAACCTTCAAGAGCATAGTCGGGATAGGCAGATATGATAACGACAAGCGGTGGATTTTTTAAACTCCTGAGGAATTGCAAACCGGTAAGCTTTGGCATTTGTATATCCAGGAAAATAATATCCACCATACCGTTTGTGATAGCTTCCATTGCTTCCAGCGCGGAGCTGCAAACGCGAATAACATCAATGTACGGAACCTGCCGGGCGTATTGCTCAACACCCCTTGCTGCAATTTCCTCGTCATCAATAATAAGGCAGGATAGTTTCATAAAAGCTGTAGTTTAATGTTGGCGGTAAATAAATTATTCAGCCTTGTAAAGTTAATTTCTGATTTATCGCCATAAATTAAATTTAATCTGCGCTGCAGGTTCTGCAGGCCGATGCCTTTTGAAAATTCTTTTTCATTTAATTGCTCATCTTCTATTTCGCAGGAATTTATTACTGTGAAATTGAGATAATTATTTTCGAATCCTGCATTGATGCGGATATAATTCGGACGGTCAGAAAAATGGGAGATATGTTTTACTGCATTTTCCACCAGGGGCATTAACATAAAAGGCGCGATTTGAATATTGGCTAAATCAGTGGCAAAGTCAATATCGACATTTACCTTGCTGCCAAGCCTCACTTTTTCAAGGCTGATATAATTCGAAATATTGAGCAGTTCCTTTTCCAGAGGCACGGTTTTAGCTTCGCATTCGTATAGCTGGTAGCGCATTAAATCGGAAAGTTTGAGTAGCATTTCCGATGCCAGGCCGGGGTTTTCGCTGATCAGGAAAAAAATGGTATTATGGATATTAAACAAAAAATGCGGGTGTACCTGGTTTTTCAAATAAGTTAATTCTGTTGATAGTTTTTCGTTTAAAATTGCATTCATCTTTTCCCGTTCGCGGTAACTATTCTCGCTAAGCCCTATAACAATTGCGAATAACAAAATAAAGCAGGTAAGAAAAACCGAGTACCAAAACAGGCCCATGAAATACAAAATTTTTGAATCCTTTAAAAAGAGCCTGTAAACGGCCAATTCTAAAATTGTACGGAAAAAGGAAATCCCGGCTAAAAAAAGGATTACCGAAGTAATAAATAATAATCTTTTACGCACCCCTGTAATCAACGGGACCAAATAAAAACCCGATATATAAAAAGTAATAATGCCAAAAGCTGTTGTTAGCAATGCTATGAGCCAGGCAGCCAATCCCGGAGAAGCAATTGTAAAGTACCGGAACGACAATAAAAAAAATAGCAGCCATATAAGAACATGGTAAAATTTTAACTGTAAATAAACCGGTGCAGTTTGTGATTTAGCCATCATTTATCCAAATAATAAATTTAGCTTCAGCAGCTAAACTTTTATACGTTAAATGTAAATAAACATTGACGAAATGCAGTAAATGGATTCCTGATTGTAGTAGTATGGCTCCGCGCGATATGGTAAATTACTTATCCGGTCAATAAAATTTTTAATTTTATGTGATTTTTCACTCCCACCTGCGAATAATGTTATAAACAGTAAAAACAATGCGTCAGCAGGCTCAAAAAGATCAGTTTATCTATCTTATCCGGCAAAATAAAAAACTCATTTTTAAAGTTTGCAATGCCTATTGTCATGACCCTGAAGACAGGAAAGACCTGGTGCAGGAAGTGATCATCCAATTGTGGCGCTCGTTTGACAAGTACAATAGCAAGTACAAATTATCGACATGGATGTACAGGATCGCCCTTAATACGGCCATATCACACTACCGGGCTGATCGAAAAAGAAAAAGCGCCACCATTCCGATAGATGATAACCTGATGGACTTTGCTGATGAGAATGACAGCAAGGAATTAGACAGCAAGGTAATATTACTTTACAATTTTATAAACCAGTTTGACGAACTGAATAAGGCCTTAATGATACTTTACCTGGATAATAACAGCTATAAGGATATTGCCGAAGTGCTGGGTATTACCGAAACCAATGCCGCAACTAAAATTGGGCGGTTAAAGCAACAGTTAAAACAACAATTTGAAAATGTTTAAAAACTAAAATACATGGAATTACAGGAATTAAAAGAAATGTGGAGCGAGTACGATAAAAAACTCGATAAAAGTCTGCAGCTAAACATGCAGATGCTACGGAAAATGAACTTTGACAAGGCAGGGTTTAAACTAAAAATGCTGTTTATTTATAAAATTGCGGAAATGACCATTTTTATGTATTTGATCTCGTGGTTTAGCACTTATGCCTTTAAATACTTTACTACGCCACGCTTCGGAATACCTGCCCTGGTGATTGATCTGTTTGTTTTATTAGGTTTTGTATCTGACTTAAGACAGATTTCTATCATTATTCAAGTGCAAATGGAAAATTATAATGATGCTATTGCGCCGCTGCAAAAAAAGTTGGAAACCCTTAAGGTGGGGATTGTTAACCATGTAAAATATTCATACTTCGTAATACCGTTTTACCCCTTAATGATGATTTTGGGAGGAAAGATTTTTTATAATGTAGATTTTTTTGATCCGCAGTTTAAAAATTACCTGGTAACCAACGTTATTATAGGATTAGCGCTGATCCCCGTAGTGATACTTCCTTTCTGGCAGCTAAGTAAAAAAGAGATTACACCGGGAATTGTTAAAAATTTCCTGCAATGTACTGGCTGGCGGTCCATTAATTCGGCAAAAGATTTTTTGAGCGAAATTGAAAAGTTTGAACAGGAGGGCTAAAAAAAATGCACTGATGTAAAAACCCGTTCATCAATTTTTTAGATCAGTATTTCACAAAGCGCCCAATGACTCCTTTAACATTTTAACAGCCTCAGTATTGCTTGTGGCTGTTTCAAATATATCCCTTGATGTCATGCTATCTCCATAATAATTGGCATTGGCCGTTTTATCAATGGCTAAATCCGATCCGTTAATACTTACCCCGGCAAACAAACCCCGGCTGCGCGAATACGAATAAACTTCGGCCTGTAGCTTATAATCAGTACTGGCAGTTGTATTTCGACCAACAGGCCCCGCTGCCGCCGATGCATCACCGCCAATAGTAAAATCACCGTTCTTTACTTTAGTAAGTACGCCCTTATGCCGGAATACCAATACCAAATCCACTGATTGCACACCAATCTGGAAGCCAAAACTTCCGCCTGTTAAAGTAACAAAAACAGGGTCGCTCCAGGTTCCGTCGTCAAGTTTTACCATGGCAATACCCCTGCCGCGTTTGCCGCCAACCACAAACCCCGCATTTAATAAATCAGGGACAATAATAATACCCTTACAATCTGTAATTAAATCATGAGGGATGCTTTCTTCCATTTTGCCAAAATCCTTTAATACATTGGTGGCCTTATGTATTCTTTCCGTTTCCCGGCTCTCATCGGTAGTTGCTGATGCGAGGATAAAAAGGACACATAATAAAAGGGGAACGATTAAAAATTTTAACTTTTTCATGAGGTTGTTGTAAACTAAGTAGCTTCAAAATTAAATTATAGTATTAATCCGACAACCCTGAAAACGCATAATTGTTTATATTTATTGGACGATGCAGCTATTTAAGCCCTTTCAATTTTACAAATAAAGCAACACGCCTGTGCATTACGTGCATGAAGATATTCCACATCAGCATAGTGATCAAATATTTCGCCGATCAGTTCATCCACATCCCTATCGCCAACTAATTTGGTAAAAGCCATTTGCTGATCCACGTTATATCCGATAAGCGATAATGGGAAACTTTCTTTATCAGCTTTAATTTCAGGCGGGAAACGGTAAACATCAGCATATTCTTCAACCTCATTGCCGTTGATAAAAATAGGGCCGGGCTGATTATAGGCATTATCAATTTCAAACGGACTATGCGTTAGTAATATACGTTTATCCACACCCTTTTTAAATGGTTTTAACGAAACCCTGCACGGCCCCGAACCGGCAGCAATTTTTTCAGTTACTTTTTGGCCGAAATCATCCATCATAGTTGATCTTATCTTTTTTGCGTACGCCTTCGAAACAGGCACAATTTTAAATTTGCTCATTGTTCTAACATTTTTATAAAGCAAATTTCAGCACAAACTCTTCCTATCAAAACCCGATACTTGCTGTATTATCGCTCATGGTGCATTTCACTTTAAGCATTGATCGGATGTTAAACGGAAATAATCCAAAAAATCGATAAAATCTGTTTAATCCCGGTTTATCTTTGCCCTAATGAACAAACATCAGGTATTCTCTATAAAAAATGAGCAGCAGTTTAATGATGCAGCCTTAAATATTTTCGGGCGCCAGGCTGAAAATTGCATTATCTATAAGGAATTTATCACCGGCTTAAATATTGATCCGACCAAAATCCATTCAATGAATCAAATACCTTTTTTACCTGTTGAATTTTTCAAATCACACGCCATAATAAGTTCGCCCGACCGTGTTAAGCTTACTTTTACCAGTTCGGGTACAACAGGCATTACCACCAGCAGCCACTTTGTTACTGATGTGAGCTGGTACACCGAAAGTTTCAGGTCGGCATTCAGGTTATTTTATGGCGATATAACAAATTACACGATACTGGCGTTGCTACCGTCCTATCTCGAACGCGAAGGTTCATCCCTTATTTACATGGCTGACGACCTGATCAAACAATCAAACAATCCAGACAGCGGCTTCTTTTTATACAATCATGACGAGCTTTACCATCAGATAATAAAGCAACAACGGGCAAAAAAACCTACACTATTGATTGGGGTTACCTTTGCATTGCTTGATTTTATTGAGAATTATACCCTAAACTTCCCTGAACTTATTGTTATGGAAACCGGCGGTATGAAGGGCCGCAGAAAAGAAATGATCCGCGAAGAACTTCATGAACAATTATGCAATGGCTTTGGCGTGGATGCCATACACTCAGAATATGGCATGACAGAACTATTATCGCAAGCCTATTCCAAAGGAAATGGTATTTTCAATTGCCCGCCATGGATGAAGATAATTACCCGGGATACCAACGACCCTATAAGCATCCTGGATGATAATAAAGCTGGCGGGATAAATGTGATCGATCTGGCGAATATTAATTCGTGCTCATTTATTGCCACGCAGGATTTGGGTAAGATTTATGCAGATCATTCGTTTGAAGTATTAGGCAGGTTTGATAATTCAGATATCAGGGGATGTAATTTATTGATCGCCTAAAACTTAACCTGCAACTAACATAATATTATTATTTTTGCATACATCATAAAAGCACTACCATGATCGAAAAATTTTTGAAGGAAGAACAGGACCCTAAAGCAGTTGAAAAGATTTATAAGCGTTTAGAAGACCTTGTCACCACAGGTGAGGAGATATTATACATAGCGGTGCAGAAAAAGCCAATTGTAAATTTGTTCCCCGATTGTATTGCGCTGACCAACAAACGCATTTTGTTTTTCACCCCCGCTAACCTGGGCCTTACCATAAAATTTGTTGATTTTGTGTGGAAGGATATTATTGATGTTTATACCAAAGAAGAAATAATAGGCGCCATTTTCAGCGTAAAAACCACCAACGGCGCCGAAATGGGTGTTGATTACCTGCCCAAAGTACAAGCCCGCAAACTATACCAATATGCCCAGGAACGCAAAGAAGCTGAACGCGAAGCCCGCCGCCTGCGCGACCTTGAAGAAAAACGTGCCGAATCGGGATCAATCCAGTTTGATAATATTGGCCGCGCAAATGCCCAACAACCTGCTCCCGAACCGGAACCTGTTCATATTCCTGTACCACCCGCTGCGCAGGAAGCACCAAAACCTGATGAACTTACCGAAAAGCTAAAAAAGTTACGTATGTTGTTTGATAACGGCCTCATATCGCAGGAAGAATACAACCATAAAAAGCTGGATCTGTTGAGCGATTTGTAATAAGTAAGTCAATTGACCGGCTTGATGTTCTAAAATTAAATTATTGTAATAGTGATAACGGATAGCGCACATTCTTCTCAAGAACTTCATTTTGAAAAGGTCTTAAAATCCATAAATAGAGATGAACTTTTAATCCCGAAAGAATACAAATCGGAACATTTTCCTGATTTCATTGCAAAGCAGTTAGATAGATATGTAAAATATTACGAAGAAAATAGCCCGGTTATTTTTAAGTGGGCCGATCACCTTCCAAATGATTACGATTGGGCCAACATGCTCGAAAGCATAAAAAAACTTTCACAATCAATAAAAGAATCTGTTAATCTATATTTTAACGGGGATATTTTTAAAGCAACACAGGTTTTTAATAACGCTTTAAATTTTATATTGTTTAAAGAGTTTAACCCAATTTACGACGTTCCCAAAAATACAATCTTTTACAGGTCAAGAAGGGATGAAAAAAGGTCTTTTGACAAGGGCGATATGTTCCACGTTAAATTTGAGGAACGGAACAAAATATCAACCAACAGGTATAGCATACCCGGTTTTCCTGCATTATATTTAGGAGAAACAACCTATGTATGCTGGGAAGAATCGGACCGGTACAGGTTAAGGGACCTTTGGTTTTCAAGAATTGAAAACAAAGAAGAACTAAAAGTAATTAAAATTCAAAGGTTTGAAGATCTGCTGGATGAAATAGAAAAAATGGATAATGGTGATAATGATAAGCTTAACCATTTATGCAGGTATTTAATTATTTACCCTTTAATAATAGCATGTACCATAAAGGTAAAAGACCAGAAAAATAATTTTACGCCCCAATATATCATCCCGCAGTTGCTGCTGCAATATATTGCAACTTTTAAGGACGCTGATGAACGGATAGACGGTATCATGTATCTATCATCACAGGTTGACTATTCAAAAATAAATGGTGTAAAATGCTACAATTATGTATTTCCTGTTAAAACTTCACTAACGAAGGGCTTTTGCGACCAATTATCAAAAACCTTTCATATTTCAGAGCCGACATCATTAGAAATAGAAGAAATAATCCATAACCCCAAATACCCGGGAACACATGTTCACCAGGGGGATTCAACAGAGTCCATTGAATTGTCAAATGGCATTAAAAGTATTTATGCTGATATGTCCTTCGGGCGATTGGAGCAAAGCCTTGCTTTGAAGCCCGTAACCGAAGTTCATTGCGTCGATTGATCAATTAATGCCCTTTCCTTTGTCCAAAGGACTTCTATGAAATGGAAGGTTGTTGAGGCTAAGCCAGCCTTTTATCAAAATCAAAAGGCGCTTTCTTTAATATTTTCACATTTTTCATAGCGGCATGCAGCGGATTAAGCAGGTAGTTATATTCCATCGGCACAATGGATAAAGGTACTTTCATTAACAGGTGATCTTGCTTTTTTAGAAATTCGTCGCCTATCTGCTTTAACTTTAGGGGTGGGGATACGTCATTCCAATTCGAAGGCAAATCATCAATATCAATATCTAAAATACTATTATCCCGCACTTCAATTTCAACAAGACAATAATTATCAGGGATCATAAGCGGAGGCAGGTGTACCAATACTTCCAATACTGCCAGGGAGCGTGATGATGCAAGATAGATTGCCGGTTTGCCTTCGCTGTTCCATCGGCCGCCGTATAAACGGGCTCCCATACCGCTAAGGTCATCGGCGTAACTGCAATTAACAATACGGTAAAGTACCATCAGGCGAAAATACCATGTTCAATACGGCCTAACTCCCTAAAAACCATATCAAAACCGGCAGAAGTATCAAGCATTGAAACTGGCGCCTCGCCGTTAAAAATAAGGCTTGGGGATTTAACCCATAACTTGAATTTATCCATGTTACCAAATACTTCTTCGCCGCGGGTGTACAGGCGGGCAAGTTCAACAGCTTTTTCGGCGTACTCAGTTTTTATAATGGCATCATCATCATAACGCTGTAAAGTGCGTTCAGAAATGTGAAGAATAACAGCTAATTCCTGTATGTTTAAGGATATTTTTTTTGCCAATGCCAGCAAAATGCGCTTGGGGAAACCCTGGCGGGCCAACTTAATAATATCTAAATCATTTGATTTAGGGCCGCCAAATAAATTATAAAAAAGGTTTAATGACCCTGGTAACCCATAAGCTACCATTGGTTCACTTACTTTTAATGGCTTGGCGGGTTTTTCTTTGTACGACATATATACAAATATATGTACCATTTGTCGGATTTACAAATTATTCAACAATAATCAAAAAATAATTCTTCTTTCCTTTTTGGGCTACCAGGTACTTGTCATTTATTAAATCATCACGCTGATAAACATCATCAGGTGAAAGAATTTTTAATTTGTTAATGGCAGCGCCGCCGCCCTGTATCATTTTTTTTGCCTCGCCTTTTGAAGGAAAAACTGAAGTATGTGCAGCCAAAAGGTCAACCACATTAATGCCTTGCTGCAGGTCATTTAATTTGATGGTAAAATTTGGTACCCCATCAAACAATGCCAGCACTTCGGCATCGTTTAATTCGGTTAAAAATTCTATGCTAACATTTCCAAACAAAAATTCAGATGATTTTATGGCTTTTCCATATTCAGCTTCGCCATGGACCCGTATGGTAATATCCTTTGCGAGCGCTTTTTGCAGTACCCGCAAATGTGGGGCGGCATCCTGTTCGGCCTCAAGTCCTTCTATCGTTTGCTGATCAAACAGCGTAAATATCCTGATATAAGTTTTAGCATCTTCGTCGCTGGTATTTAACCAAAACTGGTAAAACTTATAGGGTGATGTTTTTGCTGGATCGAGCCATATATTGCCACCTTCCGTTTTACCAAACTTGCTGCCATCGGTTTTTTTTATCAGTTGGGTAGTTATGGCAAAAGCCTCGCCCCCATCTTTGCGCCGTATCAGTTCGGTACCGGTAACTATGTTTCCCCATTGGTCTGAGCCACCCATTTGCAGTGCGCAGTTATAGTTTTTCCATAAATAGTAAAAATCATAACCTTGCACCAGCTGGTAAGTAAACTCTGTGAATGACATCCCTGTATCCCCGCTGATGCGATTTTTTACCGAATCTTTGGCCATCATATAATTAACGGTGATATGCTTGCCTACATCCCTTATGAAATCAAGGAACCTAAATTCCTTAAACCAATCATAATTATTTACCATCTGGGCGCTGTTGTCGCCGCTATCAAAATCTAAAAACTTTTCAAGTTGTCCCCTTATCCCCTGCAGGTTATGTTGCAAAGTTTCTTCGGATAATAAATTACGTTCCGCAGATTTCCCTGATGGATCGCCAACCATGCCTGTGGCCCCGCCAACCAGCGCAACCGGCTTATGACCTGCCCGTTGAAAATGAATCATCGTCATGATCTGCGCAAGGCTGCCTACGTGCAATGAATCGGCAGTTGGATCAAAGCCAATATAACCCGAAACCATGCCTTTATTCAGTAAATCTTCAGTTCCGGGCATTATATCATGCAACATGCCCCGCCAGTGTAATTCTTCAACAAAATTCATTATGTATCCTTTTCAAAAGTGGCAAAGATAACAATATGAGATATGATTTCACCGATATTTAAATGATTTCACCGATCAGGTATCGATTATAAAAAATCAACATATCTATCAATGTAATCATTTAGCAATCAGTACAATCAAAATACAATGGGCGAAACTAAGCGCAGCGACCTCATGAACTCCACTGAAAAACAATCACTAAGTGAATAATCATCTCAAACAATCGGTGGAATCAAAAATATTTTTCTATATTGGGCATAACAGGTACTTTGCAGAGAATGAGCTATGAATTTTCTATCGCATTTTTATTTCGACCGGGATACGGATAACTGTTACCTTATATTAGGTACTGTACTGCCTGATCTTTTAAAAAATGCAGATAAAAATGTCATCATCCATCCTGAAAAATTACATCATCCCGACCCCTCTGTTAACTCTATAATACAAGGATGGAAAAAACACCTGGAGGTCGACCGCTATTTTCATTCGTCTGAATTTTTCATAACACATTCGCACAAATTAAAAAAAATGCTATTGCCAGCTATTGAAGGTTCGCCTGTTAAACCTTTCTTTTTGGGGCATATTGCATTGGAATTGATATTGGATAACCTGCTGCTTACCACTAATAAAGTAACGGCAGATGGTTTCTATGACCACCTTGATGGTTGCAAAGAAGACACTGTGGCTGAGTTTTTAACTTTCTCCGGATTAAAAGACAATGCTATCTTCTTTAAGTTTTATGAAGGCTTTAAAAAAAGCCGGTACCTTTTTAGTTATTCCGAAACCCCCCAAATAACTTATGCTTTAAAGCGGATATGCATGCGCATATGGGAAAACCCATTTACACCTGAACAGGAAATTAACATGAATGAGGTAATACTCGCTTACCGCGAAAGCCTTTTGGCGGGATTTATGGCCATTTTTGATGATATAGAAAGCAAGTTAATGGGCACAGATGATACCAATCCCGATTTTGAAGAGCCTGGGGATAGGCCCTTAATAAATGCTGACAGGCATTTTGTACCATTACCGCAAAGACATGGCTGTGTGACCGCATGGCTAATGTTAACATTGATCTTAAGCTCAATAATGGTTCTTGTTTATTTTTATATAGCAAATAAACCGATACAAATACCAAAACTCTCCATCACCACTGAGTACCTGTTCATCATGTTGGCTTTATTAAATGTCATCTTTTCTATAAAGCTTTTATCCTGGAAAAAAAGCGGATTTTATGGGCTTTGCATGACAATCATAGTTGGCTTTTTAATAAATATCGTTAACGGAATCAGCCCTTTGGGAGCTTATTTAGGTTTGGCTGGTCTGCCTATGCTATTTGGAATTCTTCAAATTAAAAAGAACGGAAGATCTACTTGGGAATATTTAAAATAAAATATTTACATAATTATAA
>Ga0206864_1215_pt1 | contig 16649 bp, 13 predicted proteins | sample Alteio_BWOrgCont_42_FD_152632 | JGI IMG/M metagenome (GOLD analysis project Ga0206864, IMG submission 152632) | Enriched cells from forest soil in Barre Woods Harvard Forest LTER site, Petersham, Massachusetts, United States -... | ecosystem: Environmental > Terrestrial > Soil > Temperate forest >...
CGTGTTACGCACCCGTGCGCCACTCTCATTGGAAGCAAGCTCCCAAATCCCGTCCGACTTGCATGTATTAGGCCTGCCGCTAGCGTTCATCCTGAGCCAGGATCAAACTCTCCATTGTATAATGTCTCTGTTTGACCTGCTGACTCTATTCTCTCAAAGTTTGTTAAAATAGAATCTGTCTTTGTTTGTGTGTTAGCTGAAGTTCTTATCGCCCAAAGACTATCACTAATCTCTGACCGCTAATCTCTACCCTCTAACCCACTGTTATCTTTTCACAGTATCTCCTATCCTATCTCCCTCTCTTATAACAGTCCGAAAACCGTTACGCTGCATAATCCCTTCCTTATAAGAACTTGTTCCCTTCCCCGTCACGGTTCCGGATTTATAGTTGACCATCTTTTACAATGGCTACTTTTTCAATTTTTCAAACCGGGAATCGCTCCCTGTTTGTTCCCCCTTGTTTTGGGACTGCAAAGGTACTAACCTTTTTTGCTGCCGCAAGCTTTATTTTATTTTTTGTTTCGGCCTTCAAAAAGTCGGCTTCCTCATTTGCGGGCTGCAAAGGTACGCAGATATTCCGCTTATACAAAGACTTGCTCAAAAAATAAGCGAAACACCCCGTTAACGCTTTGCAAATCAGTCGGAAATTTTTCACCGGGAGCCCCCCTTATGCCATGAACCATGAAGGCTTGCCCCCTTATTTCCCATGACACAACTGCTACTGCTACCGCTCTTCGTCCGCCATAGCTTCAGCGACGGCGGAACTGCCACTTATTCAAACCTTCGGTATGAACCATCCCGCACGCGCGGGATGAGCCATGAACCAAAAAAAGTTAAAAGATGTTAAATCATCTCCTTATATATATAAAGCATTCCCGCTGCGTTATACCTTAGCTGGAAAAATAATTGACCGATTTATATATTTACGTATCTTTGCAAAATGTTTAAAAAACAACTAAAGTTATTTGCCGGCGTTTCGGCTTTCTTAATTATTACACTGGGTAGTTGTAAAAGCAAATATGAAAAACTGCGCACAAGTAACGATAACGCCAAAAAGTATACAGAAGCTGTTAAGTACTACAATAAGAAAGACTATACCAAGGCATTGGGGCTGTTCGATCCGTTGGTAACACGCTACCGCGGACAGGAACAAGCAGAAGACCTGTATTACTACTACGCATATACCAACTATAAGCTAAGGGATTACACTTCAGCCAGGTACCACTTTAAAAACTTTGCCGACACTTATCCTTCCAGCACACGGGCGGAAGAATGCCGGTTTATGGCAGCCTATTGTTATTACCTGGATTCGCCCATCTATTCGCTTGACCAGGACAATACCACTAAGGCGATCGAATCGCTGCAGCTGTTCATCAACCTGTACCCAAAAAGCGACCGCGTTGCGGAAGCTAGCAAGCTGATACAAAACCTGCGCGAAAAGCTGGAACAAAAATCGTATGCCAACTCGAAATTGTATTTAACCATTGGCGACTGGCAATCCGCGGTAATTGCGTTCGGGAATACCCTGCGTGATTTCCCTGACACCAAATATGCGGAGGAAATTGAATTCCTGACCATCGAGGCCCAATACCAATATGCGCGTCACAGCCGCGAGGACCGCCAGGAAGAACGGTTTAACGCTGCCATTACCGATGCCCAGCTATTTGCAGATAAATACCCATCGAGCAAATACCTTAAGGATGCAAAGGGCTATATACAAGACTGCAACGCAGGCATTTTAAAAAGCAAAAATATATTGGCCGAAGCTTTAACCAATCAGCGGTTAGCGAAAAAACTCGCAAAACAAGATACTTCAAAAATTCAGCCCCCATCCGAAAAAAATAATGGCGGCCAAAAGATCCCATAAAATAATTTGATATGAGCACAGTAGTTAATACCATTAAGCCTGCACCGGCAAGCAGCACCATCACCCGCGATTTGCGCGAGCTGGATGAAAAAACCAACAATATTTACGAGTCGCTGGTAATTATGTCCAAAAGGGCCAACCAGATCTCGAATAATATTAAGGAAGAGCTGCATCAAAAACTATCCGAATTTGCATCGGCAAATGATAACCTCGAAGAAGTTTTTGAAAACCGCGAGCAGATCGAAATATCCAAGCATTACGAAAAGCTGCCAAAACCATCATTGGTAGCTATCCAGGAATTTTTGGACGACAAGATCTACTACCGCAATCCTACAAAGGAATAATTTCTGTCGCCCCGGCATAAGAATCTCCCCCGGCAATAGTCCACGGATTAAACCCAGGGGAAATTTTGTGCGTTTATACCTCAGCCCCATTTCCGCCCGGGTACTTATGCGGAACTGGCCGCAACAACTGCCCCCAGTCCCTACCAGTGCCGACAAAATCGGTGAAACTAAGCGCAGCGTCTCATGAACACCGCTGAAAAAAGACAACCAGTGAATAATCATTCCTCAATCGGTGAAACGGCGCAGCCTTCCTGAACGCCGCTAAAAACTAACAACCCGTGAAGAATCCCAAAAAACAAGTAGATTTGCCCAACCGTTACCCCACCATGGGGCCAGGTGGTTATGCTCGAAGGTAAAAACATCATTTTAGGCATTTGCGGCAGTATTGCAGCATACAAATCAGCTACCCTGGTTCGGCTGTTTGTGAAGGCCGGCGCAAATGTGCAGGTAATAATGACGCCGGACGCCACCAACTTTATTACGCCGTTAACCCTGGCAACGCTATCAAAAAAAACCGTGCTGGTCGACTACTTTACGCCAGAAAATGGCGAATGGAATAACCATGTAGCCTTGGGGCTTTGGGCCGACCTGATGGTAATAGCGCCGGCCAGCGCCAACACCCTGGCTAAAATGGCCGGCGGCATATGCGATAACCTGCTGCTGGCTGTATATCTTTCGGCCAAATGTCCGGTGTATTTCGCGCCTGCAATGGACCTCGACATGTGGACACACGATGCCACACAGGAAAATATCGACAAACTCGTATCCTTTGGCAATGTATTGATCCCGCCCGGCGTTGGCGAACTGGCCAGCGGCCTTTATGGTGAAGGACGTATGGCCGAGCCGGAAGATATCGTTCAATTCCTCGTTTCTGAAATAAAAAAAACACTTCCCCTCACCGGCGCCAGGATACTGGTCACCGCCGGACCGACCTATGAGGCAATAGACCCGGTGCGGTTTATCGGTAACCATTCCTCGGGCAAAATGGGCTTTGCAATTGCCGACCGGCTGGCACAGCAGGGTGCCGATGTAACGCTGGTATCGGGCCCATCGACCCAAAAAGCCAAGCAGTCGGCTGTAACCCGGGTCGACGTAACCTCGGCAGCGGAAATGCTCGAAGCCTGCCTGCAATATTTTCCTGACTCGAACGCCTGCATCATGTCGGCAGCCGTTGCCGACTATACGCCCGCTGCTCCGGCGCCACAAAAGATAAAAAAGTCCGGCCAGTCCCTTACGGTCGAGCTCATCCAAACGGTTGATATTTTGAGCACCTTGGGTGCCCAAAAGAAGAGCGGGCAACTGTTGGCCGGCTTCGCACTGGAAACGAACGACGAGGAAAAAAATGCGGTAAAAAAGCTGCAAACAAAAAACCTTGACTTTATTGTGTTAAATTCGCTAAATGATACCGGGGCCGGGTTTAAAACAGATACCAATAAAATAACCATTATTGACCGCGACCTGCAAAAAACCACCTACGGCTTAAAAAGTAAGGATGAAGTTGCTGTCGATATTTGCGATAAAATTATAGACTTGTTGAAATGAAGCGGTTAATAAGCTTTTGTATTTTAGTTTTTTGCATCGGTGGCGCAGCGCTTGCACAGGACCTCAATGCGCAGGTGCAGGTATTGTCGCCTAAAATCCAGTCGACCAACAAAAGGATATTTCAAACCCTCCAAACTGCTATGAAAGACTTTTTAAACGGGAGAAAATGGAGCCAGGACAATATCCTTCCGGCCGAGCGCATCGACTGCACATTTATATTAAACATCACCACCTGGGATGGCAACAGCACGTACAGCGGCGAGCTGCAGGTACAGTCGACCAGGCCGGTTTTCAATTCCGGTTATTCTACTACGGTTCTCAACCTGCTGGACAGGGACATCGACTTTTTGTACACCGAAGGGCAGAACATGGATTATACCGATCAAAATTACCAGGCCAACCTTACCTCCCTGCTGGCTTTTTACGCTTATATTGTGGTAGGAATGGATTATGATACTTTTTCGCGTTACGGCGGCTCGGTATATTTTGCCGCGGCAGAAAACGTGGTGGTAAACGCCCAGACTTCGTCGTATAAAGGCTGGAAGGCTTTTGACGGCACGGTTAACCGGTATTGGCTTGCCGAAAACCTCAGCGGTACGGTGTACAAAAACTTACGCAGCTTCGCGTACGATTATCATCGGAACGGGCTGGACGTAATGTCGGATAATGCCGGCAAGGGCCGCAAAGCAATTGCCGACCTGGTCCCTTCCCTGTCAGATGTGGACCGGCAGCGGGTGGGCGCAATGTACCCATTGGTATTTTTTACTGCCAAAAGCGACGAGCTTGTATCCCTGTTCACCAAAGCCGATCCCCAGCAACGAATAGCGGTAATGAATATCCTTAACCAGGTAGACCCATCCAACGGGCTCAAGTACCAGGCGCTGCAGAAAGCTAATTAGGCAAAAGGTTAAAGGCGAAAGGCTGTGTTTCGCCATATTCAGCTTTATTCTTTTTAACCTGCACCTTTGCCTGGCATTTTTTCACCCTTCACCTTTCACCTTTCACCTATTTCCTGTAACAAAACATCCCTCCCGCGCGTCTTTTAATCGAAAAATCAATAAAATCTTAAAAATCGTGTCAAAATAATTTGCATATACGAAAACTATCGTACATATTTGTACGAAGAAATTCGTATAAGATAAAAACATGGAAATGAAACCAACAGAAAGCGAGCTCGAAATACTCCAGGTGATGTGGAAAAAGGGAGAATGCAGCGTTCGCGATGTGCACGAAGAACTATCCAAAAACAAGGATGCCGGTTATACCACTACCCTTAAGCTGATGCAGATCATGCACGACAAGGGCCTGGTTGAGCGGGATACCACCTCGAAGACACACCTGTACAAAGCCCTCGTTACCCGCGAACAGGCCCAGCAAACGGCGCTGGATAAGATCCTGGCGACGGTGTTTAAAGGATCAACGTCCGAGTTGGTGATCCAGGCGCTCGGACATCACCGCGCATCAAAAGACGAGATCGACGCAATAAAGAATTATTTGAAACAGTTTGGAGAATAAAACACCGCAGGAAAAGCGCAACGCGATTAACCGCTAAATAATATGGAAACGCTAACATACAACATCAGCCAGGTATTAGGCATCAGCATCCTCCACTCCTTATGGCAGGGAATGGTGGTTTATATCATCGTTCGGGTGGTGATGGCAGCTAAGCCTTCATTGTCTTCTGTAAAAAAATACAACCTGGCTGTTTCTGCCATGGCTGTCGTTTCCCTTTGGTTTGCTTACATGCTGGTTACCGAGATGTCCGCCTTCAACTGGTTAAAACCCACCCTGGTAAACACCCAGCCCATTTTGCCGGGTCTGCCATTCACCGGGCATGTTCAGCCGTCACTGTACCAGCTGATTTCGGCTTACATGCCTTACATATGCATTTTTTATATCCTCGGACTGCTTGCCAACGGCCTGAAATTAGGCTGGGAATGGAACAAAATAAGACTCATCAAAAGATCAATGCTCCAGGCCGAACAAATGCAGCAATACATCAACAGCCTTTCCAAAAAACTGGAGATAAGCAAAAAGATCTGGTTAAAATTCAGCACACTCGTTGATGTGCCCTGTGTAATCGGGTACATTAAACCGCTCATATTGCTCCCGGTTTCGCTCTCTACAAGCCTGTCGGCATGTGAGGTGGAATCGATACTGCTGCATGAGCTGTCGCATATTAAACGGAATGATTACCTCGTAAACCTGCTGCAGCAGGCGGTATCGGTGGTCTTATTCTTCAATCCCTTCACCCACTTAATTAATAGACTCATCAACCGGGAGCGCGAAAACAGCTGCGACGACCTGGTGATCGAAAAAACCGGCAAACCGCTCATTTACGCCCGCGCACTCCTCAAGCTGGAGCAGGAAAGGAACAATCATCTGCAGCTGGCGCTGGCGGTTACCGGTAACAAATTCCATTTACTAAACAGAATTGAACGCATCATGAAAACGCAAAAACAAAACGGAAATATCCGCCACCTGTTTATCGGTGTGCTGCTGCTCGCCGGCAGTATCAGCTGCCTGGCCTGGCTTAACCCCACAAATGCAAAAAGTCACGCGGCAAAGTCAAATACATCAACCCAGGTGGCGACGTTAGCAAGCGACTCATCCACAAACGCAGCCGTAACCGATACAGCCAAACACCTCCGGAAAGCGAAGGCAACTGTGAAAACCAAAACGGCACATAAAAAAGTCTACCACCATGTCGTTAAAACCGACGAATTCAATATGGATAGCGGCGACTGGTCCGACTCTACAGCTGCATATTTCCGCGGCCCGGAATGGAAAGCGCAAATGGATGCCATCAAAAAACAAGGCGAAGAGATGAAGAAGCAATTTGACAGCCCCGAATGGAAAAGCCAGATGGAAGCAATGAAAAGCCAGGCCATGGCTATGCAAAAGCAATTCGACAGCCCGGAGTGGAAGGCACAGCAGGACGCCTGGAAAAAACAGGCCGTAGAGATGCAGAAGCAATTCAATAGCCCGGAGTGGAAAAAGCAAATGGATGATATCAAAAAACAAGGCGAGCAAATGCGGAAACAATTTGATAGTCCCGAATGGAAAAAGCAGATGGAGGATATGAAAATCCAGGCCGAAGAAATGAAAAAGCACTACGACAGCCCCGAATGGAAAAAGCAGATGGAGGATATGAAAATCCAGGGCGAAGAAATGAAAAAACAGTTTGAGAGCCCGGAATGGAAAAAACAGATGAAGGATATCTCGAAGATGGACGAGGACATGAAAAAACAATTCAATAGCCCCGAATGGAAAAAGCAGATGAAAGATATGGCTAAGATGGGCGAAGACATGAGCAAACAGTTCAACAGCCCCGAGTGGAAAAAACAAATGAAGGACGGAAAGAAATACGGCAAACAAAAATGGATCCTGAAAGATTCGGTGGGTGGCGTAGATATTTACAAACCCGCTGATAAGGACACGATTAAATAGTCAATCGCAAAAAAAATCTTCCGGACTTTCCGACTTGCGGACTTTCGGACTAAAAAAAATGGAAACACTCACATCCAATCTCAGCCAGGTTTTGGGCACGGCCATTATCCATTCCTTATGGCAGGCCCTGATCGTTTATTTCCTGCTTCGCGCCGCTTTAACGTTCGGCAGCAGGTTGAACGCCGCCACTAAATACGCATTCGGCGTTACGGCGCTGCTGGCGGTAACCGGCTGGTTTGTATATACATTGGTAAGCCAGGTGCAATTGTATAGCTGGGTGGAACAAAAAAGGTTCAACGAGCCCCTCCTTCCGCTATTAACAGCGCTTCCCGCGGGAATTGGCAAATTCAGCGATGAAAACACACGCTATTTTTACGATATCCAGTCGTATTTGCCCTATATCACCCTGCTATATATAGCCGGGTTCCTGTTCAACAGCACGCGGCTGGTGCTGGCCCGTGTACGCATACAAGCTATAAAAGGCGCCATGAGCATCGACATAGCCCTGCAGCAGCAGGTTAACCGTTTTGCTGTAAAGCTCGATATTGTTAAAAAAGTGGCCGTAGGCATCAGCCATCGGATCGATGTGCCTTGCATGGTGGGTTATTTTAAACCAGTGATATTATTGCCATTTTCACTGGCTACCCTTCTAAGCACCGAAGAGATAGAAAGCATTTTGCTGCACGAGCTGGCGCATATCCGGCGCAATGATTACCTCGTAAACCTGCTCCAGCAGGCAATAGCCATACTGTTATTTTTTAATCCCTGTGCAATTTTGATCAATAAGATCATCAACGAAGAACGTGAGAACTGCTGCGACGACCTGGTTGTAAAGGCCACCGCAAATCCGCTCATCTATGCGAAAGCATTGTTAAAAGTAGAACAAACCCGCCAAAGCGACCAGAAGCTAGCGCTGGCCGCCACCGGCAACAAGTATCATTTATTAAACAGAATTCAAAGAATCATGAAAACGAAACAAAACACATCAGGAATGCGCCCGGCATTAGCGGCCATGCTGATACTAACCGCCACTATAGGCTGCATGGCGGTACTAAAACCCGAAATTGCCAGCGGAAAAATTTCCGTTAAAAGCATAAGCCCTGTACTTGGCAGCTTATTTGCCGCCGATACTGCCCACAAATCTACGGCCGCAACCCACAAAAAATATCACCACACAACTGCTCATAAATCCTTCGCTGTATCGCAGGCCGATGCCGACCGTAAAATGGATGAGTTGAATGCGGAGATCCAAAAACACTCCGAAGCGATAAGCGCCTATTACAACAGCGAGGAATTTAAAAAATTGCAAGAAGACATCAACGCGCTAAGTAACGAGATACAGGACTTTTATGACCGGCCCGACTTAAAACAACAGCAGGAAGCATTGCAAAAAGCAAGCGAAGATTTTTCGAAAAATTGGGGACAAGGCGACGAAGACCAAAAAATGTCGGAAAAAATGGGCGAAATGGGCCGTGAGATCGGCGCTTATTTTTCGAGTGCTGAATTCAAAAAACTCGACAGGCAGGAAAGAATAAAATATGGTATCCCGCTTGACAAATACGATTGGGAGGATAATGACCGCTACGACCCGAATTATAAAAATTATACCGACGATCTCGAAAGCAAGCTCCCGCCCGAAATAAAGGAAAAAACCGAAGCCCTGAAAAAGATGGGCGAACAGATGGGCGCCCGTTATAAGTCCCCGGAATTCAAAGAGCAAAACAAAAGGCTAAAGGAATTAGGCGACAGTTTGAGCAAAGCCTACCAAAATCCTGAAATAAAAGACAAACAAAAGGAAATTGAACAGCTAAGCAGCAAAATCAGAGCCTACCAAAATTCAGCCGACATCAAGAAAGAACAGGAGCTTCTTAACCAGGCCGTAAAAAGGCTCACCGCTTACGTCAGCAGCGCTGAATATAAAAGCTTTTTGAAGGAGATGCGCAACATGAACTTCAATTACAACTTTAACTATAACGACGACCAGGAAAAACCCGAAAAACCTGAAAAGCCGGAGAAGCCGGAAAAACCCGAAGCTCCCGAACCACCAACCGGGGATAATTAGTAGGGTGAGTTGGCAGTTGTGAGTGGGCAGTAGGCAGTGATGAGCATGACGGTGAATAATCAATAGTGAGTGGTCAGAGTTAATTTCTATTACTCACTATTCACCACTCACCACTCACCACTCCCTACTCTCCATATTACTCACAATTCACCACTCATCACTCACTAATCAACTTTACTTTGTAATTTAGTGCCCTCTAGATAAAGGACACTTTTTTCATGCTCCAAAAGCTCAGCATCAGCAATTACGCTTTAATCGATAACCTGGAGATCGCCTTTGGCGACGGCCTGAATATCCTTACCGGCGAAACCGGGGCGGGCAAATCCATCATCCTGGGCGCCTTATCGCTCATCCTTGGCCAGCGGGCAGAGAGCCGGTATTTTTTTAACCAGCAGCGCAAATGTGTGATCGAAGGTTCATTCAAAATTGATGGATTTCATTTAAAACAGTTTTTTGAAGATAACGACCTCGATTACGAAGCTGAAACCGTTCTACGCCGCGAAATATCCATCGACGGCAAATCAAGAGCCTTTGTAAATGACACGCCAGTAAACTTGGCAGACTTAAAAGAGTTGGGCGAAAAGCTCATCGATATCCATTCACAGCATGCCACGCTGGAGATCAACGATCCCGGCTTCCAATTGCTGGTGGTAGATGCCGTAGCCAAACACGAAGGCCTGTTAAACAACTACCGTGACAAATTCAGGGCTTACAAAAAGGCAACCGCGAAGCTGCGCCAACTCACAGAAGAAAGCGCAAAAGCCAAAACCGACCTGGATTATTACCAGTTTCAGTTTGATGAGCTGGAAAAAGCAGGCATTGGCGCCGATGAGCAGGAAACGCTTGAACAGGAGCTTTACACCCTCAGCAATGCTGAAGAGATCAAGCGAAACCTGCTGGCGGCATTTTTCTTGATGCAGGACGGCGAAGCATCGGCCATTATCCAGCTGCGCGAGGCCGGCCACCAGCTATCTTCGCTCGAAAGGCACGATCCGCAAATTGCAACGCTGTACCAGCGCCTCAACTGCGCCATCATCGAGCTTAAAGATATTGCCGCCGAGATCGAATCCATCGAACAGCAAACACAAACCAATGAAGCGCGCGCTGTGGAAGTAAATGCCCGCTTAAGCATCTTTTATAACCTGCAAAAAAAGCACAGGGTCAATTCCAATACGGAGCTCCTGGCTTTGCAGGATGAGCTGTCCGAAAAAATACAACAGGCTGTCTTAGGCGACGATGCCATCGAAAAGCTGCAAAAACAATTGGATGCTGAAAAAAAAGAGCTTGAAAAACTCGCCGCCGAACTAAGCGCCAACCGCAAAAAAGCAGCCCCAATCATTGAAACCAACGTCCTCCAAACTCTCGACGAAATGGGAATGGGCAATGCCGCGCTAAAGATCGAGCTGTCATCCACCGCCGCTTTGGGGGAATCCGGAATCGACACGGTGCGCTTCCTGTTCACCGCCAACAAAGGCCATGCCCTGGCCGAAATGAGCAAGGTTGCATCCGGCGGGGAGCTTTCCCGGCTCATGCTGGCCATCAAATCGCTCATCGCCCAAAATACCGCCCTGCCCACTATTATTTTTGATGAAATAGACACCGGTGTATCCGGCGAGGTAGCCAACAAAGTAGGCCAAATTATGGAACGCCTGGCCGCTAACCTGCAGGTGATCACCATTACCCACTTGCCGCAGATCGCCAGCAAAGGCCAAAATCATTATTTTGTGTACAAAGACGAAGAAGGCGCCACTACCTACACCCGGATAAAGCAACTCGATAAAAATGATCGTGTACTCGAGATTGCCAAAATGCTAAGCGGGGATAAGCCAGGGGAAAGCGCTATAAAAAATGCAAAGGAATTGCTGGCTTCATAGATAATCTTCTCCTTTCACACCCACTTTTTGTCATTTCGACCGAGGTACGAGGGAGAAATCTTAATCGCCATAACAGGAGAAAAATCATTTTGGGATGCCGGCAGTGCTTTTTAGTTCTTGGGCCGTCTCTTGGGGACTCGCCTTAGCCTATTTGGCGCGTCAGAGTCACAACTGAGCTGTAAAAATAAAAAAAAAGAACATAGTTAATGAATATAATCATCGGTATCTTACTCATAGCTGCGGGGATATGGCTTTCATATATTAAGATCAAACAATTCGTGAAAGGAATTTCTGATACACTTGGAGGTAATGTCAGCTTACTTATTATTGGCATTGGATTAGTAGTTATCGGAATTGTACTTTTATTTCAATAAACATGACGCCCTTCAAGCGCGAGTCTGACCGTCGGCAAAAAGCGCAAAGGCGACTCATATCTTTGTTAAAGATAAATAATCAGGGCTAATGGCAGTAACTTGATAGGCTTCTATTAAATACCATTATTGGATATCGAGCACGAGGATAACCTGCCATTAGTTTCTTTTTACTAAGCCCGGACAGTACTTAAGGATAGTGCACATGCCCCCCGCTCCCGCTCCCGCAAGCGTCCTCGCTTGTGGTAACGAAGTGATAGGTAGCGAACAAACAGGCTCCCCTCACTGCTCGGGAATGGTGATGAAATCCTAAACTTGTTCGGAATATAGGTACATTTAAGCTGTGATAAACGCAAAACATAAATTCCTGATGGCTATACGTTTTGCCGGCGGTCTTGACAACGTCAAATGAAAAGACTTTTATTCATATTAACCGGCCTGTTAGTAATTTACGTAGTCGCCTCAATCGCACTCGAAGTCTATAATCCAATTTTATCGAAATGGGCTACCGGAAGCGCAAGGATCATTGGTAAACCCATCAATGCAATCGTTTACACCGACGGCCATATCAACAACGACATCAAAGTTTACCGCGAGAATTCGTATTGGGATGGTAAAAAATCCAACGCTTATATTTTAAAACTGAACCATTTTGACAAAGAGGGAATGCTGGAGTTTATTAACATATTTCTTGATGAAAAATGGATCGGCAGGCCTGTTTCGACTGATAGAGCGGATTACGATGTTATAAACAGTTTGTTATTTCAAAGCGATGTAAGCTACCATTGCGCTGATTTTCGCGACGATATGAAGGGGTTTGACTTTGATCCGCATTTGGCCTTCAATCATCGAGAGATAAAATTTAATGTCCCTCCACGGTGGCTAAAATTTGATTCGGTGAGGATTGAATTAAATTGAGATATTAGCTTTCATTGTTCAAACTGTTATTTCTTCTAATCCATCCCGCATGAAAATCAAAAACAGAACATTCGTTCTTTTGGCTGTGACAAGTCCAATATTCTTCCTCCTCGGCTTTATATCCAAACAAGCCACCCCAGGCTACTACATCGACCATGAGAAATCTATCGCAGTCAATGAACCCGGCCCGCACAACAGCGGCGGCACCACAACAGCATTCCCGTTTTTCAGCAAGGTAAAGGATGCAAAAATGACCTTCCGGAAAAGAATATTGCACCCCGGCTCAGCGATCGGCTACCACCTGCAGGAAAAGCAGGAAATATATTACATCCTCAGCGGCAGGGGCGAATTAACCATGAACGGTAAAATAATACCCGTAACCACCGGCGATGCAATCCTCACCATGCCCGGCAGCAGCCACGGCCTGAAACCCGCCGGCAATGAAGACTTATCTGTTTTGATCACTTATGAAAATAATTGAACTGCTCCCGCGTACGTAAATAGAACCAATTTAAGCTCAGCATCATCTGCCTGAGAAAAAATCATCCTTTTTCGCCCTCTTTTCCGCCCCGCGGAAGAGAGGGCAGAACGAGCGCAGTTCCAACCAGAGGTCGGGATTCGGGTGAGTCAACGGAGCGCGTCAACTACCGCCAATGCCTTCCTTAACTTAATGACATTGCCAAATTAGGGTTAACTGTTTATAGAAAAAACAAGGAACATAGCAGGCTCCGGAGGTGCCCCCTCACTCAAATAAGCCCACCAACCCTCTGCGCTCTCCGTGCCTTCTCTGCGCCCTCCGTGGTTAAATTCACCGCCATACAACCGCTTTTAGCTAACAGCAATCCTAAACACAATTCCCCCATCAAACCAAATCGTAAATCGTAATTCGTAAATCGTAAATAATCCTAACTTTGCCCCTCGATAAATCACACTAACCATGGCTTATAACTTATTAAAAGGAAAAAAGGGGATCATTTTTGGCGCACTGAACGAGCAATCCATCGCCTGGAAGGTGGCGCAGCGTGCCGTAGAGGAAGGCGCCCGGATCATTTTAAGCAATGCGCCGGTCGCCTTACGCTTAGGCGAATTGAATAAACTGGCCGAAGAATGCAATGCGCCCGTTGTTGGCGCCGACGTAACCAATAACGACGACATCACCAACCTTTTCAATAAGTCGCAGGAGCATTTTGGCGGCGGCGTGGATTTTATCCTGCATTCCATCGGCATGAGCGTGAATGTTCGTAAAGGCATCACCTACACCGAAAATAATTATGATTTTACCCATAAAGGGCTTGATATATCGGCTTTAAGCCTTCACCGCGTATTGCAAGCCGCCATGAAGATGGATGCCATCAACGAGTGGGGTTCGGTGGTGGCCTTAACCTATATCGCCGCACAGCGTGTATTCCCTGATTACAACGACATGGCCGATAACAAAGCCTACCTCGAAAGCATCGCCCGCAGCTTCGGCTATTATTACGGCACAAAAAAGCATGTGCGCGTAAATACGGTATCGCAGTCCCCTACCCGCACCACAGCCGGTTCAGGGGTAAAAGGCTTTGAAGGATTTATCAGGTATGCCGAAAAAATGAGCCCGCTTGGCAATGCAGATGCCGGCCAGTGCGCCGACTATTGCGTAAGCCTTTTCTCCGACCTCACCAAAATGGTCACCATGCAAAACCTGTTTCACGACGGCGGCTTCTCCTTTACTGGTGTTACCCAGGCGGTAATTGAACAAATGGAGAAATAATGTTGTGTAAACAGCCGGCAAAGGCATGCTGATAGCCCAACGCGGGGCGCCTTGGTGAAAGTTAGTGCTGACGGGCCAAAACCATTGTCTTTCCCCAAGTCATGCCGAACTTGTTTCGGCACCCCACGGGACATTCAGGCCACGCTTTTACGCCATTGCATTTACGCAAATGCCTGCACAAGAACCACTAATAGCTGCTGATTATCCGTTATTGGCAGGAACCCGGCGTAACTTAATTCCTGGCTTTGACGCTTAGCCGTCGGCCTATGAACTATGAGCCCAACGGTCACTGCCACTCCACACCTCAGCTGTGAATTACGGACCCAAGTGCTACTGCCACCCCACCTCCGCCATGAACCATGAGCCTTGAACCCAACTGGTACTGCCACTCACACTCACACTCACACTCACACTCACACTCACACTCACACTCACACTCTCCCGCCATGAACCATGAGCCTTGTACCCAACTGCCACTCACACTCACACTCACACTCACACTCACACTCACACTCTCCCGCCATGAACCATGAGCCTTGTACCCAACTGGTACTCACACTCACACTCACACTCACACTCTCCCGCCATGAACCATGAGCCTTGTACCCAACTGCCACTCACACTCACACTCACACTCACACTCTCCCGCCATGAACCATGAGCCTTGAACCCAGCTGGTACTGCCACTCACACTCACACTCACACTCACACTCTCCCGCCATAAACCATGAGCCTTGTACCCAACTGGTACTGCCACTCACACTCACACTCACACTCACACTCTCCCGCCATGAATCATGAGCCTTGTACCCAACTGGTACTGCCACTCACACTCACACTCACACTCACACTCTCCCGCCATGAACCATGAGCCTTGTACCCAACTGGTACTCACACTCACACTTCACACTCACACTCACACTCTCCCGCCATGAACCATGAGCCTTGAACCCAGCTGGTACTGCCACTCACACTCACACTCACACTCTCCCGCCGTGAACCATGAGCCTTGAACCCAGCTGGTACTGCCACTCACACTCGCACTCACACTCTCCCGCCATGAACTATGAACTCAAACAAAATCACTCCACAACATACCGCCAAACCACCCTCCCCAGGTTGCCTTTAACATCAACTCCTTCAACTACCACCCGGTAAGTGCCTTTTGCATCGGAATTGAAATAAGAAAAAGATGCTCTGCCGTCCTTCCCGGTAATCACATATGGATTCCAATATAACGTGGTGCGCAAGTCTTTTACGCCCGTGGCTGGTTGTGTGTGCTCATACTTAGGTGAGTAAAACATCCTCGTCTTTGAAAACCCGCCAAACGTATATTTCGATAGGCTCGAAACCACGTCGCCGCTGTAGTTGATGTTAGGGCCCCGTTTTGTGGTGATCACCAATGCGCCAAATGGGGCGTTTGACCCGTAGATAGCCAGGTAGGCCCCGCTTAACAAAAGCTCAACGCTGGCCACATCCTTCGGGTTGATGGTATTGAGCGTTGACGAATCCATTACAGCGCCATCCACAATGATCGTTATTATGGGAAGAATAACCCCATCCATATCATCAAAGTTAATAAAATGCTGTGCCCGCACTGCGATAAACTGTCCGGCGCTCTCGTAAACAAAATGCAGCTTCCCGCTAAGGCAATCAAACAGGTTAATACAATCGCCCAACTGCTCCGGCAAAATTACCTGGTCGGCATGGCCGGGGCCGTTCAGGTTGGCTGATTCCGTCAGATCCGGGCCTGGTTGCATTCTCTTATCCTTTATCGTAACTTCTTTCAGCATCCGTACATGTTTAAGGGAATCGTTTTCTTTCAGTCGCAAATACGCACTGTAATTGGCATCCCTCAGTTGCTGTGTTCCAGGCGTGTAGGTATCACCCTGGCCCTGGGCCGTAACGCCTGCCGGTAAATAGGCGTATCTTTTAATTTTTACGATATTTTCTCCGGCATTAAACAATATTATGGAGCTGTCGGGCAAGTCGAGCCCGGTAAACACGAAGTTTCCATTGGCGTCGGTTGTGGTATCGGCAAAAAATCTAAGCCTCGTAACTGCCATGGATATCTTTTTGTTAGCTACCGGTTTGCCCGCTTCGGTTTGAACTACACCCGTTATGCTAAGAAATTTTTCCGGCTGAAAAGCAAGCGCGGTATTGTTTTCCCCGGCCATCTGTTTCCACTCGTAACGGCGGTAACCTTGCGTCAGCATCAGCACGTCAAGGTCGGCCCTTGTCTGGTCGTTGGAGTTTGTAAAATAATAGTTAGGCGCTTCAACGGTCCCCTTCAGCTCCGAAGTAAGCAGCAAATTGGTGAAGATGGTATTTTCCTCAGCCTCGTTAAATTTAACAAGGCTTTCATTGATCACCGAAACAGAAAAAGTTCCGAACGCCGGTTTGCTGCTGTTGTCCGTCGCTCCAAGCCCTATTTTCATTTCGCCCCTTGTGGAAAGTTGGGCGGTATCGGT
>Ga0206864_1216_pt1 | contig 16548 bp, 13 predicted proteins | sample Alteio_BWOrgCont_42_FD_152632 | JGI IMG/M metagenome (GOLD analysis project Ga0206864, IMG submission 152632) | Enriched cells from forest soil in Barre Woods Harvard Forest LTER site, Petersham, Massachusetts, United States -... | ecosystem: Environmental > Terrestrial > Soil > Temperate forest >...
CTTGGAAGAAGTACAAGAGGCAGATCTTTTGTTGCATGTGGTAGATATCAGCCATCATGATTATCACAAATTTTATACCGCGGTCAATGACGTGCTTAGTCAATTAAAGGTCTTGGATAAACCCACCATCCTTGTTCTCAATAAAATTGATAAACTTGAAGACCGGCATCGCTTGGAAGAGTTCAAAAGAAATACAGACCATTCCATTGGCATTTCAGCCTCTAAGGGCGAGAATATCCAACAGCTGCTGTTGTTGATCGAAGATGTTTTAGCGCAAGGTTCAGTGGAAATTGATATCCTGTTGCCGCCTAATCGCATGGACCTGGTTAATTTGGCCCATAGCGAAGGCCAAGTGCATGAAGTAAAGTTTCAGGCACGGGGGATACGCCTGAAAGCCTCTCTATCACCTAAAACCGCTGGATTGCTTAAGTTTCAGGCCAAAAGCTTAAAAGGCTTGCGTTGACAAAAAGCAGCTCCTATGTTAAATTTAAAAAATATGTTCCGTCGAAAAATTCTACTCGCAAGCATCTTGGTGCTGCTTTTACCCTCATTATCTTTTGCTGATTGGATCTGGACCCCTGAAACCGGAAGGTTTATTAATCCTAAGTGGGAAGTCAAGCCTACTCCTGCTGATCAGCTGGAATTCGCCCAAAGTTTTAAGGAGCAGGGCAATTGCAAGAAAGCCATGGTTGAGTATAAAAAATTGATTAAGGCCTATCCACGCGCCAAAGAAGCTCCCGAAGCAGAATTCTTTTCCGGCCAGTGCCTGGAAAGCATGAACAAGCCTTATGATGCCTACCAGGCCTATCAATTGGTCATCGACAAATACCCTTTTAGCGAACGTGCCGCACAGATTGTAGGACTTGAGTATAATATCGCCAATCATCTATTGGAAAATAAAGGCCGCAGCAAATGGGCCCAGGTGGCCTTGGGCAGCGACGACAGGGTCATCGAAATTTTCCGCACCGTGATCAGGAATGCTCCCTACGGCAAATATGCGGCGATTGCTCAGTACAAGATTGGGCTTTACCTCAAGGAAAAAGGCGAATACCAAGACGCGCGTGATGAGTTTGAAAAGACCATGAACGATTATCCCAGCAGCGAGTGGGCCCAGGCCGCCAAATTCCAGATTGCCATGGCTGATACAGGCCGAGCTTCAGATGCGCAGCATGAGCAAAAGGTCACCAGCATTGCCATGGATGAATTCAATGAATTTGTGCAATCCCATCCAGACAGTGAATTAACCCCGGAGGCCCGTGCCCAGATGGTAATACTCAAAAATAAGGAAGCAGAGAATGATTATGTCATTGCAGATTTTTATCAAAGGCAAAAGAATATAAAAGCAGCCAGGATTTATTATAAGGATGTGGTCGCAAATTATGGGGATACTTCTTGGGGTGTGAAGGCTGCGGCTATCTTGAAAACTATTGGTGAATAATGTTCCGCTTGATTGCCGTACTATTGATTGTATCCTTCTCAGGCTGTGGTTATACCACGGGTTCGCTTCTACCACCAAAATATAAGAAAATTTCTGTTGAGGCATTTAAAAATAAGATTGCCTATGTTGAAAATACCGACAATAGGCTTTATGTGCCATCACTTGAAACCACGGTTAGGACCTCCATCATTGACCGGTTTTTATTTGATGGCAATTTAAAGATTGCTGACCCCCAAAATGCAGATTTGATTTTACATGGAAGCCTGGTTGATATCGCCCAGGATGACCTGCGTCAGGATTCTAACCAGAATATTCAGGAATACCGTATCCGGATTGTGGTGTCCCTGGCCATGGAAGATGCGCAAACCCATACATTGCTTTGGCGAGAGCCCTCTTTTACCGGTGAGACCACCTATTTTCTAACCGGCCCTCAGGCCGAGTCCCAGAGCGCTGCCATTGATGCGGCCCTGACAGATCTTGCCACGCGTGTTGTTGATCGTACCGTTGAGAATTGGTAAGCTATGATTTATCTTTTCTTAGGTGATGACTTTGGCGCGAAGGATGCCAGGATCACGGAAATTAAAACTCAACTTTTTAAGAATTCCGAGGAAGCATTAGCTTTTGATTTTGATAATCTTGATGCAAAACAGCTTCCAGACAATACTTTAAAAAAAGCATTCTTGACCTTGCCGGTGATTGCACCGCAGCGGCTGATTGTCCTGCGGCAGATCCATCAATTAAAAACTGCTGATATTAGAGTGTTGCTTGATTTTTGTCAAAAGCCGGCTAAGCATTGTGATTTGGTTTTGGAATCATCGGAGGGTGCTCTCAAAGGTGATTTAAAAGATTTGCCCCAGTATGCCAAGGGAGTGGTTTTAGGCAAGGCTGAAGGCCCACAGGTGTTTGACATGACCAGGCTGATTTCTGCCCAGCGTAGCGGGGATGCTTTAAAAATGTTGGATGGCTTTTATCAGCAGAATGTGCATCCGTTACAAATCATGGGCGCCTTGGTCTGGTATTGGTCAAGGCAAGGTAAATCCTGCGGCAAGGAGCGTTTTGAGCGCGGGCTTAAAGCACTGGAAGAGGCGGATTTGAACATCAAACGCAGTCGTCTCGAGCCGCATTACGCGGTTGAAAAAGTGGTTGTTGAGCTTGGTCTCTTACTTCGTCGCTAAAGAACGGGCGAAACGGGCTTTTCGACGGGCAGCAGTTTTTTTGTGCATGACATGACGCTTAGCTGCCTTATCAAATTTTTTGTAGATCTCTTTGAGGATTTCGGCAGAATCAGCTTTTTTATCAGCCACCGCGGTGGTGAATTTTTTGACAGTTTTCTTTAAATCAGTCTTAATCTGCAGATTTTGCAGGTGTCTGGTGTGGCTTTTACGTAAATCTTTAATTGCAGTACGGCGTTGTGGCATGAATATTGTTCTCCTTGATGTATTGTTTTAGAGGGTCAATAGTACCAAACTGGTAGAACTATGTCAACTGATAAATCTAAAGCAGTCCATCAGCACCATGGGCTTATAAAATCCAGTTCTGTGGTGGCTTCAGGAGTACTTGCATCACGCGCTTTGGGTTTTATCCGCGATGTGATTTTGGCCAGGTTTTTAGGCACTGGATTGATCGCTGAAGCTTTTTTTGTGGCCCAGCGTATCCCTAATCTTTTTCGTGATATGGTGGGCGAAGGGGCGGCCAATTCCGCCATTGTTCCGGTCCTTTCTGAGTATTCCCAAAAAAAATCAAAACAGGAATGGCAAGAATGTATTAACGCTGTCCTGGGATGGGGTGTGATTGTTTTAGGATGCATTACCTTGATCTGTATTATCCTCACTCCTTTGATTGTGCGTTTGATTGCACCCGGATTTGTTCTCGAACCACATAAATTTGACCTGACTGTTAATTTAACACGTATCATGTTCCCGTATTTGATCCTGATTGCCCTGACGGCTTTTCAGGCAGGGATTCTCTGCTCGCTCAATGCTTTTTTGGCGCCCTCGTACGGGCCGTGCTTGCTTAATGTAGCAATGATTGCAAGTGCCTGGATCGCTTCTTTGTATTCATGGCCTTTGGCTTATGCGATTTCCGTGGGTGTTTTAATCGGCGGTGTTTTGCAGTTTGTGGCCCAATGGTATGCCTTGCATCGACGGGGTATTCATTGGCGGCTACCGGTGACGTTAAACCATGAAGGCGCTCGCCAAATCGGTAGGCTGCTTCTGCCGCGTTTGTGGGGCAGCACGGTTTATCAGATCAACATTTTTGTCGATACCTTTTGTGCCTCATTGACCATGATTGTCGGTACCGGAGGTATTGCAGCCATTTATTATGCCAACCGCATGATTCAATTTCCTCTTGGAGTTTTTGGCTATGCGCTTTCATCAGCGGCGTTGCCGTCCCTATCAAACTTCGTGCAAGAAGGCGATATGGGCAAGTTTAAATCGACCGTGATGTTTGCCTTGCGGAATTTGCTCTTGGTACTGATCCCAACAGCCGTTGTGATGGCTATTTTCTCCACTTGGATTATCCATATTATTTTCGAGCGTGGGGCTTTTAATGCGTATTCTACGGCCGTGACTTCGAAGGTAATGTTTTATGCGGCGTTGGGGCTACCGTTCTATGGTGCCTCACGGATTTTGGTTTCGGCTTTTTACGCGCTGCAGGACACCAAGACGCCAGTTAAGGTGGCAACTGTCTGTCTAATTATTAATGTGGTCTTGAATGTGGTTTTGATGTTCCCGCTTAAGGTAGGTGGTATTGCCTTGGCCAGCAGCATTTCGAGCATGGTCAACTGTGTGCTCTTGTGGCGCGGGATTCATAAGAAATTGGGTTGGTAATGGCTTTTTTCTGCCTTGCTTACCCTGTCAACACCGGGTGTTGACAGGGTTTTCTTCGTATGACAAACCTAAAGACAAAAGTTAGAGAACTGCCCGTCACCAGCGGCGTGTACATCTACAAAGATGCGACCGGCACGGTGGTGTACGTGGGCAAGGCGGTTAATATCCGCAAGCGGGTGGAATCGTATTTCCGCACCAACACCGGAAGTCTCAAGACCGACCTGCTGGTAACTCATATCGCGGACATTGAAACCATTCAAACTTCCTCAGAAGCAGAAGCACTGCTTCTGGAGGCGAGTCTCATCAAGAAGCATCAGCCGAAATACAATATCGAACTCAAAGACGGCAAGACCTATCCATATATCCGAATTACTAAGGAAGAGTATCCGTTAGTTTCAGTGGTGCGGCCCGACACCCGTAAACACAAGGACAGCAAATGTGAGCTGTACGGGCCGTATGTGAATCCAACCTTGATCCGTGAGGCCTTGACAATTATCCGTAAGATTTTTGCCTTTCGCACCTGCGATCCTTTTGCTGATAAATTGTGTTTGTACTATGATATGGGATTATGCCAAGGCCCCTGTGAGGGTAAGATTAGCAAAGAGGAATACCAGCGCAATATCCGTAATGTTAAGTTGATCCTCGAGGGGCGCAAGGATGATCTGTATCGAAATTTGCGTATAGAGATGGAAGAGAGTGCGCGTCAGAAAGATTTTGAAGGTGCGGCCAAATTACGCGATCAGATCAGAGCTATAGGCGCTTTGTATTCAGGGACAGGTGATATCAATTATTTTAAAGAAGCTGAACAATTACAGCGTGCCATTAATCTTGAGCACTCACCCATGCGCTTGGAATGCTTTGATATTTCTAATATCATGGGAAATCAGTCGGTGGGCTCCATGGTCTCTTTTCTTAACGGTAAACCTGATAAAAGCAATTACCGCCGTTTTCGCATTAAGACTGTCGAAGGTATTGATGATTTTCAAATGATTGCTGAGGTGGTCCGCCGTCGCTACACGCGTCTTCAAAAAGAGGGTGCTACCTATCCAGATTTGATCGTTATTGATGGCGGCAAAGGGCAATTGGGTGCGGCCTTAACTGAACTTAAGAAATTGAATCTCACCATCCCCATCGTTTCTCTGGCTAAACAGGAAGAAGAGATTTTTGTACCGGGCAAGCGCAATTCCATTAAGATGTCCCACGATTCTTTAGGTCTCAAGCTTCTCATGCGCCTGCGGGATGAGGCACACCGCTTTGGTCTGAAATACCACACCTTGCTTCGGGGTAAGAAATTTTTAGGCCTCGACAAGTCCTGATTTTACCATTAAGATGTACACTTTTGAGAGTAGTTTAGAGAAAGGTTTTCAATGGAAATTGGTATTGTGGGTTTGCCTAATGTTGGCAAGTCCTCACTTTTTAATGCATTAACCGGTGCTGCAGCAGCGGCGGAGAATTTTCCGTTTACCACCATTGAACCCAATATTGGGGTTGTCCCTCTGCCTGATGAACGGCTGCAGGTGTTGTCCCAGGAATGGAATTCCGCTAAGGTCACACCGTCAGGCATCCGTTTTGTGGACATTGCAGGTATTGTTGAAGGTGCCTCTCAAGGTGAGGGTTTAGGGAATAAATTCCTGTCCCATATCCGTGCGGTTGATGCCATTGCCCATGTGGTACGTTGTTTCAAAGACGAGAATGTAGTTAATGTGATGTCAGAGCTTAATCCAAAGTCCGCGGCTGATATCATCACCACCGAGCTTTTGCTGGCAGATATTCAGCAATGCCAAGCCGCTTTAGACCGCTGGACAAAGAAAGCAAAATCTGGGGACAAAGATTCCATCATTAAATGCAATGCCTTAAACGATTGTGTCAAAGCTTTTAATGAAGGGATCCCTGCCCGACGGCTTACGAATATTCCACAGGAAATTTTTACTGAATTTCAATTCTTGACGGCCAAACCTTTGATGTATGTGGCTAATACAGATGAAGGCGCACCTGATGAAGCCCTGCTTAAACCTTTGCGTGATCGGGCCCAAGCAGAAGGTGCTGCGCTAGTTACTTTATGCACCAAACTTGAAGCCGAGATTGTGCAGCTTCCACCGGAAGAACGTGCCGAATACTATGAATCAGCAGGCATCGCCTCGCCGGGTTTAGCTCGACTGGCCCAAGCTGGCAAGGAATTGCTTAAACAAATTTGTTTTTTTACTGCAGGCCCGCAAGAAACCCGTGCCTGGTTGATCCCTCAAGGCACCATTGCGGTCAAGGCTGCTGGTAAAATCCATACAGATATCGAACGTGGTTTTATTCGTGCGGAGATTTATAAATACGATGATCTCAAAAGGCTTGGCGCTTATAAGGCTGTACAGGAGAAAAATCTAGTCACCCTCGAAGGTAAAGAGTATATTATGCAGGACGGAGACTGTGCGTATTTCCGCTTTAGCGTGTAATATGAGTGATTTAAGCAAACAATTTGACGAACTTGCCAATAGGCTGGCTGGCCTAAGGGGGTATCTTTGACGTGCCCCAAAAAGAAAAAACCATAGCTGAGATTCAATCCCGGATGTCCGAAGAAGGTTTTTGGGACAATCAGGAAAGTTCCAACAAGGTGATGCAGGAACTAAAGGGCCTCAAGAATATCGTTGAGCCATTTGCTGAATCTGTCAAGCGTGTCTCTGAGGCCAAAGAATTTTTAGAATTAGCCGCAGGCGATGAAGATTTAAATAAGCAATTATCAGATGAAGCTGCTCTTTTAAAAGCGAAAATTGATGAATTAGAATTGCAGGCGCATTTAAGCGGGCCTTTTGACCATGCCAATGCGCTTTTGAGCATCAATGCCGGTGCCGGAGGCACTGAATCCTGTGACTGGGCCTCGATGCTGATGCGCATGTATGTGCGTCATGCAGACCTTAAAGGTTATAAATGCGAAACGATCGATATTTTGCACGGCGATGAAGCAGGTATCAAGAATGTGACCTTGCGTATTGAGGGAGATAAGGCCTACGGTTTTTTGAAATCTGAAAAAGGTGTGCATCGCCTGGTGCGTATTTCACCCTTTGATTCTAATAAGCGTAGGCATACGTCTTTTGCTTCGGTTGAAGTGATCCCCGAGGTTGAAGATGATACTGATATTGAGATCAATCCTGCGGAATTGCGCATTGATGTTTTCCGTGCTTCAGGACCTGGTGGACAAAGTGTTAATACCACTGATTCTGCCGTGCGGATCACGCATTTGCCGACGGGAATTGTGGCGCAATCGCAAAAAGAGCGATCGCAATTGCAGAACAAGGCCCAGGCCATGAAGGTTTTGCGCGCAAGGCTTTTGGCGGTCAAGACCCAACAGCAGGAAGAGATCATGAACAAGGAAGCTGGGGACAAGCAGAAGATTGAATGGGGTTCCCAAATCCGTTCCTATGTGCTGCATCCATATTTGATGGTGAAAGATCACCGCACCGGAGTTGAGACCGGCAATGCCCAGAAAGTTTTAGATGGCGAATTAGACCCGTTCATTGAAGGGTTCTTAAAGACAAAACCTGAAGATAGAGATAAACGTCTTAAATCAAAAGGAACTGAAGATGTTTGATTTTTTGATCCGTAACAACGTCGTACAAGGTGCTCAACGATTTATTGATAAGCTTAACCCCAAGGTTCAGGTGCATATTCATCCAGAAGCGCCATTGCCGTCCATTGGCCTGGTCAAGAAATTAGCGGCCCGGGCCTCAGAAATCTGTGCCCTGGAAGAAAAGATGAAGGCCTTGACCGACGATCAACTCAAAGCCAAGACCACGGAGTTTAAAGCAAGGATCAGTCAGGCCGTTAATGTCAAAAAAGAAGAGCTCGAAATTATGCAGGCGAATTTCCGCAAGGCTTCTTCAGGCCAGGAGCGCGAAGATCTGGCAGTTGAGATCAAACGCCTGGAAAAAGAATTATTCGATTCCAAGCAAGGCGTCTTGGATGAGATCCTCAATGAAGCTTTTGCGGTTGTCCGCGAGACTGGTCGACGCGTCCTTAACATGCGCCATTTTGATGTGCAGTTGATCGGTGGGATGGTGCTGCATCAAGGCGGTATCACTGAAATGACCACGGGTGAAGGTAAGACCCTAGTTGCGACTCTACCTACATATTTAAATGCCCTGACAGCTGATGGTGTACACGTAGTGACTGTTAACGATTATTTAGCACATCGTGACCGTAATTGGATGGGACCGCTGTATGAATTTTTAGGATTGACGGTGGGTGTGATCCAGCATGACATGAGCCCCCGCGAGCGTCAGGCCGCCTATGGCTGTGACATCACCTATGGGACCAATAATGAATTTGGTTTTGATTACCTGCGCGATAACATGGTTTCGTTTAAGGAAGAAATGGTGCAGCGTGGCCATGCTTTTGCCGTTGTCGACGAGGTTGATAGTATCTTAGTTGACGAAGCCCGCACACCGCTGATTATTTCAGGGCCTGCTGAAGAAAGTACCGATAAATATTACAAAGCTTTTCAAATTGCCGGACAGCTTAAAGGCCGCCGGGTGACTGAGGCCCAGGAAATTGATGCCAAGCATAAAGGGGAAGACCTTTATCTTGGATTTGATTATCTGGCCGATGAAAAATCAAAATCAGTGGCGCTTTCTGATGAGGGTGAAACCAAGGCAGCCCAATTATTCGGTGTCAAGAATCTCCACGAAATAGACACCAATGAATACCGCCATCATGTGATCTGTGCCCTGCGCGCCCGTGAATTTTTCACCAATGATGTTGACTATGTGGTCAAGGACGGCAAGGTCGTCATCGTTGATGAATTCACCGGACGCATGATGCCAGGCCGTCGCTGGTCTGATGGGTTGCATCAGGCGGTGGAGGCCAAGGAAGGCATCAAGATCGAGCGCGAAAACCAGACGCTCGCCACCATCACCTTCCAAAATTATTTCCGCATGTACAGTAAGTTGGCGGGGATGACCGGTACCGCGTACACGGAAGCCAACGAATTTAAACAAATTTATAATCTCGATGTGGTGGTGATCCCAACCAATCGTCAGCTCGTACGCATCAATTATCCCGATTGCATCTATAAGACCATGCAGGAAAAATACAATGCAGTGGTCGAAGAAATTGCCGTAGCCCATGAAAAAGGCCAGCCAGTCCTGGTTGGTACTATCTCCATTGAGAAATCTGAATTAATTGGAAGTCTTTTACGTAAAAAAGGCATAACACACCAGGTCCTTAATGCCAAATTCCATGAATTAGAAGCCCATATCATTGCTCAAGCAGGCCGATATAAGGCAGTGACTATCGCCACCAACATGGCCGGTCGTGGTACAGACATTGTGCTTGGCGGTAATGCGGAATATTTGGCCCGTGCACTGGCTGCTGAAAAGGCCAAGGACTTGGATGATGTAGCCCGTCAGGAAATGATTAAGAAATTTATCACTCAATTCAAAGACCAGACGGCTAAAGAAAAAGAACAGGTGCTCTCCGCCGGTGGTTTGCATGTGATCGGTACTGAGCGCCATGAATCCCGCCGTATTGACAATCAGTTAAGAGGACGTTGCGGCCGTCAGGGGGATCCTGGTTCGTCCAGATTTTATGTCTCGCTTCAAGATGACCTGATGCGTCTGTTTGCTTCAGATAATATCATGGCTGTGATGGATAAGCTTGGTATGAAGGAAGGCGAGGTCATTGAATCACGCATGGTTTCAGGTGCTTTGGAAGTGGCCCAGAAGCGGGTTGAGAACTATAACTTTGAGATCCGAAAGCAATTGCTCGACTATGATAACGTGATGAACAAGCAGCGTGAGGTGATCTATAGCTTGCGTCGCTCTATCCTGGAAGGTGAGAATTTAAGGGATGTGATTGTGGATGCTGTGCTGCTTGCGGCGGATGATATCGTCGATGCTCACTATGCGGTTGAACAAAACGAAGAGACCTTTAGCCGTTTCGCGGTGGATGTGCAGTCCCGTTTTAGTGTGAATATTGAGAATCTCAAAGAAGAATGGAGTTCTTTTAACAGCCAGCAGATCAAGGAAGAATTGGGGCAAGTTCTTCAGAAAACCTATGAAACCAAGGAAGCTCAGGTGACTCCAGAAATCATGCGTCGCATGGAACGCATGATTCTTTTGAACGTCATTGACGTCAAATGGAAGGAACATCTTTATAATATGGACCAGGTCAAGGATGGTATATCCTTACGCGCCTTGGGTCAACGCGATCCTTTGGTCGAATATAAGAAGGAAGGCTTTGCCATGTTCAAAGTCATGTATTCAACCATCAATCATGATGTGGCAGCCATGATTTTTAGGCTTGAGGCCATGCCTCAAGATCTCCGTCCGCGCTCCGTCTTTAGCGCCATCCCTCAAAAGGAAATCCATCAGGAGTTTCAAGCCGGCATCCCCAAAGCTGCAAGCCCTCAACAAGCGGTACTTGAAGAAACCAGGGTCCCTCAAGGTCCTACAGTTTCAGCCGTCCGTACGGAAGACAAGGTAGGGCGGAATGATCCTTGCCCCTGCGGTTCTGGTAAGAAGTACAAAAAGTGCTGCGGGGCGTAGAGTTAAGAGCACCTCTTTTCCATTACTCGGCGATACTCTATATAAATATGCTATACTCATATAGAGTATTTATGTCTAACAAAAAAGAGGTTTCTTATGAAGAAATCAACCCTTCTTTTCCTTGTCTTTGTCTTTTCAGCAGCTTCTGCTGCGTATAGTTCTTGTACTCCTCCGACTACTGAGCAAATTTATACGACTTGTCCAGAACCCAATGCCAGTGTTATTTCAGTGACAGATTCACCTTTTTGTGCCAGCGCTCAAGGTGATGCTGCCCACGATGCTACGGTGGCTTTTCAAAGTGCGCTAAATGCTGCCCAAGTCTGTGAGGTACCGGTCAATGTCCCATCGGGCTATTACTTTATTTCCCAGAGTTTACACCTAGCTGGTGATGAGCCTTCGACAGTTACCCCATATCCTGTTGAACTTTCCGGTTATGGCGGTAACGCCAATGTGGAAGGTGCGCTCACAGAAAATTATCCTTTGATTGATGCCACGGGTTGTGAAAATTGCAAGATACATGATTTATATCTCACGGCCAATCCTCCAAGTCTAGGGGGAATTGCTAGTGCAACGATCTTGTTAGGGGCAACGAGCCCCAACAATCTTGGAAATAATGTTGTTCTTTACAATTTATTTATTGAATCCAACGCTCCGGCTGTTGCGAGCTTGGTTAATGAAGGCTCAGATAGGATGGATTTACGGAATTCTGGAGGCAATGGTCCTAATGAGATCATTATTTCAGCGGCGAACATCGCAGGAGTTAATTCCAAATTTAACGTACTGGTTGCTAACACCTCATCAGCATATCAAACACCCATCTCAGCCTCACTAGAAGATGATGAGTTTGGTTCGGCGGGTTATTCTTCAAGTGCACCTAACGGACTTCCTTTGGATGGTACAGGTATTTGGATGGATGATATCACCTCTCTTAGTCTCCAATCTGTTTATGTTAACTCTGCCAATAATTCATCTTCCGCTATCAAGATGACGGCGCAAAAAGATGCCAATAACAATTACATTATTACTAACGATACTCTTTACATGGATGATTTTAGGGAGGAGCCTAATGGGCTCGCTGCAGGCCAGACCCTACATGCGATTGACATAGAACCAGGGGTTGATACCCAACATGGCTTTATTAGTGGTGTATTAGATGCAGCAGGGACAAATGGTTCCTACATCTATCTTCCGGTCGGAGCAAAGATGGATAGTTACAAGGTCAATGCGGGTATTGGGAATGCCTTTCCATTAATAGCTGGTGATATTGACTCCAATGGTAATCAGCAAGTAGGCGTGGTTGTTAATTCTGAGTTTAACGCTCCAGGTGTGGCGGGTTTCTTGGGAGCGGGTTCAGAGGCTAATAAATTGATTGCGTATTACGGCAAACCCTGGACCTATCCTCCAGGAGCCTTTGCTTCGATCATCAATGGTGATAGCGATGTGTTAGGGCCAGGCGTAACCTTGACCTCAATTGATTCAAACAATGGAGGAGGTGGCGGTTTAATTTATCAAAACACTGGAGCTAATGTTGCTCCTGGCCAAAACCGCGATTACACCGTTGCTTTTCCAACAGCTTTAAATAATCCAACACATACCGTGGTTAATTGTGAGGTCATTGACACTAATTCTCCGCCATGCTTGGTCAAGTTTGGGGTAGGGGCTAAGACAGCCAATGGAATTACCGTGACCGTCAAAAATACGTGCACAGTCCAGGCTACTGGCACCATTAACTGCACGGAAATTTCTCAATGAGGTGTTCCACATGAACGGCTCATTTAAATATAAATTTCAGGTTTGGCTCACCATCGTAGTTGTCGTATTATTTTTTGGAATTCCAAGCCGGGCTGCTTATGCCCAGTGTACGCCTCCTGCCACTGCGCAAATTTATACCCGCTGTCCGGAGCCTTCAGCAACGGTGCTTCATGCCAAAGATGCAACCTTTTGTGCCAAGGGGGATGGACAAACTGACGATACCAATGCGCTTCAAAGTTTTTTTAATGCGGTGTTGGAGTGCCGTATTCCGGGTGAGATTGATTCAGGAGACTTTCTCGTGACCAAGTCTTTGTATGTGCAAGGCCAAGGCCCTACTCCTAATACATGGGATGTGGCTGCTCAAATTTATGGTAATGGTCCTGGTACTAGAATTATTGGAACAGTGCCGAATTATGCGGTGCTTGACCTGACGAATTTTAATTATGGAAAATTATCGGATATGACCATTATCGCTAATCCGCCTTCAGTAGCAGCCATGTTTATGGGAGTGCCTGCAGGCACTCCGACCTGCGTTAATGGGACCTGCAATTATTCTGCTACCTCAGGGGGGACCATTGTCTTAAGGGATATCACGGCGGTGGCCTATGCCCCTGCGGTTGCGGCCCTAGTGGATGCTGGGGCAGATGCCCCTACCTTTGATCGTGTGAATTTAACCGGGCCCATAGCCATGGCTCTTACTGCAACCGATCCGCTCGGGGTCCAATCGGAGTACAATACGCTTCTGATTGCCCAAACTCCTGATCCGTACCAAAATGGGACTTCTTACAAAATTATTGATTCTAGCCTTACCGCAACAGCATCTACGGCGCTTTTGATTAATGGGATGGACGCTGTTAGGGTTAAGTCTAGTCAATTGATCAATACAGGCACATCATCTTCAGCGATTAAGGTTACCTCCGACTATAATCCCACCACAGGAACCTATGTCCAACGTGGCGATGCCTTGTTTCTTTCAGGGGTTGTGCAAAAGGTTATTAATGATACATCTAGCAATATATATTTCGTCGATCTCGGGTCCGGCACGAATACCCAGCACGGCGATATCCAAGCCATTCCTGCTGCTCAGGATACGGCTATTTTTCATATACCTAGCACGTCGTCCATCAATACGTATGACATTAACGTAGGCAGTAATATTTATTCTTCCTTGGTTGTCGGTGATGTTGATTCGAGTGGCAATCAATCGGTAGGCGCTCTGATCAATTCAGTGGTCAGTTCTCCCTCAGCAGGGGATCTTGGCACCAGTTCAAGCTCAAACACCATCATGACCGGTCAGGAGAATGAGGTCATGCCTCAAACAACTACTTCATCGACATCATCTCCCCCTACGACCAAAGGTCCGCTTCAATTTAGGCCGATGATGGGCAGATTATCAAGTCAGGTACAAACTGCTGGTATAGCTTCCAGCGAGCCACAGGCAAGTCCAATGATCGGAAAACCAGTGTTGTATAATCAAAAACAATGGAGCGCACCATCGGGCTCAATGAGTCAGATGCAAAATCTTTCAAATAATATATTTGGTCCTGGGGTCATATTTACCTCCCTAACTCCTAGCACTGGGTTGAATTATCAGATTTGTCCGGTGACCGTTGGTCCGGGGCAAAATCTGACCCAGACCTTTAGTTGGACAATTTCTGAGAATAATCCATCGGGAGCCGTGTACAAGTGCGATGTGATTGATTCGGTGGCGCCTTCGGCCTTGATCGATAATGGTATGGGAGGTGTTACCAGCAGTGGCTTTACCATGAACATTACCAATACCGATACGGTCAACACCCATACGGGCGAAGTTGATTGTACGGCCATTTCTCAATAAATCTTCGATCTCCCAGAATATTTGACTTTCCCTTCATCACCGTTAGAATATCCGGATGGTCTTTTTTTCTTGTTTACTGTCCACGGCACTTTTGGTATTTTCCTTTCCTAAAGTAGATTTTTTTCCGTTGGCATGGGTGGCCTTGGTGCCGCTATTAATCGTGTTAGATGGCCAGAGGCCGTGGCGTGCTTTTCGTCGGGCCTATCTGGTTGGTTTTATATTTTTTGCCCTAATTGTGGGCTGGTTGGTTAATGTCACCTGGATTGGTGCCATTTGCATGTTTGCTTTCCTTGCTTTGTATTTTGGGATTTTTGGCCTGTTGTTTGTGTATTTCCAACCTTTGCCGCTTCTTCTACGAATATTGGTTTTATCAAGTGCTTGGTCGGCTCTAGAATTTATCCGGGACCATTTATTCTCAGGTTTTGGTTGGGGCATGCTGGGGTATTCTCAATATAAAAATCTTTACCTCATCCAAATTGCAGATATTGTTGGTGTCTATGGGATTTCATTTTTAATTGTTTTTGTTAATTTAGTGCTTTTTGAAATATGGAAGGCCCGACGGATTTTGTTTGCCCCTACGATGACTGTGGGCGGGATGCTGCTTTTTGTTTTCGGTTATGGCGCTTTTGTTTTGCATCATCATGCCGTGAGGCCGACGGTACGGATAGGCCTGGTGCAACCTAATATTTCCCTGGCTGAGGATTGGGATGATAGTAAAAAAGATTTGATTGTAGAGGGGACCTTAAAATTAACCAGGACCTTTAAAGGCCAGGGTTTGGATTTGATTATTTGGCCTGAGACCTCTTTGCCTGGTGTGATTGATGACTCTCCGGAATTGGTTAATCAAATTCAGGCAACAGCTCGGGATCTCAATACACCGATCATGATTGGTTCCATTGCCCAAGAGGGCCAGTCTTATTATAATTCTGCTTTTTTCATTGATGCCCAAGGACATCTGAGGGGGCATTATGATAAGATTCATCTGGTGCCTTTTGGTGAATACCTGCCATTACGTCCGGTTTTGGGGTGGATTAATAAAATTATTGAAATCGATGATTTTACTTTTGGGAGCCATTACAAGGTTTTTTCACTGTCACCCCAAAAGAATTTTGCTGTATTGATCTGTTATGAAGATACCTTGAGCGGTTTGCGTCGCCGTTTTGTCAGTGGGGGAGCCAATTTTCTTGTAAACATGACCAATGATGCCTGGTTCAAAGATACCAAGGAACCGTACATGCACTTGGCAAATGCGGTTTTGGGTTGTGTGGAGAGTCACCGGTCCCTAGCGCGGGCGGCCAATACGGGGGTCAGTGCCTTGGTTGATCCCTGGGGACATATCATCTCCACCGTCAGCGACGGAAATGGTAAAAATACCTTTGTTGAGGGTACGACCTGGGGTGAGGTGCCGTTAAATGGCGAAAAGACTTTCTATACAAAGTATGGAGATATTTTTACATATTTTTGTTTTTTGTGTATATTAGTGGCAGCAATCCGAAGAAAGCAATCTTAATACCAGGAGTATCTATGGCCAAGAAGATTTTACTTGTTGATGATGATCCAGGCATCCACTTAATCACCGTGCCTATATTGAGCAGGGCAGGGTATTTGGCGATCTCTGCCAAAACCGGCGAACAGGCCTTACAGTTAGCACTCAATGAGCGTCCTAATTTAATTATTTTAGATGTGATCATGCCTGGCATCAAGGGTCGTGATTTATGCAGGAAAATAAAATCTTACGAGGTTTTAAGAGATATTGCAGTGATTTTTCTAACCGCCAAAGACTCTGAGGATGACATTAAGGCTGAGTTAGAAGCCGGAGCGGTTGCCCACCTGACCAAACCTGTCGATCCCGCAGAATTATTAAAGACCATTGAAGAAATTGTAGGAAAGTAATCATGTTTAAGGATGCAAAGAAAAATTTTGAGAGAATGATTGTGCGCTGGGCGTTTTATTTTTTTTCCTGGCTCTTTCGTGTCCTTCCTTATTCAGCTATTCAATTCATGACGCCAGGGCTTTTGTCCATTGCTTATTTTATCCTGCGACGGATGCGCAATGCCGCTATGAGCACCTTGTCCATTGCCTTTGGCAATGAGAAAAGTAAGGTTGAACTGCGGAAGATTTGTAAGGATTGTTTTTACAAGGCTGGCCGAGGGGCCATTG
>Ga0206864_1217_pt1 | contig 16506 bp, 19 predicted proteins | sample Alteio_BWOrgCont_42_FD_152632 | JGI IMG/M metagenome (GOLD analysis project Ga0206864, IMG submission 152632) | Enriched cells from forest soil in Barre Woods Harvard Forest LTER site, Petersham, Massachusetts, United States -... | ecosystem: Environmental > Terrestrial > Soil > Temperate forest >...
GCCGTAAACACCTGCGCCGGGTTGATATAGCAACTCGGCGATCCGCTGATGTTGCCCGACAGTCCCTGCGCCATTGTGTTCACGATCTGCGACTGGATGTCCGCTATGTCGGCCGGATCCATAGTCCCGCCAGCCTGCAGCAAAACTTCGCTGTTCACGTAGTTCAAAAACGCCTGGTAAGCAATAATTGCAGCCTTATCAATCACCCGGCAGTTAGCCAGGCTTTGATAATCGTCGGTATCACTGGTAGCCATAGGGTCGTCGCTCACATAATACCCCGCCTTGTTGCTGTTCGGGTAAGTGGTACAGGTAATGTACCCCGCGTTGATCAGCACATTAAGCTGTTCATACCAGCTCCCGGTTCCCGAAGCGGGGGGCGTACTTGGCAAAGTGCCGATGTACCATGCACTTATACTCAGGGGGCCGTCCTTTACACGCCCGATGTTAACCCGTGGCTGGGTAGCCGCAACTTTTGCGAGTATGGTACCCATGCCCGCGCTGCCGAAGCCACTAATAGTGCTGCCGCCGATCGTATAACCAATCGCGTTATAAGCGGCCGAGTTCGGCGCAAAAACGGTGCTGCTGCTGGCATCGGCTACCCTGGCGCCGATCAGGATCCTTAACGGGGTATTCTGGGCAAAATATTGCGCCGCCAACGCCTGTGCATTCGTGCCGGCCGCAATAGCGTCGCTGTCAATAAATTCGTCGGTCGACGGAGTATAACCCGATTGTGGACTCCGGCTGATGCCCAGTACCCTGATCTGGCCACCGGCATTACCGATGGCAAAGTTCAGCAGCACACTCGCCCCGCCAGTGGTATTCGTCTTATCGCACAGTTCGGTGATCGTGCTGGTGTTGGCCACCAGCATCAAATACAGCACCGAACCAATCGGCGCATCATTGTAAAACTCGGTAACAAACTCATTTGCTTCCGGCTCCGCTGTCGCCGTCAGTCCCTGCGCCACCGCATCGTCAAGAGACACAAACTTGCAGGGCTGCAGCAGCCCGATGGTGCCGGTTCCTGCGCCGGTAATTACTTGCCCCACCACACCGTCCGAGGTGTTGGCCGAGCCTCCAATATTACCATTGGATAAAGAGATACTTACGCCTGGTATCATATTTTTAAGGTTAAAACCGGTTGAAGCTGAAAGCTGAAAGCGGAATCCCGATAGCTATCGGGACCAAAGCTTTAGCCGGTTATTGTTTTTTTAGTTTGTTCATAAAATTCTCTGCTTAAAGCCCGCTTTCAGCTTTAGTCTTTAAGCTTTAGTCTTTTAGCTTTCAGCTAAAGCTGCTACTGCTACTGCCACTGCCACTACTTCCGGCACCTCTACACAAACTTTAAGAGAGGCTTACCGAAGTACACAACTATGCCCACCACTAAAACCCCCGCTATCCACCAAACCCACGAAGGCAGTCCCCAGCCAATTGTTTTCTTTACAGATGTTTGGACAAGCGCAATACTGTCCTTGGTGGATGTCGTGCTGACGTTGCTGTGCTGCACTTCGCGGGTGTTGGTGGTCGTAACGGGTTTAGCTATGGCCGTAATACTGGTCTGGTCGCCGATAAAATGGCCTTTGTCATAGGCAGGAGTAAAGGTCTCTTTAAACTCGATGCCGTCGCTTTCCGAGGTGATGGCATAGGGAACAGTATCCTTCGCCATCGCCGACGGTGTGTCCGTCAGCACCTCGGCCGGCACAAAGCCGGTCTGCCGCAGCGTATCGCCAAAAGTTTTTGTGTCGCTAATCCTATCAGAGCTGCTATCAGCTTTCGTCTTAGTCACCGCGTTCACCTCCGTATCGCTCCTAACCGTTGTCTTCACCGATCCGCACCCCGCTAGAGCCAGCGTGATGCTTAATAATATGTATTGTAAATTTTTCATAAAAATTTTAATTTGTTACTATTAATTCCTATCCACAGGTCATGCCGTCCGCTAACCAGCGGATTGGCACCCCACAGGACATTCAGGCCATGCAGTTCCCTCCCTGGGGAGGGTAGGGAGGGGTTCCGCCAGTGCATTTACGCCATGCCTGCACTACCATCATTAGCCCAGTGCCGCACCTCAAGCACGCCTCCCGCTAAGTCTTTAGCTCCCCCTTTAGGGGGTTGGGGGGCATGCCACCCGCTAACTCTTCAACTCCCCCGCTAGCTAGCGGGGCTGGGGGGCAAAAACAAAGCCCTTTCCTTTTGTCTGCGTTTCACCAGGTCCTCATTCACCACCCTCTTCCCTGTAGTCGGATCAGTCACCTCGTCCCAAGCCAAAAACTGTTCCGCTGCACCCGGGTAATCGCCGGCATTCAGTCGCTTCAGCAGTGTTGATATCTCCAGTGCACCATCGCCTGCGTTATAGGTAAAATCAACCAACGCATTAAACTGGTTTTGAGTAAGCGGCACTTTCACAACCCGGTTAACCACATCCTCAAAAGGTGCCAAAGTCCGGTCGAACAAGTCATCTGCACATTCCCGGTTCAGCAAAACATCGCCCTCTTTAACCCTTGTCCCATTAGCATAGCGCGTGCTGCCCCATCCAATGGTCCACACCCCCGCAACGTCCTGGTAAGCCTTCAGCCACAGGCCCTCAAAACCCTTTATCAAATTCTTTCCGTTATCGTCCAATTGCATTTTCATATTCCTGTATTAAATAATTTTGTTCCTTAAATCAGCCCTTTCCTTTGCCCCATCTCACGTCTCACATCCACACGCTCACTACTCCCCACTCACCATTCACAACTGCCACTTCTACTTCCTCAAATTCCGGCCATGAACTATGAGCCATGAACCATGAACCATGTCACATTTTCCTACTGCTACTGCCACTGCCACTCCCCCTTCAGGGGGCCGGGGGGCTACCCAAACAGCGCGTCCAGCTTTTCCTTCGCCTTTTTTATCCACGCGCTCTTATCCTTGCCGCTGATCACCGCAATATTTTCCAGCACGCTGATGATGTTTTCAAATACGATATGCACCACCAGGAAAATATGCAGCCAGTCGAAGGCTACCGCTGCAGTTTCGTCGGCATGATGTTTAAAGCTCATGTACATGCTGTACGAAGTGAAGATCAGCACCATATAACAGGTTGCCTTCACCCCGAACCGCGACAATTTCAAGCTGCTGAAGGTCTCTTTCCGGATCCTGCTGGCAACGATGCCACTCAGTACTTCTGTCAAAAACACGCCCAGCAGTCCGGCGAAGGCAGTATCATCCAGCCCGAACCATTTATCAACCGGGACCCATACCATAGCCAGGCCCAATACGTAGGTGTTGATGCCATACTTGAAGCTCGGCGCCAGGCTAAGCAAAAACTCGCCCAGGCTGTGAAAATCGAATGTCTTTAACAATTTGCTTGCGTATGTCATGCTGCTATTTCGTTTTTTCGGACAAGGCAAAGCCCTAACCAGTCCGGCTTCTGAATTTTTCTTTCTGCCAATTGATTTTTTAAGCCCCTCTCCACACACCGCCCCGAAAGCGGTCATGTCACTTAATCGGAGAGGGGCTTTGGCCGTTAGCTTGAAGAACAAATGCAACTGCTATTGCCACTGCTGCTGCTTCCAAGCCGGCTATGAACCATGAGCTATGAACCAATGCCAACTGCCCACAGCAAACTGCCAACTGCTGCAACCGCCGCTCACCCCTCACAATTCACCACACACAACTGCCAACTGCTAACCGCCAACTGTCAACTTCCTCAAGACGCCGCTTGTATCAACGCAATAACCCCCTTATCATCCCCTCTCCGCCTGCGTCCGCCCATGCGGAGCAATGTAGAGATGATGGTTCCGTAATATTCGGCGCGCTCCGTATTTTCAAACACCTTTACATCGCCAACGGCACGGCTCACGCAGTCCTTCTGCCAGAAGATCGACGCCAGGTTGTCAGTGGCCAAACTTGTCGCGCCGTACGCGTTCAGCGTATCCGTCGTGCTATAGGTAATGGTGCTCGACCGGTCGAGTAAAGTAAAGCCGTACAGTTTACCTACGATACCGTTTTGAGGGTCGGCCGTCTGGGAGAAGTCACGGTATTGGGTTTGTGCTAAGTCGGTCAGCAACTGGTCGTACATATTGGCCTCGATCAGGGCATAGCGGCCTTCTTTCGGAATTCGCTGCAGGTTCATCATCAGCGCCGCATGTTTGATGTCGTCGGCCAGCATCACCCGGCGGTTGCCGGTAAGCGCAGTGCCGGTCTCGTCGGTAGTCGCCGCCGCAAGTTCTCCCGAAGTATAGATCTTTTGGGGGACGGTCACGCTTTCATCCAGCCAACTCAGAAGCATGTTATCGGCGATATTATCATTCAGGTAACCGATCAAATCGCCGATAATGCTGTCGATCTTGTCGTACGATACGATTACTTCTTCGCTGTATTCCACTAATGCGGGATCGGTGGTGTACTCGTTGAGCGTGTAAGTAATGTCCGTATCCGTACGCTGAACAGCCGTCGCCGGGAATGATGATCGGTTTACCGAGATATTCGGCGCCGCGCCTGGCTGTGGAATATGCACGATCTTGCCTTTTAATACATATTGATCGTCATTCCATGCGTACTTTAAAAACTTGTTGTCTTTCCACAGCCGGTCAATGATATAATTAGCCCAGATCTCCACGTCAACCGAGGCAACGTATGCATCCTTGCGCCGGCGTTTTACCGGCAGAAGGTATAAGACACAAGCAGTAGCCAATACCACCAGCAATGCGAGCCCGGGCGCCAGCCCGGTAGCATTCGCCACACCGTTCACCACCGGCGCAATGCACAGCAGCGGGGCGATAAACGCAATAAATAAATTTTTCAATAATGATTTCATGTTTTTTATAGGGGTTTTAAGGTATTATTTAATTTTTAAGTTTATTAAAGGCTGTCGTGAACAAGCACTTCATGCCGGGTACAAACAGCTTCGTCTCATATCGCATATCTCACATCGTGCGCCGTAGCCTAAGCGAAGGCGTACATCTCATATCTCACATCTGCTTTCCGCCATTCTCCGGCCATGAACTATGATTCCATGAACTATGAACAAAAACTGCCAACTGCTACTGCCAACTGCCACTTCTTCCTACACCCGCTCCGGCTCCTTCCCAAACTTCTGTTTGTACTTCAGCTTATAGCTGTCAGGGTCCAGTTTGCGCAGCTTGTCGGCGCCGCCGTTTTTCAGCAGTTCATCAAAATCCTGCTTCACCAGGCCGGATAATTCGTCGGTGAACTTCTCCCAGGTGCGCAGCGATGATTGCACGCTCTGGGAACCCTTCATGCCGTCGAGCAACGCTTTAGTGGTTTCCAGGTCTTTCTTTGCCAGGGTGATAAATTGTTCCCTTGCCGATGGCAGTATCTTGCGGTCGCTGATCGCCTTGTCCACCAGCAGCACAATTTTGCCTTCAGCAGCAGCATCCTCTAACTTTTTTACTTCACCTTCCAGGGTCAATACTTTTTCTTCGCGCAGCTTGATGGTGCAATCGCGTTCTTCAATCACCTCCGCTAACTTTTCTACAATTTCCGTAGCGTCCAGTTCGGCGCCTTCCGCCAGTTTCAAAAACTGCGAGGTCTTTTCATTAAGTTTTATTTTCATGTTATCGTGTTGTATCGTGTCGAAATATTCTGCCGCATCATCCGGTGCGATTACATTGCCTTTATGCTTTAGTTTCACCAGCGCACCCTTGTTCGATCCGCGATCGACGATGCTCGCTTCCCCTATCTTCCATTTGGTTACGGTTGGCAGCTTCTGGCCCTTCACCCAGTTTTTCTTCTCGGTGTCCAGTTCCAGCGGTTCCACTTCCACGCTGGCTGCCCGTAGTGTGCCATGCTCCACTTTATTGTAGATTTTCATGGCAAACTCATCGTTGTCGTCAAAATTGGGCACAGCGGTAATTTCGTCGCCTTCCTTTTTAATATCCTCCCAAAATCCGATCGGGAGCAGTTCTTCATTGCTTTTGCCTTCGGGCGTGCTGTGCAGCCAGTACATAATAGGGTTGGCTATAAAGTCAGCCAGGTCCGCTCCGTCGGTAAGCGAGCGGAAGCCGTGTGAGTTAAGTTGCGAGGTTGATAAAACAAACCGTTTGGTGCTTTTTGGCATGGGTGTCATTTTTGAATCCGGGACAAACGTACAGCGCCAAAACCACCAAAAAAAATTACGTTTTCGTAAGCTTACTCGTAGTGTTACGTCTCGTTACTCGTAGTGTTACGTCACGAAACAATCTTTTTTTTGCGTCGGATAAACAATGCACCTTTGGTAAGGAATCAGGTTAAAAAGGCTGTTTTATGCGATTTTAAGCAGGTTCGGCAATGTTCAGAGGCATAGATCGATGGCAAAAAACAGGGCCGCTAACCCAAAAAAACAGGGCATTTTTTACCCTCTTTTTTGACGTAAAAAATGGCATGGAAAATTAAGCGATGCAGGCATCAAAGGGTCTCATGAAAACAGGTAAAAAATGTAGCCCGCGTTCATCCACTTTTCGCGCAGCGAAAAGTGGATGAACGCGTCCCGGACGTTCGGGACTGGGCGTTAAAAAACAAAAAACCGCCTTTCCCCTCTTTTCGCGTAGCGAAGAGAAAGGTCAGGTAGCGAAAGCGATGCGGGAGAGAAAAAAGGCATCAAACTGCTTTTACCCTCTTTATCGCCTGCAATAGAGACGGTCAGCGAGCGAAAGCGATGCTGGGGTGAGTCAACGGAGCGCGGTCATTACCGCGCCCATTATGATAACTTAAGTAGAAATGGACACAATTATCGAATTTTTGCCCAACGGCCGGCAGGTTACCCATTTGTCGCAAAATGAAAGCAAACCAATAATGCCCCATAGGGGCCACCCGTTTGTAGCAAATAGCAAAACAAAAAATAATGCCCCGTTAGGGGCTACCCTTTTAGTGAGAGTGATACCTAATGATAGTGAATGCCGGCTTTGAATCGTCGGAAAAGGGTTTAATAACAAAATATATAAACAACGAAAAACAATGGCGAATACACACACACGCATCGAATTAGAAAAATTAAAAGAGTATGCCCAGATATTGTACACCGGGCACCAGCTTACTTACGAAGAGATCGCCGAAAAAACGGGCGTTCACGAACAAACTATCGGCCGTTGGGTGGCCGCAGAAAGCTGGAAAAGATTCCAGCGCAATTTCCAGGCCGAAAGGGAAATACAAATCGGGCACCTCCAGGATGAACTTATCAAAATGAACGCCAACATCCGTAAAAGACCCGAAGACGAACAAGTCGCCACTTCAAAGGAAGCTGATATCCGTCGCAAGCTCGTCAGGGATATAAAAGATCTGGAAACCGCTACCTCGCTGCACAACATCATCGCCGTCTGCAAAAGTCTCTTGGGTTTTATCCGCAAAGCTGATCTGGCCAAAGCAAAGGAATTTTCGCGGTGGATGGATGCGTATATCAAATCGGTATTATGAAATGTCTGGATATCACGTAATCGGGCTGGGACTGGTTTTGTCTTTTCCCGCCTCAATGCATTCACCTAAATCTGTAATAAAAAATCAAGACGAAACAAAGAACAATGCCTGTAATGAACGATTCAAGAGAGGTTAGCGATTGGAGCGACGGCTGCAAAGCGCTCGATCGTGATATGCCTGTCGACGAAACCGAAACGACCGGGGAGCGGCGGGTTCGCGTTGCCGCCCTGCAGCGTCCCGGAAACGAGGAAGCCTGGTTTAAATACTATTTCCCCAATTACTATTACGCCGAAGCGGCGCCATTCCACAAGATTAGCACCAAACGGCTGATGGCGCACATGGAATATTACATCGTCAGGGCATGGAGCCGCGAATTGGCGAAAGATACCCGCACCATGATGGAAGTCATGAAAGCCGCTTTGACCGGGCAAAAACGGTCGGTATTACTGATTAGCAGTAGTCTGGATAAAGCCGTTAAATTGCTTCGGCCCTTCAAAGTAAATTTCGAGAGCAATCAGCGCATCATCAACGATTACGGCCGCCAGGAAACCTATGGCGAATGGACCAGCAACGCCTTCACGACGGGATGCGGCTGCTCTTTTTTCGCAATCGGCAAAGGACAAACACCGCGTGGTCTCCGCAACGAAGAAGTTCGCCCCGACGTGCTGATCATGACAGACATGGATACAGATGAGGATTGCCGCAATCCCGAAATGATTGAAAAGGATTGGGCCTGGTTCGAAAAAGCGGCCTACCCCACGCGTTCCATCAGCAGGGATACCTGGGTGATATGGCTCGGTAACATCATTGCCGAAAAATGCTGTATTAAACGGGCCATTGACATGGCCGACCACGTCGAGATCGTCAACATACGCGACGCCGACGGAAAAAGCACCTGGCCCCAAAAGAACAGCGAAGCGCACATCGATCGCGTGTTGAGCAAGATCAGTTACGCCGCACAGCAGGGAGAATATTTTAACAATCCCGTAACCAATGGTAAAGTGTTCGAAAAACTTTTTTATGGTGAAATGATGCCGCTCACGGCCTACAAGTTTTTGGTCAGCTATTGCGATCCCTCGTACAAAAAGAAAGGCGATTACAAAGCCGTGGTGTTGATGGGCCGCTGCCGCGACGAGTACCACGTGCTTAAAACTTATTGCGCCAGGGCCACTACCGCCGAAATGCTGGATTGGCACTATGAAATTCTAAAGTATGTGAATGGTCAGTCTCCTGTTTATCAATTAGTTGAGTGGCCATGGATTGATGAAATATTGCTGCTGGAGATACAACAAGCCAACAAAAAACATAGCATTAACCTCGCATTAAGGCCCGATAAACGCACCAAACCCGACAAATATCATCGCATTGAAAGTGCATTGGAACCGCTTAACCGCATGGGAAAGTTAATCTTCAACGAGGCCGAAAAGGGTAACCTTTTTATGGTGAACATGGAAGCCCAATTTTTGGCCCTAAGTCCCACAAGCACAGCCCACGACGATGGGCCCGACGCGGTGGAAGGCGCCGTATTTGCGCTCAATAGCAAAACAGCGGCCGATGTTAAACTAATTAGTTCTTTACCCAAACAAACAACCCAAAAACGATTTTAAATATGCCATACACACCATCCCCACCACCCCTGCCGACCATTTTGCCGGCGCCGTTTATCAGCGTAAGCGAGTTGAATACACACATTTACGAGGAAGTTATCACTGCAATTACCGGCAGCGACACCACCATTATGCCACAGGCAATTGAAGCCGCCACCAACGAGGCAATGGGCTACATGAGCCGCTACGATTTCCTCACCATCCTCGAGCAAACCGGCACTGCCCGCGACCCGGTACTGCTGATGTACGTAAAGGATATGTCCGTTTGGCACTTTATGGTGCTGGCCAATCCCAACCTGGATTATGATGCCCGCCGCACCCGCTATGAACACGCTGTCCGCTGGCTCGAAAAGGTGCAGGACGGCCGCTTCGTCCCGGCAGGCTGGCCGCCGGCACCCTGCAGCCAAACTGGCACCGAGTTCCACGTAATGAGTACCCAGTGCAAACGCTGGAACAATTTTTAATGTAGGGGCGAATCGAATTCGCCCCCAATATGACCAAACGTACCAATCATTAAACAAATTAAAATGAACCCATACCCCAATAACAACCCGCTCATCGGCGAGCCAACCAGCATGCCCGGCGGCGAACCCATGCCGCTTATCATCCAGCAAATAACCATCCGCCCGCCGGTTCGCCGCAAGCTCGAAATCGTCGACTGGCGCATAGCCCTGCGCAATGCCGAGGCCATAGTACCACGTTACGTTCTGCTTTACGACCTCTATTCCGAGCTTTGGCTCGATGCGCATCTCAACAGCGTAGCCAAAAAGCGCATCATGGGCGTAACAAATGCCGGCTGGAGATATGTGGATAAAGACGGTGTGCCGGTGGACACGGTAAACAGACTGCTGGATTCGGTCGCCTTTGAACAGGTGCTGGAGTCCTATGTTTATGCTCGGCTTGAGGGCTACCGCATGATTGAAATAGGTTATGAACTCCCCCTTCAGGGGGTTGGGGGGCCTGGATGCCTCACCGCTTACATCGTTCCGCCAAAACATATGCGGCCACGAACCGGAATTGTAGCCTTCGACCAAAATAGCGACGACGGCATCGACATTCGCGATCGCATTTATGCTCATACCGTGATGGAAATCGGCGATCCCTACGACCTGGGCCTCTTTATTTCCGCAGCGCAGTACGTGCTATACAAACGCGGCGGCCTTGGCGACTGGGCAAACTTTGTCGAAGTGTTCGGTCAGCCCATCATCGATGCCGAATGGGATGGCTACGACGAAAAACAGCGCCTGCAACTGGAAGAAGCACTAAATCGCATGGGCAACGGTGGTAAGATCACGCGGCCCTCCGGCACCAAGATAAATTTGCTCGAGAACCGCGCCAATGCCAACGGCGATTTGCAGGATCACTTCATCGATAAGCTAAACGCCGAGATCAGCAAAGTTATCCTCGGCCAAACCGAAACCACAGAAAGCTCTCCAGCCAGCGGCTATGCCCAAAGCAGGATCCACGCCCAGGTAGAAGATGATATCAACATCAGCGATATCAATTACACGCGCCGTGGGCTAAATACACGTTTCGTCGCTATTATGACAGCCCTGGGTATCCCCGGCGCCGAAGGCGGCCGCTTTGTCGTACCGGTTGAACCGGAGCAGCAACCCTCGGCAAAAGACAAGCTCGACATGGACATCGCCCTCGTTCGCGATCTCAATTTACCGGTGGATGACGATTACTTTTACCAGCAGTATAACATACCCAAACCGGCGAATTACTCGGCCATTAAACAGGGTCAAACTGCCGTAGCCAGCGAAAATGAATATGTTTCATCGAGCACATAAATAACAAACGAAAAAGAATCCATGGTCGGGGCGAATAGCATTCGCCCCAATAAGGCCTCACTATCACAGTATTTATGATTTTAAATCCTATAAAAAAATGAACGCATTATTAGGCAATATCTGGCTCGCAATCCAGGCGCAGTTAGCAACAATTTCCGACCTGCAATTTATTGACCTGGACACGGGCCAACTTGAATACAAAGACATGCACCAGCGTCCACAGGTACTGCTGCCCTGCGCACTTTTTGACTTTGCAAAATCAGAGTATACTGATCTTTCCGAAAATTACCAGGAAGGTGAGTTGCTGCTCGAAGTTCGCATCGGCATAAATCCCTTTACCCAGGCCACTAACTATTTTACCGATACACAAAAAGAAAACGCGCTTAACTTCTTTAATATCGAGCAAGAGGTTTACCTGGCGCTGCAGGGCTGGGCCACTCAATATTGTGGCCCGTTAACCCGTATAAGCCTTAAAAGCGAAAAACGGAATGACAAGTTACGTGTACGGGTGATGCAATTCAAATTCAGCTACCTCGATGCTACGGCTATTGCCGCCACTACTTCGATTTCCCGACCTGTTTTGCAGATTAATACTACAGATCAGCAAACCGGGATTGGTAGTGGCCATTAGACGAAGTAAACTAAATAGACAATTTTAATCGGAGAAAAGGCAACGCGCAGTCACGCATAATATTAAAATACCCTGCTTGCGGAGGATTTGCAAACTGGGTATTTAAACAAATTTTATTGTCTACGTTTATTAAAAGCTATTTGATGCAAAACCGGTGAAGGTGGATGCCTGATCCGCGGCGGTAGCTGCGTTGCTTCTTCTTTTCATAATAACGAACAAAACATCTGTCCACTCCTGGCATTCTTTGCGGGCCTTCGTAAGAGGGTAAAACTTTGTAAGAGCTCTATTGTAAAATATCATCTCAAAGCCCGGATTTACTATGTCGTCCAGCAAAACTTTAAGAATGATATTTCTTATCTTCTTTTTGTAGGTGGTTTTGCCAAAATTTTGGCCGATTACCGCCCCTTCGGTACCTCCTAAAATACCGCCTAAAACAGCGCCAGTAGCCGACTTACTGCCTACCATGGTCCCGTCCTCTATTATTTCAACTTTAACCAGGTCGTCAAAGTTCACCGCTCGGGTTATTATTTCTGCGGACATGGCTCCTTTTGCAGTTGTCATAAAAACTTTTTTCATGTTTTGGTCTAGCACGATCATACTAAGGCCGGCACCGTTTTTGTAAACTTTATCCACCTTAAAACCCGGAAATAGGGTCGGAAGTGAATTAAAGATTTCTTCTTGCTTTTTAACGCGCTTCTTCTTGATTACGCTAAAGGAAATACCGAACGCAATATAGGCTGCGAACAGGATGACAATGATTGCTACTACCATTATGATTGTTGCTAATGTGAATAGATTTATTAAATAATTTTTTTGTGAATTTAATATTACGATTGGAAAAACCAAAAAAAAGTTAAAGATATTACCTGGCTGCCGGCCGGGTTAGTTGCAACTCAATAGCTTGAGACCTGCTTGAGCGACGGATTTTTACAAGGCCATTTTATGACAAAGAAATTTAAGTAATTTCAGTTGAAAACGGACTTTTTGGTGTTGATATTAAAACCTTTTCAGATTCGGATCAATCGCGATCACACCTCAACCGGCTCATTTCAATTCTCTTATTTTCAATAGTTTCGCAAAAAACGTACGTGGCAACAAGAAAATTGAGCGTTTTTTTTACAATTTCTCGATTTTGGCTTCTAATATACCAGGTACAGAGTTGAATTATTAGCCCCCGGTTTTTTAGTAACTGTAATATAACCGGTGTTGCCTACCCAGCCGTAGGTTACCACGTCGATCAAAACAGTCTTAACACCCGCGATCCCTGGTTTGGCAGCGTAGCCTTCGTCGTTATGAAATGGCCAAAAGCCATCGTACATTTCGCTCATAGCGGATATCGATCCGGTAATTTTAGTGGAGATCACCCGCTTATCGGCATCTGTTGTAAGGGTTAGTACTATTTTTTGAGCATCATTGACGGGGCTGTTCCTGGCAAATACAAACTGCTCCCCTGTTGGAATATCGGTTTTTTTTAGTAGCGCACATTTCATTTTATTCTGCAAATACAAGCTGATATTTTCACCATATGCTTCTTTAAAGGTTGTAATTAGAACGAAGTAGGGATTTTTCGTTTCCGACATAGCGTCGTCCTCAAGGGATTTTTCCCTTTCGGTTCCATAAAGGGAGGCCATCTCGGGCTTCCAGGGGTCTGGGTGTTTAGCCAGCGAAGATTCCAGGCGCCAGTTGTGATCAGGGTCGGCCTCCTCGCATCTAACCACCTCGTCCAGTGTTTTCATTTTGGTAGGTAGAGCAAGTTTTTTGGTTCTGCCCTTTTTGTAAATGGTATCCGAATTTTCGCCGGTTTTGTACAATTCAGAGTAGAGTTTACTGATCTCCTTCCAGGGCGCCACTATAGCCGAAGTAAAGATGATGGTGTCGGGAGTGTGCGTTACAACCCCTTTGATCTCTATATTGATCGCCTGTGAATTATCGCGCCTGACCGTCCTGTCAATTCCGTAGCCTTTTTGTAGCTTGATCTGCGCATCGCACTGGCTCGGATTCGATCCCATTATCCACATTACGTTTTTGTCTGTGATTCCGTACCCACCGCCCAGGCCGGTTACAATGTGCTGTATAACGGTATCCAGGTTAGCGTCAGTCCATTTTTTGCCCATTCCAAGAGCCGATTGTCCATATGAATGGATCGCCAAAAAAAAGAAAAGCACAGGGACCGAAACCTTCTTCATTGTGATACGAATTTTAGTGTTCTAATATACAATTTACCAAAACTGTTGTCAAGTGAGAATTTTGAGATTCGGTTATCAGCTTAAAATCGGTTTCAAAATGAACGTTCAAAATGGTGCTGGCATGCGTGTTTTTGATCTGATGGAAAACGGAATCAATTCCAAACAAAAAATGGGAACATCTTTTTAAGGTAAGTTACTTTCGTTTTCTTGCGGCTCAACTCCTTCAGGTAGTCAACCCGTTGGTTAAGCCGTTGGATGACTACGTGGGGTGTAATAAAGAACTCTTTTTCTAATTCCAGCAGGATATCGTCGTACCGCTTGCGGATAATGTGATGGTAAAAATAAAACCGGGCAGCCAGGGCATCATCCCGGCGGTCAAGGTGTACACTTCGTAGTCCTTTTTTGTTTTGCCTGGGCTCAACCGAAGTGGGGAACAGGGAGGTTAAAAATGTATTTCCACGCATATTATGAAATCAATTATGATAAAACAATCTATTGCAGGCTTTAAGCTTTCTGTTTTTAGCGATGTGCTTTACTTAAAACACATCGCCCAATTTTTGGCGCTTGATAAAGTCAGCTGTTTTGGGATGATGGAAGTTAAGGCCCGCGGCGCGAGCCTTGCGCGTAAGACTGGTTTGCACATCCCATTTAATCTTGTCAAGCGTGGTGAGCAGTGCACTCACCGGGATGTTTTTGTCTATTTTAAGCGTCGTTATGTTTTTGCCATCCGGGGATCGTCTGAACGTGATGATCACCCGTCTGCCTTTTGGTCGCAGCAGTCTTTTTATGAAGTTTTTCATGCTACCTCTGCCAATTCTTTTTTGGGTTCAACAAAAAATGTTTCGTCTTGGTCAACCGCTATGCCAAGCTTCTGGAATTGGGTCGACACTTCTGGTACGTCGCGGTCGGCCAGTAACCGGTCTTTGGCAGGCTCCTCCGTAGTGCGCACGTAGCCCGGCAGAAACTCTTTCAGCAGGTTCACTACGCTTGGCCAGGTAAAGCCTTTCCGTAATTTTAATTTGGGTGTGCCGGTGCGGAAACCGATAATGCCGTGCACTAGGTCCATGCTTTTTTTATGCCCGAAATCGTCGCGATTGTTCGTTGCATATACTTGGATGATCTCGAAATTAGTTTCCTTGTCGTCACTTAGCCTGGCCAGTTCATCGGCATATTTTTCGCGTATTTTGGTGATCAGTACATCCATGGTTGCGCTTATCTTTTGCTGGCGGGCATCGGCTTCGGCGAATGCGGCGAATGCGGTTTCGGCTTCTTCCCTGGTTATTCTCGCAGGGATTAATGTTTTGGTTTTGCGTGTTTTGCTCATATGTCTAAGGGTTAATTTTTATGCGTATGCTATGTCCAGTTGCACCAATAGGTTGTCTATTACGTTCTGCTCGTACAGCCAGCCCGACCCTAGTAACCGTTCGGTAAAATAGACGTAAAAGGCTTTTCCCTCCAGGTCGGTTAGGGTAAGGTTGTAGCCGTATTGCCTGCGTGCTTCCAGTTTGGTGCATAACTTCCGATACACATTTCGAAGCAGGTCTTTTAGCAGGCTTTCTGCCACGTCTTCTGGCAAGGCTGGGTTCACAACTTTTTCAAAAAGGTGTTTTAATGCTTCCGCCTGGTGATGGTTCAATTCTAGTATCATCTTAAGTGGTGTTAATTGTTAACTATTCATGTTTTTTCGTTTTGCTACTTTGTCTTTTTAGTTTTTCCGCCCTGATTTAAGTAATAGCTGAAGACTTTTTGGCCGCATCGCTTAACATGCCTTTGTGGCCGGTTCAAATATTTTTTTGTCTATCTTTGACTGGTCTTTGAATCTGGGGGAACAAATTTGTAGAATAATTTCTATTTTACAAAATAAATTTGTAGATTTATTTCTAAATAAATATGACTTCATCTGACAGGGTTCTACAGTTTATTGAGTATAAGGGCATTAGCAAACGGGAGTTCTATGCTAATACTGGCCTGTCTAATGGTTTTTTGGATAAGTCGAGTAATATTGGATCGGATAAGCTGGAGAAAATAATCTCCAGTTATCCGGATTTGAGTTTGTTGTTTGTTGTAACTGGTAGTGGGGCTATGTTGAATGGTTCTTATAGTCGCCGGGCGGATGCTGAAAGGCCTTACCCGGGGGTTAATGAGCCGGAGCTGGGTTACGGAAATCGTGCAAATTCTAAACCTGGAAGGGTGTCTGTCGCCGAACCCGACTACTCTGGTCAAAAGATCGTACTTACTCCTCAATACATCACCGTCGATAGCGAGGGTGAGGAAAATATTCTGCATGTTTCTGCACGGGCGGCTGCTGGTTATTTGCGCGGCTATGCGGACCCTGTTTACTTGGGCAAACTGCCTTCATTTAGGTTGCCGGGTCTTACGGATGCAACCTACAGGTCGTTCACAGTTGACGGCGATAGCATGTATCCCACACTGAAAAGCGGGCAGATGGTGATCGGCCGATGGGTGGAGAAATTGGATTACATTCGGGAGGACAGGGTGCATATACTGGTTACCAAATCGGACGGCATCGTCATCAAACGTCTGCTAAACCGGGTTGAACAATATAATAAGATTATCGCCAAATCAGATGCTACGAATGATCGGGGACTGTATAAAAACATAGAAATAGACCCGGAAGATATATTGGAAATTTGGTATGCTGTTTTCCATGGCGGCTTTGATTTCCAGTCGCCGGCAGATATGTGGAAGCGGGTAAATAACCACGAGGCGGACATTACCAGGCTGCAAAACACGGTAGCACAGTTAACAGAGGCTATTAAATCAGCGGGGTTGATTAAGGAGAAGCTATAATTGCCGTTTTAACAACCGCCCGTCGCTGTCCAATTAATAATAACCAAGCGCGATATCATTTTTTGTAAAGCTTAAGGGGTTTTGGTCAC
>Ga0206864_1218_pt1 | contig 16476 bp, 13 predicted proteins | sample Alteio_BWOrgCont_42_FD_152632 | JGI IMG/M metagenome (GOLD analysis project Ga0206864, IMG submission 152632) | Enriched cells from forest soil in Barre Woods Harvard Forest LTER site, Petersham, Massachusetts, United States -... | ecosystem: Environmental > Terrestrial > Soil > Temperate forest >...
ACTGATCTTCCAATCGATCGCGGGTATTGGCGCTTCGATCAGGTAGTTGTTGAACATCAGGTTATCTTTCGTGAATAATTTTTGTTCATTCGGGTACTGATAATACTCTACGGGTGTACCTGCACTCCTTCTGCTTATCCTGGGCTGCCCGTCCGGGCTGGCAGCCACCGCCTCGGCCCATGCTTTTTTAAACTGGGCATTTGCTGATATCCCGTCGTAACTCTTATAAGCGCTTGCGCCCTTGCCCACAAATAATACCATGTTTTCGGTGTAGGGGTGTGCCCTGTTTGTAGTGTCCATTACATGGGCAAACTTGTAATGCACCAGCACCCGCGCCGTATCGGCTTGCTGTGCGGCAGCGCTTAAAGCCAACAGGATAGCCGCTGCGCCCGAAAAGATAAATCGTTTCATAATTTTACTGATTTTTAAGGCAATAGTCGACAATAGTTCAGGGCTGCTCAAATTTTTGTGATGAACGCCCCGGATTTTTTATCCGGCAAAAGCGCTGGTCGCTTAATCACAAAAATTGGCCTTTCGTCACATTCTTTGCTGTTGATCGGCTATGGGTATTACCTTTGTTAATATGTTTTCGGACAAAAAAATACCTTTGATAGAAATATTGGTTCATGTCATGTTTTGGGCAGGCGTTTTTTATACGCTTACATCATTAAACAGTTCGCATATTCACGTATTGGTCAAAGCCCGCCATGTGGTCCGCGACGATCAGTATGAAGACACTTCCATTTCATCCTATGTTTATGTTATCCTTATTTTCCTTGCGGTGCTTTTTTATGGTAATATATTCTGGGTATTCAGGAAAGCGATCCGGTATAAAAACATCATGGTTCGCCTGATCCTATGTGCCGGATGGTTCTTGTTAGTCTTCGGCGCCAATTACTTTACAGTCGGGCCCCTGTTTGATAATGCCAACCAACCTTTTGTGCCAGGTCCGATGCCACGCCCTGTGTTTCAAAAATTCGATGTCATAAAGGACGATTCTATAGTAAAGCTACACCATCCTGTCGGTCCGGACCCAAATCGTGTCGATGTTATAAATTTCATGATCAGCAGTTGGCAGCACCTGCAGCCCGTTATACTACTTGCTTTCCTCGTGATACTGGGCATATCCCTCGCTTATTTCTTCCTGAAAGAATGGGCAAAGAGTGAACTTATTCAAACCCAGCTGCAAGCCAACCAATTGAGTACTGAACTCAGGTTTCTGAAATCGCAGATCAATCCCCACTTCCTGTTCAATACCCTCAACAACCTTTTCTCCCTGGCCCAAAGGGAAGGGAAAGGCAACCTGGCGGACAAGATCGCTAAGCTGTCGGGCATGATGCGCTATATGATCTATGAAAGCAATACTGACAGGGTTCCCCTCGCGAATGAGATCATTTACCTCGAAGATTGCATCGCACTCCACCAGATGCGTTATGCAGGCAACGAAGCAGAGGTCACTTTGCAATACCCCGAGCCGGCAACGGTCGCCGCCGTCCAGGTTGCGCCCATGTTGTTCATCCCTTTCGTTGAGAATGCCTTTAAGCACGGTGTTACTATTGGCCGTCATTCGTCCATTATCGTCACCATTTCAGTTAACCTCAAAAAACTGGTTTTTACTTGCGAGAACGCGGATTACAGTGCTGTTAAGAAGCTGGATGAAGAAAAAGGGGGCATTGGCCTGGAAAATGTTAAGCGCCGGCTCGAACTCGTATATCCCCGCCGGCATCAACTTCGCGCCTGTCATGAAGACGGAAAATATATCGTTAACCTTCAAATTGACTTGTCGTGATTACTTGTATAGCAATTGATGATGAGCCCATGGCGCTGGAGGTTATCGAACGTTATTGTGCCGATAGCGACCTCGTGGACCTGAAAGCCACTTTCCGCGAGCCAATAAAGGCTATCGCCTGGCTGAGCCGGAAAAAAGTCGATTTTATCTTCCTGGATATCAATATGCCCGATATGAGCGGGATGCAGCTGATACAATCGCTGTCATCTATGCCGATGATCATCTTTACAACCGCCTATAGTCATTACGCTGTGGAAAGTTACAACCTCAATGCGGTGGATTACCTGTTAAAGCCGATAATTTTCGATCGTTTTCTCACGGCCATAAATAAAGCAGCAAAAGCCATTTCCCTCCAAAACAGCATTGACGATAATGATAAGACTATCGTTTACTTAAAAAGCGGGCCGCAAACCTACCCAGTGAAGCTCAGCGACATCCTGTACCTGGAAAAAGACGGCAATTATATGACCGTTCACCTGAAAGACAAACGTGTCCTTATCCGCGAGAATATGAGCGGCGTATTCGACCTGGTGCCCGCCTCTGATTTTATCCGGGTACACAAGTCCTATGTGGTAGCTATCAAGCGCGTTACGATGATCGGGACCCACCAACTGACGGTTAGCGGTGAAATAATACCTATTGGGAGCAGCTATCGGGAGTCTGTGAGAACGAGGTTGGGGTTGAAATAATGTCCGCTGTTTTATTTCCTTTGTTGTAAAACGCGGCAGCATCAGTTCCTTCAGTTTGTTAAATGCTGACACAATGCGAAATGCGCCATCATAAGAGAAAAGACTGCACCATTAAAAGAGAAAAATTGCATTTTAAATAATTTTTTTTCAACATGATAGTACCATTGCCCGCTTTGTTCGACTACAAATCAAACAAACGGCAAATTGGACATACATCAAATTAAAGACCTGCTCGAAAAATACCGGCAGGGTACTTGTACAGAGGCAGAGTCAGTACTTATTGAAGACTGGCTCAGCACCATAAAAAACGACCGGCAAACACATTTTAGCGATAGTTTTATTGATGCCCAGCTTAGCATCACAAAAAACAGGATCGATGCGCTAATAGATGTTAAACCTTTAATTAACCAAAAAAAATACAACGGCTGGCTGGCGGTTGCCGCATCCTTATTGGTACTGGTTAGTTTATCTATAATTATCCGGGACATTTATTTAAAAAAACAGCCTGTAAACCAACTGGCTAATCGAAGCGGGATTGAAAAGTACACCATTAATGGTTGGGTCCATGTTCAAACTAAAAAAGGGATAAGGGATCATATTAAACTACCCGACGGCAGCTTCATTACACTAAATGCTTCCAGCGCACTGCGTTATCCGGTAAAATTTTTAAACCATAAGCGGCCGGTGTACCTTGATGAAGGTGAAGCGCTTTTTGATGTTGCTAAAGATAAGTTGAGCCCGTTCACCGTTTACACTACCAAATTTGCCACCACCGCGCTTGGCACAGCTTTTAATATCAGGAGTTATGCGAAGGAGCATAAGGTATCTATTTCGCTTATCCATGGCAAAATCAGGGTAGATGACCTCCATCCGGCATCAGCATCAAAATCTTCGAAAATATTACTGCCACACCAGCAAATTGTGCTTAACAAACAATCGGGCCAATTAATAAAGAACAATTTTAAGGATGAAACACCCATAACCTCATGGAAAGACGGCACTTTATCGTTCCAGGACGCCACAATGGACGAAGTGGTCAATTCAATTGAAAACCGGTTTGATGTAGTAATAAAAAATAACAGCGGCCGGACCAATTGGAGTTACACAGGCGTTTTTAAGGATGAGCCGCTTGCCGATGTATTAAAAACCGTATCACTAACTGAAGGTATAACCTGTACTATAATAGATAAGAATAATATCACATTTAATTAATAACCCAAATAAAATTAATATGAAAAACACGTTACATTTTTTAAAGATCTGCTGCTTCGTGGTGCTCCTTGCCCCGGTTGGTACCACAGCGCAGCCCGAAACGCCAGGTACTGTAAATGACACCAATGCAACGCTGACCATGAATGTTGTAAAGAAACCATTGGAAAATGTATTGGCAAGCTTAGGGAAGAAAACCGGTTTAGATGTTCATTACGACCGTAGTGAGTTTAATAGTGAAAAACTCGTTTCCCTAAATTGTAAAAATTTACCTGTTAAAGAAGTATTGGCCGAAATTACAGATCAGACAGGGTTACACTTTGAGCTGTTTAAAAATAAGCTGATTGTGTCAGGGACTGTAAGTTCATCACCTGATATTCAAAGGGTCCAGGGTACGGTAAAAGATTCTACCGGGGCACCATTAATTGGTGTAAGCGTAAGTATCAAAGGAACCACCAGGGGTACGCAAACGGATATTAACGGGCAATTCAACCTCGATGCTTCAGGGGGTGACGTGCTGGTATTTACCTATATTGGCTATATTACCAGGGAGGTTGTTGTAGGTAACCAAACCACTTTTAATATTATACTTAGCTCCAATTCAAACGCATTGCAGGAAGTAGTTGTAACTGCTTTGGGTATTACAAAAACCCAGGCATCCCTAAGCTATGACCAGCAGACCGTTTCTGGTAAAGAATTAGAGGTAGCGCCAGACCCCAGTTTTGTAAACAGCCTCGATGGTAAAGTATCGGGTTTGCAAATAACGCAAAGCTCATCCGGAGCAGGTGGTTCAACTAAAGTTGTTTTAAGGGGTAATAAATCCATATACGGCAGCAGCAACGTTTTATACGTGGTGGATGGTATCCCGCTTAATTCACTTACGAGTACTCAGCCAAACGGTGTATTTTCTTACGGGGCTGATGGCGGCGATGGTATCTCAAACATCAACCCTGATGATATCGAAAGTATTAGTATTTTAAAAGGTGCATCAGCCTCGGCGCTTTATGGCAGCGCTGCTGCCAACGGTGTTATATTAATAACCACTAAAAAAGGCAAAGCAGGCAAAACAACTGTGACATTCAATTCAAATACAACTTTTGATAAAGCTGTTTTATTGCCAAAACTGCAAAATGAGTATGCACGCGGTGACAATGATACCACAAATAACAATTCGTTAAATTCTTATGGTGCAAGGCAAGCTGCAGGCAGCCCTAATTTAAATCCTGCATCCTTTTTTAATACAGGTGTCAGCACAATTAATGCTTTTACATTAAGTACCGGTACCGAAAAAAATCAAACTTATGTTTCCTACGCTAATACCCATGCAGATGGCATAGAACCAGGAAATACTTTTAGCAGGAATAATATCAGCATACGCAATACTGCGAAGTTACTGAATGATAAAATGACACTTGACCTTAGCGCGAATTATATTTTCCAGAATACAGATGACCGCACAACTTCGGGTACCTATTTTAACCCGCTGACCAGTGTGTATTTGTTCCCGCGAGGTGTTGACTTTAATCAGTATAAAAATTACGAATCGTTTGACCCGACAAGGAATATTAATCTTCCAAACTGGATAGTTCCCTATAATGGCACAGGTTCAGGGGATGATCCGCAAAACCCTTATTGGATCCAATATAAAAACCCGACGACACAGGGCCTTAACCGTTTATTAGCGACAGTATCTGCCAGGTATGATTTAACCAGCTGGTTAAATTTACAGGCGCGCGTAAAAGTGGATAAAGCCGATCAAACCAGCAGCCAGGAGCTTTACGCAGGTACCACGGAGCTTTTATCCGGTCCGGCAGGGGGTTATAATTATAGCTCCAACGGTCAAAACCAGGTTTACAGCGACTTGTTACTTAACGTAAACAAGGACGTGGCGCATGATTTTAATATTAATGGTACTTTGGGTGCAAGCATACAGGATAATCAAAACAGTTCATTGGGTTTTGGCGGCCACTTAGGCAACATTGATAACTACTTTAATGTAACAAACGTAATCCTGACAGCAGGAAACCCATTTAACCAAACCAACAAAACAGAAGCGCAAACGCAATCGGCTTTTGCCAGTGTAGATTTTGGCTATAAAAAATATTTGTTCCTGGATGTTACCGGTCGTAACGATTGGGCTTCACCTTTGGCTTTTACAAATAGCTATTCATTCTTTTATCCGTCAGTGGGTTTAAGTGATGTATTGAGCAGCATGTTTAAAATGCCTGATTTTATCAGTTACAGCAAACTGCGGGTTTCCTATACCGATGTAGGTAACAGTATCCCATCTTTTGTAAGCACACCGGCCCAATATACGCTGAACAGCGGTTTTCTTAACTTAGCCCTTACCCAGCCGCTTGAAACGTTAAAACCGGAAATTACCCATTCGTTCGAAATAGGTACCGAATGGGGCTTTGTAAATGACCATATCACTTTTGATGCAACGTATTACCATACCAACTCCTACAACCAGCTATTTGATGTTGCTACCTCGACAGCATCGGGTGGTTATGCCAGCCAATATGTAAACGGTGGTAACGTTCAAAATGAAGGATTTGAAGGCAGTTTGGGTTATAATGGTATAATAGGCAATGGTTTGCGGTGGATATCGAACCTTACATTTTCTTTAAACCGTAATAAAGTACTTGCATTATATACTGATAATTCAAGTGGTACTCCAAATGTAATTACCGAGTTTACTTTCCCTAACACAGTTAATGCTTATCAATTGGAAGCAGTGGTAGGTAAACCATTTGGCGAAATTTATACCAATGATTTCTTACGCAATGCGGCAGGACAGATCGTGGTGTCTGGTGGTTTGCCACAGCTGATTAATAATGCCAACAATTATGTTGACGTAGGTAATGCAAATCCAAATTTCCTGCTGGGATGGACCAACTCCTTTAAATTTAATAGATTTGATCTTGCTTTCACCATTGACGGACGTTTTGGCGGAGAGGTGGTAGATATGACCGATGCGTATTTAGATGCTTACGGCGTATCGCAGGCTTCGGCAACGGCAAGGGATAACGGCGGGGTTTTAGTTAATGGGACCAGGATCGATGCCCAAACTTATTATTCAGTTGTAGGCGGCCGCGAGGGCGCTTTAGCACAATACGCCTATTCAGCAACAAATATCCGTTTAAGGGAAGCTTCTTTGGGTTATACTTTCCCGGGTTCGGTGTTTAAAAACAAAATACAAAATATCCGCATAGCATTTAGCGGGCGTAATTTGTTCTTCTTTTATCTGAAAGCGCCTTATGACCCGGAAACAACGCTGGCAACTGATAATACTTTACAGGGTATCGATCTGTTTGGACAGCCAAGTACCAGGGCTTTAGGTTTCAACGTATCAGCAAGATTTTAATAACGAATTATAACATTAGCAAACATGAAAACGATATATAAAAAAAGCAGGATATTATGGGCTGGCGTTTTAGGCCTTTTTGTAATGAGTTCCTGCACAAAAGAATTTAACAACTTAAATACCAATCCCAGTAAGGTTACTAAAACGCAGGCCTCGGGCGATTTTCAATACATAGGCGGATTTTTTCCCGATATGGAGGAAAATATTTTCAGCGATGTTGATTATATCTACCAGATACAGCAAAATTTAAATGCCGACGTTTTTTCTGGCTTTATGATGTCGCCCGATGATGGGTTTGGCCCCAACAATACCAACTATTTTATGAGGTCTGACTGGAATTTCCAGGAATTTGATCTTGGTAACCAGCATATTATGAACAATTGGGCCCAGGTAAAAGCACTCGCAAGGCCCCAGGACCAGCATTTTGTAGCTATGGCCCTTATTCTTAAGGTTGAAGGCATGCACAGGGTAACGGATCAATATGGGCCAATTCCTTATTCAAAATATGGCAGTAATGCGTTTTTTGTACCTTATGATAGCCAGCAAGCTATTTATACCCGGTTTTTTACTGAATTGGATACTGCTGTAAGTACACTTACCGCTTATGTTAAAGCCAACCCGGGTGCAAAACCTTTTGGCCCCTTTGATTTAGTTTATGGCGGGGATTACACACAATGGCTTAAATTTGCTAATACATTAAGGCTCCGTTTGGCGATGCGTATAGTATATGCTGATCCGGCAACAGCACAAACACAGGCAGAAAAAGCTGTGGCTGATCCTAATGGTTTATTAAGCGCAGTAACTGACGATGCCTATTTAAACATGGTAAACGGCTTAAGTTACCAAAATCCTTTATGGAACATTACCAATGCTTATGGTGACATTAGCCTGAGCGCTGCCATGAAATCTATCATCGAAGGGTATAATGACCCGCGCGAAGCCGCATATTTTTTGCCTTCATCGTACGATGGCAAATTCGAAGGTATCCGCCAGGGCCAGAATATTACTACTGCAGTTTATGCCGGGTTTTCACTGCTTAATGTGCAGCCAACAACCCCAATGGAAATAATGGCTGCATCTGAAAGCTACTTTTTAAGAGCCGAAGGCGCATTGCGTGGCTGGAACATGGGTAGCGGCTCAGCGCAGTCATTTTATGAACAAGGTATAACACTTTCCTTCCAGGAAAAAGGGGTAGCTATGCCTGCAGGCTACCTTTCAAACGCCATCAGCACAGCTAATCCTTATGTTGATCCAACCAATGCTGCTAATAACGTCCCGGCCGGATCGCCATATTTAAATAATATAACTATCGCATGGAACCCGGGTGATACATTTGAACACAGCCTGCAAAGGATCATTACGCAAAAATGGCTGGCAATATATCCCGACGGGGAAGAAGCCTGGTGCGATTTCAGGCGCACGGGTTATCCTAAATTGTTTCCTGTAGTGGTAAATAACAGTGGAGGTACCATAAGTACCACGGCGTTTGTAAAACGCATACCATTCGCGGCAGACGAAGATGCCAATAACCCAAAAGGCGTAGCAACTGGTGTTACCCTGCTTGGCGGCCCTGACAACGGCGGCACAAAGTTATGGTGGGATAAAAACCCGCTTGTACCATAATACTTAATACCGATTGAAAAACCGCCTCATGAATTTAGTGGGGCGGTTTTTTTATGGGCATAAATATGATCTAGTCTTTCAATCTTCTTAGAAGATTTGTCAGTCAGACGCTATTTAAAAAAACACTTTTCAAATATCATATTAATCCTTACATTTGCGGGCTAATTGTTGCTCATTGAAATCGCTAAGAAATTATTCGATTCCTTTTACCGGCCTTAAACTGGGAAAGCACCAGTTTGAGTATATCATTACTGATGCTTTTTTTGACGAGTTTGAATACTCGCTGGTTAAAAAAGCAAATTTGGTTTGCCGGGTTGAAATGGAAAAACAGGAAACAATGCTGATCCTGGATTTTAATATCAGCGGAACAATTGACGCAAACTGCGACCGTTGTTTGTCGCAATATCCGCAGCCGGTTGATATACACGAACAGCAAATTGCCAAATTCAGCGAAGAGGCAATTGATGAAGATGATGAGATCATCGTACTGACAAAAAACGATCATGAGGTTAATTTAGCCGGGTTGATTTACGAATATATAAACGTTGCACTGCCATTTATAACGGTTTGCAATGACGAGGGGAATACCCCGTATTGTGATAAAGAAATGCTGGACAACTTAAATAAGTTATCCGCAAATACAGAACAAAATGAGCAGGCAGACCCGCGGTGGGATGCGCTCAAAAAAATTAAATAAAATAAAAAAACAGGATCATGCCACATCCAAAACGCAAAATATCCAAATCGAGAAGAGATAAACGCAGGACTCACGATAAAGCCCCGTTGCCTACTTTAACTACCTGCAAAACTACAGGTGCTGTGCATTTGCCGCACCGTGCTTATACTGTTGACGGTAATGTTTACTACAACGGCAAGTTACTTATTGAGAAAGCAGCAGTAGCTTAAGTTTAATTTTCTGAAATGAAGATTGGCTTAGATATTATGGGCGGTGATTTCGCTCCCGGGGCAACGGTCTTAGGGGCAATTGCGGCTTATAAAATATTGCGGGCTGATCAAAAACTGGTGCTCATCGGTGATAAAGATGTAGCCCTAAGCATCCTTAAGGAAAACAGTTTTGAGCCTGGTAATTTTGAGTTTGTTCACACCACCGAAGTGATCGGCATGAGCGAACATCCAACAAAGGCTATTGTTCAAAAACCCAATTCAAGTATATCTGTCGGTTTTAAACTGCTAAAAGAAGGTGAAATACAGGCTTTTTCATCTGCAGGCAACAGCGGCGCGATGCTTGTTGGGGCCGTGTTGAGCATAAAAACCATTCCCGGCGTTTTACGCCCGGCAATAACCGGTATCATACCCCAACAAAAAGGCAACCTGGCCGTTTTTGTGGATGTAGGCGCAAACGCTGACTGTAAACCCGAATATTTACCACAATTTGGCACATTAGGGAGTTTATTTGCCCAGCACGTTTATGGTGTGAAATCTCCGCGTGTAGCTTTATTAAATATTGGCGAAGAGGAAGGAAAAGGCAATATACTTTGCCAGGCTGCTTACCCCCTGATGAAAGAAACCACCACATTTAATTTTGTAGGTAACGTTGAGGGGCGCGGCCTGTTTGATGATATTGCCGATGTTGTTGTAAGCGATGGCTTTACAGGAAATGTGGTTTTAAAGCTTGCCGAATCATTTTATGAGGTTACCCATCACAAGGGCTTTAAAGATGGCTTTTTTGATATGTTTAATTATGAACAATATGGCGGCAGTCCGATACTTGGTGTAAATGCACCAGTGGCTGTAGGACATGGCATATCAACGCCCGAAGCTATAAAGAACATGGTTGTTCTGTCGAAAAATATGGTCGAAAGCGCCCTTATAGATAAAATAAAACTCGCTTTTCAATAAATAAATATTAAAATGAGTAAAATTCATGCTGCTATTACCGCCGTACATGGTTATGTACCCGACTATGTACTAACCAACCACGAGCTGGAAACAATGGTAGATACAAACGACGAGTGGATCACGAGTCGTACAGGTATAAAAGAGCGCCGCATACTAAAAGGCGAAGGGCTCGGTACATCAGATATGGCTGTTCCGGCTGTTGAGGCTTTGTTAAAAAAACGTGGTATTGGCGCTGATGAAATTGATCTGATCATATTTTGCACCACTACTCCCGATTTTGTATTCCCTGCTACTGCAAATATACTGGCTGATAAAATTGGCGCGAAAAACGCTTGGGGGTACGACCTGTCGGCAGCATGTTCAGGCTTTTTATTTGGCCTTGCAACGGGTGCTCAATTTATTGAAAGCGGCAAGCATAAAAAGGTTTTAATAATTGGCGGCGATAAAATGTCGGCAATAACCAATTATCAGGACCGCGCCACCTGCATTATTTTTGGTGACGGCTGCGGCGCTGTTTTATTGGAACCTAATGATGAAGGTAACGGCGTTATCGATTCCATATTAAGGAGCGATGGCTCGGGTGTAGCCTACCTGCATCAAAAAGCAGGCGGTTCGGTAAAACCGGCTTCGCATGAAACAGTGGACGCCCGTGAGCATTTTGCTTACCAGGAAGGCCAGGCGGTGTTTAAATTTGCTGTAACCAATATGGCTGATGTCGCTGCCGAAGTAATGGAACGCAATGACCTTAAATCTGACGATATTGCATGGCTGGTGCCCCACCAGGCCAACAAACGTATTATTGATGCAACAGCTAACCGTACCGGTGTTAGTCCTGATAAAGTAATTATAAATATTGAGCGTTATGGCAATACAACAAACGGAACAATACCCTTATGTTTGTGGGAGTGGGAAGATAAATTTAAAAAAGGCGATAATTTAATATTAGCTGCTTTCGGCGGGGGCTTTACCTGGGGATCAATTTATTTAAAATGGGCTTATTGATGTGCAAATGCGTGGATGTGCAAATGTGCGGATGTGAGAACGATGTGCAAATGCGTGGATATGCAGATGTGCGGATGATTTATTAAATTTCTTAATTTGTGTAGCTGAACATTTAAAAATCTGCATATTAAAGTTGAACATTATCAAATAAGTTTTGTTAATTTACCTATAACTAATCAATTTAATTAAAAACGCCAATACATTTAAAATTTGCACATTTGCACATCTGCATATTTGCACATCAATAAGCACATTATAATATTAACCAATTAAACCCCGGGCATGGATATTAAACAAATTCAGGATCTTATACGCTTTGTTTCCAAATCAGGAGTGAACGAAGTTTCGATAGAGCAAGAAAATTTTAAGATCACGATAAAAACCAATCAAGCTGCAACAATAGTTAATGCAACTATACCTGCTGCGCAACCTGTTGCTGCAGCCCTCCCGGCGCCTGTTGCCGCAGCACCGGCAGCTCACACCGAACCTGCCGCTGATACAACGAAGTATGTGACGATAACGTCACCGATGATCGGTACGTTTTACAGGTCTGCAAGCCCGGAAAAACCGATATTTGTTAATGTTGGTGATGAAATTGAGCCGGGAACAGTGCTTTGCATTATTGAGGCTATGAAACTTTTCAATGAAATTGAAGCTGAAATTTCAGGCCGTATCGTAAAAATACTGGTTGATAACGCATCGCCGGTTGAGTACGACCAGCCTTTGTTTTTGGTTGAACCGATGTAAATGTGCGAATTTGCGGATTTCAGATGTGCAAATGATAGGCACATTTTATTCATCCGCACATCTGCACATCTGCACATTTGCACATTAAAAAAATGTTTAAAAAAATATTAATAGCTAACCGTGGTGAAATTGCCCTGCGAATTATTCGCACCTGTAAGGAAATGGGTATAAAAACCATAGCTGTATATTCAACTGCTGATCGTGACAGCCTGCATGTACGTTTTGCCGATGAAGCTGTTTGCATTGGCCCCCCTCCAAGCCGTGATTCGTATTTAAACATTCCGAATATTATTTCAGCGGCCGAACTGACCAATGCCGATGCTATACATCCTGGCTATGGCTTTTTATCTGAAAATGCAAAATTCTCGGCTATTTGCGCCGAGTATGGCATAAAATTTATTGGCGCAACTGCCGACCAGATCAACTCCATGGGTGATAAAGCCTCGGCTAAAGAAACCATGAAAAAAGCCGGTGTTCCTACTATTCCCGGTTCAGAAGGTTTATTGCAAAATGTAAAACAGGGAATCGAAATAGCGAAAAAAATCGGCTATCCCATAATACTCAAAGCTACCGCCGGTGGTGGCGGCCGGGGCATGCGAATTGTTTGGAAGGACGAAGAATTTGAAAATGCCTGGGATTCGGCCCGCGCAGAGTCAAGCGCCGCTTTTGGCAATGATGGCATGTACCTGGAGAAATATGTAGAAGATCCCCGGCACATAGAAATACAGGTGGTTGGCGATCAGTATGGTAAAGTGTGCCACCTTTCTGAACGTGACTGCTCTATACAGCGCCGTCATCAAAAACTGGTTGAAGAGTCGCCATCGCCATTTATGACCGAAAAGCTGCGCAAAAAAATGGGCGACGCCGCAATAAAGGGCGCAAAAGCTGTAAAATATGAAGGCGCTGGTACTGTAGAATTTTTGGTTGACAAGAACCGGAATTTTTATTTTATGGAGATGAACACCCGCATCCAGGTGGAACACCCGGTTACTGAAGAGGTGATAAATTTTGACCTGATAAAAGAGCAGATTAAAGTAGCTGCGGGCATACCTATTTCTGGGAAAAATTACGAACCAATATTGCATGCTATCGAGTGCCGTATCAATGCCGAAGACCCTTTTAACAATTTCCGCCCTTCACCAGGCAGGATCACCAATTTTCATTCGCCGGGCGGGCATGGTGTGCGTATTGATACCCATGTATATTCCGGCTATGTAATACCGCCAAATTACGACTCGATGATTGCCAAGGTTATTTGTATGGCGCAAACCCGCGATGAGGCATTAGCCACAATGGAACGTGCTTTAAGCGAATTTGTAATTGAGGGGGTAAAAACAACCATACCTTTTCATTTAAAGTTACTACAGGACCCTAACTTCCGCGCCGGTAACTTTACAACTAAGTTTATGGAAACCTTTGATTATAGTGAATAAAGTTAAACCCCGTTTTCATATTTAAACGTTAGTAACATTCCGGGGGGCTACTGCCGGAATTTATAGTGAAAAATGAGCATATTTAGCAATTTTACCAAGTCGATAAAGGAGAAGGGGGAACAGATGGGTGCTGAAATGTCATTTTTTCAACACCTGGAGGCTTTGCGCTGGCACCTGATCAGGGCGGCTGCGGTCATTTTGCTGATCACTATTTTTGCCTTCGCCTTTTTTGATAAAATTTTCTACAGCATCATTATGGCCCCCACGCGCAGCGATTTCTGGACGTACCGGATGATGTGCAATATGGGCGATGTGTTTCACAGCTTAATACCCGCTTTAGATGCCAAAGGCTTTTGCGTGCAGAGTATAAAATTTCAACTTATAAATACCGAACTGGCCGGCCAGTTTAATTTGCAGCTCAATACATCCATTATGATCGGCCTTATTTTAGGCCTTCCATACCTTTTGTATGAGATATGGAAGTTTATAAGGCCCGCCCTGCACGATAAAGAACGCAGTGCCGCAAGTGGTTTTGTGTTTTATTCTTCATCGCTCTTTATGTTGGGCGTGCTTTTTGGTTACTATGTAGTTACCCCCCTATCCGTCAGGTTTTTTGCCAGTTATACGGTGAGCGACAGCATAACGAATATGTTCGCCGTCGACTCGTTTATCTCATCGGAAACTATGCTGACATTGCTCGCCGGACTCGTTTTTCAATTACCTATTGTTGTATATATACTATCGAGCCTGGGCATACTTACCCCTAAATTTATGCGCGACAAGCGCCGGTATGCTGTAATCATCATTTTGGTATTAGCGGCTATAATAACGCCGTCGCCCGATGCACTGACTATGATGGTTGTTGCCCTGCCGTTATATTTATTGTTTGAATTTAGCATAAGAGTATCGGCCGTAGTAGAACGCAGGCGCAAAAAAAGGGATGATGAATTGATGACGCAGTAGGTTGATGTGCGGATGATAGATGTGCGGATTTCAAATGTGCAGATGTGCGGATGATTGAAGTGCAAATATTTTGTTTCTATTTCTTAATTCGCACATTTGAAATCCGCACATTTGCACATTATACTTACTTTTCATCCGCACATTTGAAATTCGCACATTTGCACATTATACTTATGAAACAGGGATTAAAAATAGCCATCGGCGGTGACCATGCGGGGTTTGAATATAAACAAGCCATTATTGAATTTTTAGGAGCAAATGAAATTAAAGATTTTGGGCCTTATTCAGATGCCTCGTGCGATTACCCCGATTTCGCGCACCCGGTTGCTTCTGCTGTTGAAAGCGGAGATTTTGATTTTGGGATCCTGATCTGCGGAAGCGGCAACGGCGTTGCCATGACTGCCAATAAACACCAGGGCATCCGCGCGGCCATTTGCTGGAACGAAGAATTAGGCGAACGTGCACGGAGCCATAACAATGCAAATATTTTATGTATTCCCGCCAGGCATATCTCCCTTGATTCGGCAAAGAAAATAGTTGAAGTGTTTTTTAGCGTTGACTTTGAAGGGGGCAGGCATGCGACCAGGGTGGATAAGATAGCGTGTTGATTGGCTGCACCATCGCTAACTCCCGATGGGCTACCACCCATCGCCAGCATATATCGCCCTTTCAGGGCTGTAGCTTCAATATGCCAGCCCTGAAAGGGCGATATAAGTCCGCACAGGGCGAAGCCCTGTGAAAAGATAATACTTCCTGCTTAGCCCTGAAAGGGCGAAATATCGAATTGCCATCAGGGTATCCCTCACTGTCACCATGATATACATATAGGAAGATTTGAGGTTATAATTCCTTTATTAACAATAAAAATTTATCAAGCCGGTATGCGCCATCAACTTCTTTTCTATCAAATACCATAAAATATTTGTAATGGCTACCTGCTTTTTGTACCCAGTAATTACCTAACCTTAATTTTGCCTCGCTATCTGAATTGTCCCTGTCGTCACCTTTTGTTTCAATGATCAATGTTTTACCGCTTCTTGTTTGCACGATAAAATCCGGGTAATGGTTTAAAAATCCATTTAATTTAAATCCCTTTCTTTCTATGTTCCTTGTCCAGAAGAGTATGTTTGGTAAATTGGCTATTTCATTAATTACTTTTTCCTCAAAGCCGTTCATGTCACCCTCTTTATCATAAAGTGATTTGCCTATAGCTTTCGATGTCACGCCGGGCGAAATTTCTAATGGCAATTTAAAAGATGGTTGAACATAGGTATGGTCGGTATCTATAAAATCGCGGAATTTTTTTTCTGCATAAGCATCAGACAATGCCCTTATTTTTTCCTTGATCTTATCCTTATAGCTGTATTCGTGACTTGCAAAATCCGAAAACCGTTCATCTGTAAAATCCTCAATAACACGCGTTACAAATTTCTCAATTTCTCTTTGCGGGATCGGATCCATCTTGCCCAAAAGATCAACTACGCGTTTGGTAATATTTTTTACCCTGCTGTCTTTCCTTGCAGGGTCAAGTATGTAAAGCATAACACTGTCCCTGATCATCCCGTCGAGCCTTACAAACGAAGGGGTATAATCCTTTTTAGTTTCGTCAAGGTCGACCTTGTAAAGTTCGGAAGCTACATTTTCAAAATTTATATTGGTATCTGCTTTGCCCAACGGGAACCCCTCTAAAAGAATTTCCTTTTCAAGCAGCATTTCTTCCATCGAAAATATATCCCCGGTGAAGCCCTTTACAAAAAATTGCGGTATTTTCAGTTTTAAAGCCTCTTCCCTAAA
>Ga0206864_1220_pt1 | contig 16326 bp, 17 predicted proteins | sample Alteio_BWOrgCont_42_FD_152632 | JGI IMG/M metagenome (GOLD analysis project Ga0206864, IMG submission 152632) | Enriched cells from forest soil in Barre Woods Harvard Forest LTER site, Petersham, Massachusetts, United States -... | ecosystem: Environmental > Terrestrial > Soil > Temperate forest >...
TAAATTACTGCACGAAATGCATTACGATAAACTATGCAAACTGGGCGCTTACTTTATTCGATATAGAGATTAAATGATCCTTGGTAATTGGCTTAGAGATGAAGTTCTGGACGAAATCATAGCTTTTTGCTTTAAATAGATCTTTTGACCAGGACGACCCGGAAACAACATATACATTAACCTTTTTTGATAGCTTTGGATAAATAGCTTTTAAAGCATCTAATACATCCCATCCGTTAAAGCCGGGCATGCTTAAATCTAAAAAAATAGCATCCGGCAAATTAGAGATGTCATCTTTATGTTCTTTAAGATATTTAATTAAGGGCACCCCGCCATCATAATACAATACATATTTAAAGACGGAATATTTAACCAGGTTCTGTTTTAAAATGAGCTTGTCGGTTTCATTATCATCCACAACAAATAAGGTATTCATAGATTTTTGATTTAAAGTTTAACTTTATATACAATTATTGAGCCAATACAGAAGTGGAATTGATGCACGGCTGGAACAATTAAGGAAACAGCCCATTTTATTAACAAAAAGGCCATCTATATATATCGCCTTGATTACCAGGGCTGTGAGTAAATTTAAATTGTGGAAGGATTTCCCCTAATAATAAATACAAGGGTTGCAATAATCCCGATAAAAAACAAAGCATAAGCAAAAAACCCTAAAATCCAACCTATTAAAAGAAGTAGAGCGATAATATAAAGTAGCCGCCTCATGGTTTGTTTTTTTAATTAAATGTTTAAATGGCATCTTAAAGATCGTGCCAAATGGAATGTTGGTAAGAGCAGGTACTCATTAGTAAGGAAAAACTCTATGCTCATATCCGTAAACTCCCCTCCTGATGTATTGGGGTTTTCTACATAGGTAAAATTATCAGTTTGGGTGATAGTATAAGAATAGTTAAATCCCGAAGTAGTTGCAAGTGATATATTTGAATTTGTCGCAAGCTGGGTAGTAGTATCAGGCCATGTAGGGTCTTCAAGATAACTATACCCGGATGTACCGGTATCAAATAAAACATCTGAAGAAAAGGTTTTACTATTGTATGTTATTGAGGATGGAATAAATGGGTCATAGCCTTCGCCTGCGTAATAGGACATTTTGTTCATAACAAAACCCGATGATGACGAAAGGTCGGCTGAAGTTAACCCCAAAGTGATCACGCCGGGCACATAAGTACCGTCGAAAGAAAAATTTGAGGTGCCCAGTTCGGCTAACTTAAAGCCTCTTGTAAGCCCGTTTCCAGGGTCGAAATAACTGAACGGGCTCGTGATATATTCATTGTCCGGAAAGCCAATATATTCGGAACACACGCCGAATGTATCAAAAAAATGTGCACCGAGCACGTTGTTATTTACATCAACTGCTTTATAGTAGATAAAAAAAGGCAGGCGTTTAACAATAATGCTCCCATTCTGGTCGCCAATGGTAACAGCGGCAAATGCCAGGTTGCCATATACCTTTGTTATGGAGTTGTCATCTGCGCCATATTCAAGCATCGTTGTTTGGCTGGTAATAGTAACCCCATTTACAGTAGTTGAATCACCTGCAAAATTAAAGCCATTGCTGGTAATCATGGAGGCGGGTAAAATTCCCTGGGCATCAAGCACCATTCCGCCCGAACCTGTATCAAATACTAATGAATAACCTCCATTTGGGATATTTTGGGTGCCAACTTGTGTAATAGGAATGATCAACTCTTTATATTCACCCGAATCGGCTTCATACAATCCGAGCGTGGTTGGGGTCGCTATGGGAATTACTACTACAGGAGGTTTCTCTTTTTTACATGCCGCTATTGCAAGCAGCAAAAATAAAACCGGAATAGACAACAAATTTTTGGCAAGGTATCTCTTTCTCATATTTTAGGGGTATTAGTATTACGCATTTTATCTTAACATTATTTTTAAAACTTTATTATGTTGATTCATACTATTTTATCTGCTTCGTGGCAAATAGCATGAAAGTTTTGTTTTATTTGTGCTGTATATAACAAATACGCATTTATACCTAAAATAGTTGTGCGATAAACTTAAAATAGCTATGCGATATAATTTACCTGCGGGTTGGCAACAACCCTGGCAAGGATCTCTTTCATTTTGTTGTTTCAACATTGATTAATTCCTGCCATCATTTACTTTATACGTTCTTCCAAACAAATAGTAACGTCATCACCTGCTTCTTTTTCAATCACTGTTCGGAGGTCTGCTTTTATAGGCAATTTGTGTGTACCATCGCCTAATGCCATAAACGAGCTCTGGAATTGGTGGCCATCAACTGTTGCGCGTACCTTTACCAGGCCGCGTGTCCCAAAAAACTCAACCGAGCCCGGCCAGGTCACATAGGTCCAGCCGCCTTTATTCGGGCTTTTTTGAAGGGTTGCTGTAAATTGTTTGTTTAGCATGTTCATGGTATAAATTTGAGATTTTTTTTCGATAATCCTGTACTTCTCAAAAATAGGATTAATCAAAACATGGGACAAATGTCCTATTGAACAATTTAGGCATTATCAGAAGAAGGCAGAAAAATTTATTAATCAGCAGATGATATGATGAATTTTATTTGCTGGTGAGCAATAATAATTTGAGTTGTCTTTTATATTTGCAACTAAGCCTATATTTTATAGCAAAATTATTGCTTAGGCACCGCCTGTTGTGCTTTATTTATGGAATCCTGCTGTTCCCTTTTCTTCTTCTTTTTAAAGAATCCTTTTAATAAAAAGTTGCTTTGCGCGGCTTTCAGGTCTGTATTTAAAGTTGTGGTGGTACTATGTACATTTTTCATGGTCTTTTGCGCTTGTTTTACAGTTCCCTCCAGGTCTTTTGATAGCTTATCGCTGTTCAATAATCTTCCGATGCTCCCCTGGCCGCTATTAACTTTCGCTACAATTTGTGATAATCCGCCGGTAAGTGTTTCAGCATTATTGATCACCCCTGTTAGTTTAGCAATTATTTTGTCAATATCCACGGGGTTAATCGCCGTTAACTGATCGCCATTTTGCACCACCTGCGTGCTTGTGATGCCCCCGGGGGCTATAACTATCAGCTTGTCGCCCATTAAACCATCGCTGCCAATACTTATTTTCGAGTCTTTTTTAATGAACTTTTTAACATTGCTGTTTAATGTAAGGTCAACCCTGGCCGAACTGTCTGTTACAATATTTATATCCTGTACAACGCCTATATTAATACCGGCAAAGCGTACGTTATTGCCAACCTGCAGGCCGTTTACATTTTTGAATGTCCCATAAACGTTAAATGTTGAGCTGAAAAGGTTTTTCCTGTTGCCGATAAAGAAAATGGCCAATACAAGCACCAATAACCCAATAAAGGTAAAAAGGCCGATTTTTATTTTTTGCCCGGATGTTGTTTTCATAATATGTCTTTAAAAAATGCTTCTACTGTTTTGTTATTTGATTTGTGAAGGCTTTCAAATGAGCCTTCCGCTATAAATTCTCCATCATCCATAATCAATATTCGGTCGCTCGCTATCCTTGCACATTCCATGTCGTGCGTAATTATAATGGATGATGTTTTATATTTTTTTTGTATGTTTAATATCAGGTCGCTGATCTCCCTTGATGTTATCGGATCAAGACCCGTTGTGGGCTCATCATACAATATAATCTCGGGGTTTACAATTATGGTGCGAGCAAGACCGGCCCTCTTTCGCATACCGCCAGACAAGTCTGACGGCAATTTATCTATCGCTTCAAGCAAACCAACACTATCCAATGCTTCTTCAACCCGCGTATCAATCTCCTGTTGATCCTTTAACTTTAATACCCTGGTTAATGGGAATTCAAGGTTTTCACGTACCGTCATCGAATCATACAATGCCCCGCTTTGAAACAAAAAGCCGATTTTTATCCGCAATTGCTTTAGCTCTTTATCCGACATCTCTGCAACTTCATCCCCAAACACTTTAAGTGAGCCGCCATCTATTTTTAAAAGGCCAACAATACATTGGATAGCAACTGATTTCCCGGTACCTGATCGTCCTAAAACGACTATGTTTTCCCCCTTTTTCAGTTCAAGGTTTATATCTTTTAATACATCTTTTTCACCAAATGATTTTTTCAGGCCTTTTATAGCTATTACCGTTTCTTTCTTGCTTTTTGCTTCGTCCTTTTGTACCGTATTTTCTTTCACCTGGCCCATTTTCATCTTATTTATAAAATAATAAACTGGTGATCTGAACGGCAATAGCATCAATAATAAAAATCCACAGCGAAGCGGTAACTACGGCTGAATTTGCGGCAATCCCCACACTTTCTGTCCCTTTGTTTGAGTGAAAGCCTTTATAACAGCCTACAAAACCAATGGCAAAGCCAAAAAATATGGTTTTAACAAAGGCAGGCAAAAAATCTGAGAAGTCAATTGAGGCCACAACTTTGGTAAAATAAAGGCTAAAGCTCATGTTGTCCCTGAGATTTAATGCAAGGAACCCTCCGAACAGGCCAATAAGATCGCCAATTATAGATAATATAGGCACCATTATGGTTGTAGCCAGTATACGTGTAACCACCAGGTATTGCAGCGGATTGGCGCCCGATACTTCCATGGCATCCAACTGTTCCGTAACCTTCATGCTCCCCAATTCAGCGCCGATACTTGAAGCGATTTTTCCGGCGCAAATTAAGGCTATAATAACGGGGCCAATTTCACGGATAAACGAAACTGCCAGCGTTTTTGGCAACATGCTTGCCGCGCCAAAAGAAACAAGCGTAGGCCGCAATTGCAGGATAAGCACCACGCCCATAATAAATGAAGTAATGCTTACAAGCATCATGGAGCGGTAACCAATTTCATAACATTGTCGCACAAATTCCGACCATTCAAAGCCGCCTGTAAAAATGTTCCTGAAGAATTTAAAGAAAAACTCCACCTGGTCGCCTATGCCTTCCAGCCATCTCTTCCATCCGGGAATTACTACTTGTTCTGCCATTAGTATCTTTTTAAGTACAAGTAAACACACCTGTTTTTAATATTCAATTTAAATTTTAACCTCAGTAAATTTCGTGCGGCTTATAATACAGAGAACCCTTATGAGCAAACGGGAGCGTGCTTTGGTTTCAATTGTAATTGAACTGTTATAACAACATAAAAGCAAGAGTTTTGTTTACTATTCAGTTATTTAATTTGGCCACGAAACATAAACACCTTATTATCAAACAATTATATCGTTTTTAAGAAAATCGGTCTCATACTTCTTTGTGATTAAGTCTTTACCGCAGGGACACAGGGAAGGGCTTTAAGATTTCATTTGCAGAATGATTTTTATACCTCAATTTAATTATGTGTATTTTTGCAAAAAATACACATCCGATGGCAAAGAAGGCGATCATAGCTGGTGCAAGCGGACTAATTGGCAGCTTGCTATTAGACATCATACTACAGCGTACAGAATATGATGAAGTTTTGATTTTGGTAAGAAAAGAACTACCCCTGCAGCATATAAAACTAAAGCAACAGGTGGTTGATTTCGACCGGTTGACTGAATATTCGGCTTCGTTAACCGGCGATGTTATTTTTTCCTGCCTGGGGTCAACACAGAAAAAAACACCGGATCCAACTGTCTACAGGAAGATAGACCACGATTACCCGTTGCTTTTGGCAGAAATAGCCTTAAAAAATAAGATCGGGCAATTTCATTTAGTTTCCTCTTTAGGGGCGAACCCCGCGGCGTCAAATTTTTATTTGAAAATGAAGGGCGAAACTGAAGCGGATATTAAAAAAGTTGGATTACACAGCCTGCATATTTACCAACCAGCTTTTCTAACAGGCGACAGGAAAGAAAAAAGGCGGGGCGAAAGCTTTTTGATCGGCTTAATGAAAATAATTGACCCGTTATTAATCGGCGGCCTTAAAAAATACCGGAGTATCCCGGCAAAAACTGTGGCCAATGCCATGTATAACGAATCTTTAATAAACCAGGCTGGAATTTTTATCCATCCTTCTGATAAAATAAAAAAATTAGCGTGAGTACTTATATATCTGCCGAAAACCTCGGCCATTCTTTTCATGATCATTGGTTATTCAAAAATATATCCATCGGCATCAACCGCGGCAGGCGCGTGGCATTAGTAGGCATTAACGGGGCCGGAAAGACCACGTTATTAAAACTGTTAGCTGGTAATTTAAAGCCGACAGAAGGAAAAGTTGCGCAAATGCGCGATTTAAACATGGGTTATTTGGAGCAGGATCCGGGATTTAAGGATGCCATAACTATAAGTGACTATATTTTTCATGCCGACGACCTGCAGCAGCAACTGATCAGGAAATATGAGGAGCTTTTGGAAAATGACCCGGATAATGCCAGGGCCATTGAAAAAGTGATGGAAGAAATGAGTGACGTTGATGCCTGGGAATATGAGTATAAGATAAAAACCATTTTAGGCCGGTTGGATATTCATCATCTTAATCAAAAGATAAATACATTAAGCGGTGGTCAAAAAAAGCGTTTGGCCCTGGCAAAACTGCTTATCGAGGATCCCGATATTTATATTTTAGATGAGCCAACCAATCACCTGGACATCGATACCATTGAATGGCTGGAGAAACTATTAACCGATGGCTCAAAAACTATCCTGATGGTTACCCACGACAGGTATTTCCTCGATAATGTTTGTAACGAGATATTAGAGATAGATAAAGGCAAAATTATCCCGTATGCTGGTAATTATGGCTATTATTTGGAGAAAAAAGCCGAACGCGAAAGCGCAGATGAAGCTGCTTTTCAAAAAAACAGCAATTTACTTCGGAAAGAACTGGAATGGATGCGCCGCCAGCCACAAGCGCGGGGAACTAAGTCAAAAGCGAGGATAGATGCATTTTACGACCTGGAAGAGAAAACAAAAGATGGCGGCGCAAAGCAAAAAGTTGAATTGACGATTAAAACCGCGCGCCAGGGGAACAAAATTATGGAGATGAACCATCTTTATAAATCATTCAACGGGCAAACATTCATCAATAACTTTAGCTATGTATTTAAAAAGGGTGACAGGATTGGCCTTGCAGGTAAAAACGGCAGTGGCAAATCAACCTTGTTAAATCTTATCACAGGTTCATTAAACCCTGATAAAGGCGTTATTGACAAAGGGGAAACTACAGTTATGGGCTATTTTCATCAATCCGGCATTGTATTTAAGGAAGATGAAAGGGTAATTGATATTGTAAAAAACGTTGCGGAGTTTATCACAATGGCTGATGGTAAACTAATCTCTGCTTCTGCCCTGCTTACCTTATTCCTTTTCCCGCCAGCTAAACAGTACGGATTTATTTCGAAACTGAGCGGCGGCGAGAAAAAAAGACTGCAATTGATGAGCATCCTGATGAAAAACCCGAATTTTTTAATTTTGGATGAGCCCACAAACGACCTGGATATAGATACTTTAAACGTACTGGAAGAATTTTTAACCAATTATTCGGGTGTTTTAATGATGGTATCGCACGACAGGTATTTGCTTGATAAGCTTACCGACCAGCTTTTTATAATGGAAGATGGCGGTCATGTGAAGATATATAATGGAAATTATTCATCCTACAGGATAGAACAAGAGGAAAACAAACAACAAAACAAGCGGAATGCGGCTACTGAAGTGGCCCAACCTGCCGAAGTAAAAAAAAATAAACTTAGTTTTAAAGAGATCAAGGAGCTTGAAACGCTGGAAAAAGAGATTGCTGGAATTGAAAACCAGCTAAAGGAAAAGGAAGAAGCACTTAATGTAGCAGGCATAGCTGCAGACAAACTAAACGGAACATTAAAAGAAATTGCCGCTTTAAACAGCAAACTGGATGAAAAAAGCATGCGTTGGATTGCGTTAACCGAATTAAAAGAGGCATAGATGAAAACATCAGACTTATTAGCATCCGTTGGGGTTATCATTTTACTGGTCGCCTTTTTGCTTAATTTGTATAGAAAACTTCCTGCCCAAAGCAATGCCTATAAGCTATTAAACCTTGCGGGGGCTGGCATTTGCTGTTTTTCGTCGTATTTAATTCGGTTTTATCCGTTTGTTGTATTAGAAGGTGTTTGGGCATTTGTAGCGCTGTTATCATTATTTAATGTTCCACGTGGAACATCGGTTGAGAATAAATAAATTTGCCGTCCCTGTAGAGACGCAATACTTGCGTCTCTACAGGGACAGAATTAATGTTCCACGTGGAACATCGACGAAATTAATTGTAGAGACGCAATACTTGCGTCTCTACCTCGCAAATTGAACGCCCGCAATTGAAAACGCGGGAATAGTACAGATGCAATTAATGTTCCACGTGGAACATGGAGGTTAAAATGTTTAAGAAATATAATGTAATCGTTGTGGGTGCTGGACATGCCGGCTGTGAAGCCGCTGCCGCTGCTGCTAATTTGGGCTCATCGGTGCTTTTAGTAACCATGAATATGGGGGTTATTGCGCAAATGAGCTGCAACCCTGCTATGGGCGGCGTGGCAAAAGGACAAATCGTGCGCGAGATAGATGCTATGGGTGGATATTCGGGAATCATTACCGATAAAACATCTTTGCAATTCAGGATGCTGAACAAATCTAAAGGCCCGGCAATGTGGAGCCCCAGGGCGCAAAGCGACCGGATGCGCTTTGCAGAAGAATGGCGCCTGGCGCTCGAACGTACCCCCAACGTTGATTTTTGGCAGGATACCGTTACTTCATTGCTGGTAAAAAACAACACGATTGCCGGGGTGCGTACATCGCTTGGTATAGAAATAGAGGCAGATTCGGTAGTGCTTACCAATGGCACTTTTTTAAACGGCATTATACATATTGGCGAGAAAAGATTTGGCGGCGGTCGTACCGGTGAAAAAGCTGCAACCGGGTTAACAGAACAATTGATTGAATTAGGCTTTGATTCGGGAAGGATGAAGACGGGAACGCCACCGCGTGTTGACGGCAGAAGTTTAAACTACTCCCTGATGGAAGAACAATGGGGCGATGAAGAACGTGGTCGATTTTCGTTTACTGATGTGGAATTGGCGAAAGACCAACGCTGCTGCTGGATAACTTATACCAATAACGCTGTTCATGAAACATTGAAAGAGGGCTTTGAAAGGTCGCCAATGTTTACCGGGCGGATTAAGGGGCTCGGGCCACGATATTGCCCATCTATTGAAGATAAGATAAACCGCTTTGCCGAGCGGGAACGGCACCAGATATTTGTTGAACCAGAGGGCTGGAATACGGTTGAAATATATGTGAACGGTTTTTCTACCTCGCTACCCGAGGATATACAGTACAAAGCATTGATAAAAATTCCGGGGTTTGAAAATGCCAAAATGTTCAGGCCGGGTTATGCCATCGAATATGACTACTTCCCGCCTACCCAGCTTGAGTTGACCCTGGAAACAAAACTGATCAGTAATTTATATTTTGCAGGTCAGATAAACGGAACAACAGGTTATGAAGAAGCGGCGTGTCAGGGATTTATTGCCGGGATTAATGCACATCAAAAAATAAATGATAAGCATGAGCTGATCATGAAGAGATCAGAATCGTACATCGGTGTGCTGATTGACGACCTTGTGACCAAGGGCACAGAAGAGCCTTACCGCATGTTTACCTCCAGGGCCGAACACCGCTTGCTTTTACGCCAGGATAATGCGGATATTCGCTTAAGCCCTCTCGGATATGAGTTGGGTTTGATTAATGACGAACGGTTGGAGAAAGTAAAACTAAAAGTAAAAAACTCGGATGATATTGTTGCCTATACAAAATCAAAGTCGATAGACCCAACATCTGTAAATGGGTTGCTAGAAAGTTTGGGTACAAGCGCCCTGAATCAAAATACTAAACTATTTAATTTATTAAGCCGGCCCCAGGTTGGATTTGAAGACCTGCGAAAAGCAGACGATACCCTTGATAATTTACTATCGGCTTATGATAAAGAAACCATTGAACAGGCTGAAATAAAAATTAAATACGAGAGTTATTTTGAAAAAGAATTGGATATTGTTGACCGGATGAAAAAAATGGAAGACAAAGAGATAAACCCGGAATTTAATTATAATCACTTAGTTTCGCTCTCGAAAGAAGCGCGTGAAAAATTGATGAAAATAAAACCGCGCACTTTGGGCCAGGCATCAAGAATTTCAGGGGTTACACCGTCTGACATCTCAGTTTTAATGGTACACATATCCCGATAATATATAACATGCTGATAATTAATCAATTATAAAATATTGTTTTAAATCAATTATTTTTAATTTTTAATATTGCGCTTCGTTAAAATATAAAAACCGCTTATAGCGTTTAAAAACAATGTTAAATAAAAGAGCCTTATTTCTCCTGTCAAAAATCACCCTGTTTTATCTTGCTTTGCTGTTTTTTGGCTGTGCAAACCGCCAACCACCCCAGGGGGGGCCTAAAGATCATGACCCGCCCAAATTATTAAAGGCCACCCCGCCAAATATGACACGTTTTTTCAAAGGGAAAATTATACAGTTGGATTTTGATGAGTTTTTCAAACTGACCAATACCTATACAGAAATCAGTATGAGCCCCACTCCTACAAAAACGCCGGAATATAAAACAAAAGGAAAAAGTCTCGTTGTTGTTCTTAAAGATACGCTGGAGAAAAACACCACCTACGTAATTAATTTTGGAAAAGCCATTGCCGATGTTACCGAAGGAAATATATTAAAAAACTTTACCTATGTTTTCTCAACCGGCGCCCACATCGACTCGCTGAGCATATCCGGCAAAGTAATTAATACTTTGACCCAGGAAAGGGAGAAAGACGCTACGGTAATGCTTTTTACTTTAAAACAGGATTCCCTGCTATTTGGTAAAAAGAAACCTACCATTTACACTACTACTGACTCTGCCGGGAATTTTACGCTGAACAACCTTCATGCGGATAATTACCGCATATATGCATTAAAGGGAACAAGTCCCAATAAAATATATGATAATAATAAAGATTTGATCGCCTTCAGCAAAAAAGTGGTACACCTGACAACAGACACTTCGAATGTTGAGCTTAAGCTGTTTAAAGCTACCCCCGATAAATTCAGGCTGGAAAAAAGGTTTGACGCCGACGGAAAAATGTTTTTTAGCTTTAATAAAGCCCTTGATGATCCTTCCCTAAAAATAGTTTACCCCACTGATTTCGATAAGTATAAAATAGTTGATTTTAGCAAGACAAAAGATACTGCAACTCTTTTTATGCGCAACATGGATTTTGATTCCATACGGATAGTATTCTTTGATAAAGACAAACCGATAGATACTACCTACTTGCGGAAGGGCAGAAAAGAAGCATTTCAGCGTAATATCTCATTTCAATACAATATCAATGGCAATGGAAAATTAAAACCAGGCACCAACCTTAAATTAAAAGCTAATTTTCCGATTGATAATTTTGACGCCACGCTTATTTCTTTAAAAGAAGATTCAACGGAGATCACTAATTTCACCTTACAAAAAGATACAGGCGACTCCCGGCTTTTCACCATGGTTTACCGATGGAAACAAACCGTTGATTATACCATAACTATTGGCGAAGATGCATTTACTGATATTTACGGTGATAAAAATAAGCGGTCGTTTAGACGGTTTAATATTGATAAGCCCGAAAATTATAGCCAGCTAACTTTAAAGGTTACGGTGCCCGATACCGGGAAAGCTTATATTGTTCAAGTGCTTAATGACGCTAAAAATGTGTTGAGGGAAGACGTTATCCGCAAAAATGCAACGCTCGTTTACAAAGACTATTTAACGGGAAAATATAGTATAAGGGTGGTATATGATGATAACAATAACGGGAAATGGGACAGCGGCAATGTAAAATTGAAGCAACAGCCTGAAAATATATGGGTTGACCCGGATATTATATCACTGCGGCCAAACTGGGAGCAGGAAACACCTGTAGCTATTCCGAAAGAGCCGGTTACGCCTTAAACCAGCCAGAATACATGATATAATTATTGGGGAGTCTGTTTAACATTTCCCTTTGTTCATCTGTGAGCGGTTTTATCTTTTTAGCCGGGATACCAGCGTATAAATATCCCGATTCGCATACCGTTTTTTCAAGCACTACGGCCCCTGCTGCTATAATTACATATTCTTCAACAATGGCATGATCCATTACTATAGCGCCCATGCCTATTAATACATTGTCTTTTAAGATACAGCCGTGTACCAAAGCATTGTGGCCGATGGATACATTATTGCCAATATTTGTCGGCGCGTACATGTAAGTACAGTGTATTACGGCCCCATCCTGTATATTGGTGTTGTTGCCAATCTTTATATAATGCACATCGCCCCTGATCACCGCGTTGAACCAAACGGAACAATTATCGCCCATAACAACATCGCCTACAATTGTGGCATTTTCGGCAATAAAGCAATCTTTTCCCCAGGACGGGCTGATGTTTTTAACAGGTAGAATGGTTGGCATATTTTAAACAGAATGAGGGTTTACTATTTCAAGACCTTCAATTTTTTCAAAATCTGAAACATTTCTTGTTATTAAAACTAAATTATAAAAGAGCGCCGTCGCAGCAATTAGCGCATCAGGTAGTTTAATTTTATAACTCTTTCTCAGTTCGATAGTGATTAAAGAAACATTAGGGTCTACATTATAAATAGTTGCTATTTCACAAAATTTTTGGAGTTCTTTAATTTCCCGATCGTCGGCTTTATTATTGCCGAAAATTTCAATAAAAGTTATAATAGAAATAATGGGCTCAATACTAATAAGAAAGTTCTTACCATTTTCAGGGAGCGCTTTGTTAAAAAAGTCTATAATAGCATTTGAATCTATTAAATATCCCTTTCCCACTCTTCACGGCTTTTATTTATTTGGCTATGCATCCCCTTTGCTGTTTCATCTGACAATATTCCCCAAAAATCAGACATTGTTCTTTTTTTCCCTGTATCACTTAAGTCATCCAGCGGCGAAAAAGTAATTTCAACCCGTTTACCTACATATTCAACCGGAATATCCAATTCAATATGTGTATTATCCGGTGTCAAAATAGTTCTAACCATATTCAAATTTACGTTATATTTCTTATTAAGTTAAATACTTTTTACATTAGCAAAAAAATAAGCGGAAATAGCTCAGCTGGTAGAGCATCAGTTTCCCAAACTGAAGGTCGCGGGTTCGAACCCCGTTTTCCGCTCTAAAGATTCTTTAAGCTATCTACAAAGGTCTTAAACGGGTCTTGATTCTTTTTCACAACTTCTTTTTTCGCAATAACTTCTATTTTAGACGTAACGTCAAAAAAAACGTCTGTTTCGTTACGTCCTGTAAACAGTTGCACATATACAGCGTCTGCTATATCCGGCCATTTTTTTAATTGATCGCTTATAGCCCCTAAGCTCTTTAAATTACTATATTTAGAATTAAGCCGCAGCTTTATATAAATACGCTTTTTTGCCTTATTGTTTCTCCTGATTATTGAGAACTGGCTCATTGAATCCAGCGCCAGGCTGCTAACAAACGCCTCCTTTTTTAATTTATTCATTAAGCGGTGCGCGCTTTTGACGTCCTGTTGCTTTGGGAAAACTGACATTTTCTTCAAAATATCCGGCCTCAGTTTAAATTCTATTTTTGAGTTAATTTTAAAAATGCCGTGAAAATCTGTCCTTTCTGAAAACTTATTGCTTTGAATAAGCTTCGCTATATCGCCAGACTTGCCATTAATTTCCTTACTGTTTTCTGATAATATGTAACTGTTATTTAAATAATAATAATCCGCTATTGATTTAAAACTATATACAATATTTTTGCTGCTGCTAACATTACCCCCTTTTATAACATAATAGCTTACAAACTCATCGAGTTTTTTATAGTTAAGATTTTTCAAATAGGTAGTATCGGCGGTATTTGAATTTACCTGGAAGGCATTGCTTTTATTAAAGTAGTTTAAAACAAAAATAATTAAAATGAATTTTATACTCTGCATAGTATTAAACAATTGCTTATAAACCTAATTATTTTACATTGAAAAGCCTTAAATAATACAAAGGAGAAACAGATAGATATATACTGAAAATTTTACTTTATTTTACAACCTGCTTATCTCAAAATGCAGCTTAGTAGCATACTGCTCAAAAAAGTATAAATATATTCTCGCTCCATTTATAACCCACTCCAATTCAACTGCGGTTTCACTAACTTCTTTTTTTACCGACGCGCCGAAATGTTTTTCAATATGGGCGCTTATCAATTTTAAGTGCTTTTCTGCAATTTCATCGCCAATAACCCAAAACTCAATTGAATTAAATCTTTTATGCTGGCTTTCTTCTTTATGGTTCCAATACGTGGTAGTAAACTCCAGTTTTAAACCATCAAGTATGCTATGTTCGCCCCAGTTATAAACTGTACGGTCGGCAAATAATTTCTCTTTTATTGTAATATGATTTGCTAATTCTTTTACCAGAGTTCCCCAGTTTATAAATTTATCAAGGTCTTCGAAATATATACCCTGGTTTAGTATTTTACTAACGTCCTTTTCATGTTTAAAATCTATTGTTTGTCCTCTTTTTCTTTTCAGAAAACTAAATAAACCCATTATAATTAATACTTTATAATACAACCTTAAAACACCGTATCCTCAATAACATCCGCATGATTAGGATAATCTGTTGTTGAATGTAAGCCCCTGCTTTCTTTGCGCATCATTGCTGATTTTACTACAAGATAGGAAACTTGTATCAGGTTCCTTAATTCGCAAAGCTTTACTGATAATTTTGTGTGTTTGTAAAAATCTTCTGTTTCTTCATACAATAGACCTAAACGGCGCATTGCCCTTTCCAGCCTGAAATCGGAACGTACAATACCTACGTAGTCATTCATTAACTTTTGCATCTCACGCACATTGTGGGTTACCAGGATATCTTCATTTGATAACTGCACGCCTTTTTCATCCCAATCGGGTATATTATCCGGAATAGTAATATTATCTACCTGGCTTATTGCATCCTTATATATCCTATGGGCAAATACCAGCGCTTCCAGCAATGAATTTGATGCAAGCCGGTTTGCGCCATGCAACCCGGTTGATGAACATTCCCCGCAGGCATACAGCCTTAATAAAGACGACCTGCCCATATGGTCAACCATAATACCCCCGCACATATAATGACAGGCAGGGGCAACCGGGATCATATCCCTGGTCATATCAATACCAATATCCAGGCATTTGGCATAAATATTCGGAAAATGGGCCAGTATATCCGTTTTACTGCGATGCCTTATATCTAAATAAACAAAATCCTCACCTGATTTTTTAATTTCAGCATCTATAGCCCTGGCTGTAATATCACGCGGTGCCAATGACTTACGTTCGTCATACTCCTGCATAAACTCTTCACCATTGGTACGTTTTAAAACGCCTCCAAAACCACGTACTGCTTCCGAAATTAAAAAAGAAGGATATTCCCCTGGGTTATATAAAGCTGTAGGATGGAACTGGATAAATTCCATATTACGTACTTTTCCTTTGGCCCGGTAAACCATCGCCACGCCATCACCGGTTGCTATTGTAGGATTTGTAGTGATCGAATATATATGCCCAGCTCCACCGGATGCCATCACGGTAACCTTCGACAGTATTTTTTCGACATTTTTAGTCTGACTATTAAAAGCATAAATACCATAACAGGTAATATCTGTGGTCGATTTATCTACAAATACTCCTAAATGGTGCTGTGTTATCAGGTCAACCGCGAAATAATGAGTTAAAATTTCAATATTAGGATTACTGTGAATTTGCTCCAATAAAGTATTTTCAATTTCGAAACCCGTTATATCTTTATAATGCAGCACCCTGAATTCCGAATGACCTCCTTCTTTTGCAAGGTCATAAAAACCTTCATTCGTTTTATCAAAATTGGTTCCGTAATCAATAATCTCGTTTATGCGTGCGGGGCCTTCTTTAACAACTGCCTCGACAACTTCAGTATCACAAAGGCCATCTCCTGATATTAAAGTGTCCTCGATGTGTTTTTCAAACGAGTCATCTTTTTTATCAACAACAACAGCAACACCACCCTGGGCGTACTTAGTGTTTGATTCGTCCTCATTTGATTTAGTAACTATCAGAACTTTACCATGTTTTGCTGCCTTAAGGGCGAAACTTAATCCTGCTATACCTGATCCTACTACCAGGAAATCAACAGTTCTGGTCATATTTTATGTGTATGATGTGTAAACTTATTTTGTATGTTAATAAGGGGTATAAAACATGTTAACTTTGTGTAAGCAAATACTTAATAAATAATTAAATAGTTGATAACCCCCATTTTTAGTACCCATCCTATTAAATTTTACCCGACTTTTGAGCCC
>Ga0206864_1221_pt1 | contig 16305 bp, 10 predicted proteins | sample Alteio_BWOrgCont_42_FD_152632 | JGI IMG/M metagenome (GOLD analysis project Ga0206864, IMG submission 152632) | Enriched cells from forest soil in Barre Woods Harvard Forest LTER site, Petersham, Massachusetts, United States -... | ecosystem: Environmental > Terrestrial > Soil > Temperate forest >...
CGAGGCGGATTTGGCGAAGGCGATGCTCTCGCTCCCTGCGACGAAGGGTTTTGAAATCGGCAGCGGCTTTGCCGGCACGAAGCTCACCGGCTCACAGCACAACGACGCCTTTGCGATGCGCGGCGGCAAGGTGCATACGCTCACGAACCGCTCCGGCGGCGTGCAAGGCGGCATCAGCAACGGCGAGGAATTGTTCTTCCGCGTGGCGTTCAAACCCACTGCGACGATTTTGCAGAAACAAAAAACCGTGGATACGAAAGGCCACGCCACGGAACTCATGGGCCGCGGCCGGCATGACCCATGTGTTCTCCCCCGCGCCGTCCCCATCGTCGAAGCCATGACCGCCCTCGTCCTCGTGGACCACTGGCTGCGCCAACACGCGCAGAATAAAGTGTTTAAGTTTTCCTAATCTAACCCGCCTTCTCCAACTCCGCGAGCGTCGCGGCGGCTTTTTCCCATTCGTGGGTGGCGGTTTGGAGTTGGTCCACGACGTGGCTAAGTTCGCGGTTCAGGTGCTGGGGCTTGCCGGGCTGGGTGTAGGTCTCCGGGGCTTCGAGCGCGGTGGTGAGTTCGTTCTGCTGAGCTTCGAGCTGGGAGACTTTTTCCTCCAGGTGGCCGACTTCGATGCGGAGTTGCTTTAATTTCGTTTTCCGCGCGCGTTCCTCGTCCTTGCTCACATCCTTACCGAGGCCGCCGGGCATGGAATTCGCCATCGTGTTATTATGCGCCGGTCGGGCGTCCACAAACCCCGCCGTCAGCGCGGCGCGCGCATTCGTGGCGCGGGATTTTTCCAAATAATAATCATAATCGCCCGCGTAGGCCGTCAACCGCCCGGAGTGGACGTGCAGCACGTTTTTCGCCAGCGCGCGGATGAAATAGACATCGTGGCTGATGAAGATAAACGTCCCTTCGTAGCCCTTGAGCGCCGTGACCAGGGCGTCAATCGAAGCGATGTCCAAATGCGTCGTCGGCTCGTCCATCAGCAGCAGGTTCGGCGGGTTGACCAGCAGGCGTGCCAGCGCAAGGCGGGACTTTTCCCCGCCGGAGAGCACGGAGACTTTTTTGTACACATCGTCCTTGCGGAACAGAAATGCACCGAGAATCGCGCGCACATTTTGCTCAGACAGCCGGTTCTCCTCGGTGTGCAGGTCCATCACGTTTTGCAGGACGGTCGCGTCCGCGCGCAGGTTCTCCGCACGGTTTTGGGCAAAGTAACCGGGGACGACGTTGCTGCCGAGTTCGCGCGTGCCGGCCTGGATGGGGACGACGTCCGCGAGGATTTTTAAAAAAGTGGACTTGCCCGCGCCGTTGGGGCCGACGAGCACGATGCTCTGCCCGCGCTCGGCCTCGAAATTTAAATCGCGGTACACGACGTGGTCGCCATAGGCCTGCTGCACATGCTCGAGCGTGACGACCTTGAGTCCGGAACGGGGCGTCTTGGCGAATTTGAAATAGATGCGCTTCAGGTCGTCCTCCGGCTCGTCCACGGCGACTTTCTCGAGGCGCTCAATCTGCTTTTCCTTGGATTTCGCGCGAGAGGCCATCGAGGCCTTCGCGCCGAAGCGATCCACGAATTTTTGCAGGTGGGCGATTTGCCGCTGCTGGTTTTTGAAGGCCGACGCCTGCTGGCCCTTGCGGGCTTCTTTCTCCACGAGGTAATCGTCGTAATTGCCCGTGTAGCGGTGCAGCGTGCCCGCGCGCAGCTCAAGGATGCCCGTGCACAGCATATTGAGAAATGCGCGGTCGTGCGAGATGACGACGAGGCCGCCGGGATACTGCGTCAAATATTCCTGAAACCAGAGCAGAGCTTCGAGGTCGAGATGGTTCGTCGGCTCGTCGAGCAGGAGCAAGGCCGGCTCGCTCACCAGCAGGCGGGCAATGTGGGCGCGCATCACCCAACCACCGGAAAAGGACTTCGCCAGGCGCAAATGGTCTTCCTCGCGAAAGCCCAGCCCGGCGAGGATTTTCTTGGCGCGGGGCTCGAGGCTGTAGTCGATATCGTAGTCTTCGTCGGAGTCCGGCAACAGTTTCTTCCCGCTGGTGGCGATTTCGAGGATGGTTTCCTCGCCCACCGGCGCGCTTTCCTGCGGCAGGTAGCCGAAATCCGCGCCCCGCTCCCACTCAATCGTGCCCTCGTCGGGGGCGTCCTTGCCCAGGATGAGGTTGAAAAGGGTCGTCTTGCCCGCGCCATTGTGGCCGACCAGGCCGTAGCGGTCCGACCGCGCGATAAATAGCGACACGTCGCTGAACAGCGTGCGGGTGGCGTAGGACTTGGAGACATCAGCCAGCGTAAGCATCTTGGGACAAAACCGATGATTGAATAGCAAATGGCACGCCGGGTCAACGTTACAACGCGGTGAAGCGGGATTTATTGCCACGCGCGCCAAAACGCCCACAATGGTGCGTGCCCCAGCCCGGCCGGTTTTTCCCGGCAACAAACCATCCGGCGCGGGTTTTTATCGCTCATGCGCGTCCGGAATATTTTGCGGAACATGTTTGGGCTGGACTGGCGCTCGCTCGCGCTGATGCGCATGGGCCTGGCGCTGGTCATCCTGCTGGATCTGGCCGTCAGCGCGCGCAACCTGCGGGTGTTTTACAGTGACGACGGCGTGCTCCCAGTGCAGGTCGTGCGGGATAACTACGCGCCGGATCTTACCCTGCACCTCGTCAGCGGCCGCGTGTCATACGCGGCGCTGTTGTTCGGCATTGAAGCGATCTGTGCGCTGATGATGCTCGTCGGCTACCGCACACGTTTGGCAACGATTGGCTGCTGGCTCCTACTCTTGTCCCGCCAGGCCCGCAACCCACTGGTTCTGTTCGGGGCAGACATGACCGAGCACATTGCGCTTTTCTGGGCGGTGCTGCTGCCGCTCAACCGGCGCTATTCCGTGGACGCCTGGCTGGGCCGCGTGCCGCCTGCCGAGGGTTCGAGCTACCTGAGCCTCACAAGTTTCGGCGCAATCCTGCAATTTCTGCTCATCTACATCGTGAGCGGGATGCTCAAAACGGGCGACACGTGGCGCGTGGAGCACACCGCGGTTTACTACGCCCTCGCGCAGGAAATTTACGCCCGGCCGCTGGGGCAGTGGCTGAACCAATTCGACTCGATAACCGCGTGGCTGACCATGGCGACGCTCTACCTCGAGCTTTACGGGCCGCTGCTATTTATCCTGCCCTTTCGCCGCGGCTGGGGGCGGCTGCTGGGCTTCGCGATATTTGGAGGCATGCAACTCGGCTTTGGCATTTTCATGCAGATGGGCCTGTTCTGGGTGGCGATGAATGCCTTCATGCTCATGCTGCTGCCCGCGGAATTTTGGACCTGGTTGGCCGAGCCCCTCGGCCGGTGGCTGGCAAAAAAGCTGGGGTTGCCCAAATGGCAGCAGAAAACAAAAGCGGTTCCCATCTCACCACTGCCTGCGCCGGCGGTCTGGCGACGGGGCCTGACCCGGGTTTGGCGCGTCGCCAGTGCCGCCGCGGTTCTGGCGATTATCGTTTTCATGCTGCTTTTGAATTACGACAGCCTCCCCGGCCACACCGCCGTTATCTCCTTCAACGGGCAAAAATTCGCGACTGACACCGGCCTGGACCAACGGTTCGACATGTTTGCTCCCACGCCAGAGACGGACGATGGCTGGTACGTGTTGCGCGGCTGGACCAAAGACGGCCAGGCGGTGAATGTGCTGACGGGAGAGTCCCCGCCGCGCTTTGCCCACCCGGATTTCGTCGCGGAAACCTACGGCGACGAGCGCTGGTGCAGTTACCTGCTCGACCTCGCTTATGATGACTATGCGTCCTACCGACCGTATTTCGCCCGGTATCTCGCGCGTGAATGGGATGAATCCCACCCGGGCAACCAGCAATTGACGAGTCTGGAAATCATCTTCATGCATGAAGTTCACGGTCCGAATCACTCGGTTGCCGGTCCCGAACCACTGATGCTGTGGACGGAAAATTTTTAGGCCCGGTTCGCACTTATCTGCTTTTCTTTTAATCTTCATGAAATCCCCCTACCTCGCCTTGCTGGCCCTGCCCATGCTCGGAACCATTTTTCAGCCGCCGGCGCCAATCCACAGCGTCGAGCTGACGGAATGGCGGGCCGACCAGGGCGGCAACGGGCATTTTTACGAAGCCGTCGAATCTCCCGCGGGCATTACGTGGGATGACGCTGAAGCCTATGCGATCGCGCACACCGGTTATCTCGCAACTCTGACTTCATCGTCGGAAAACGCCTTTGTGTTCAAACTGGTGGACGACGCCGACTTCTGGCTGGATGGCCCAAGTGGCGATTCGCTTGGACCGTGGCTCGGTGGCACTCAATCGCCCGCCTCCACCCCGCCCGACAATAGCTGGGAATGGTCCCACGGCGAAGGACTGTTCACTTATACAAATTGGAGCGCTCACCCGCAAAACAATGAAAGCGTTCACAAAAACCATCTGTGCTTTTATGCAGAATCAAAAAGTTCGCGGCAACCCGCATGGGCCGGCCAGCCAGGTGACACCAAGCTGCACGGTTTTGTGGTGGAATACGACTCCAACCCGCTGCCGCAATCCCTGGGCTACGTCGCGCTGTTTGCCGTTTGCGTAACTGGCGCCGCTGTCGTCGGCTGCCTGCTCTTTTTGCTTTTCCGCAAGCAGGACAGTAAAAGTGGTAATCAAAAATAGTATCGAAACCTTAGGCTTCCAACGCCTGCCGCAGGGCCTCCACCACTTCCGTAGGTGCATATTGGGCGAGGTTGCGGCGGGCAAATCGTTCGCGGGACTCATACCAATGGCGCTCCATCGGCTTTTCCAGCGCCCAGGAATATTTACCCAGGGGCTTCCACCGTTGCGCGGAATTCTCGCGCTCCGGCTCGAGCATCAAAGTCACCGTGCGGGCCCCCATCGCCGCGGCGAGGTGGGCCGGGCCGCTGTCTCGCCCAAAGACCACCGCGGCGTCGCGCAGCAGAAAGGCGGATTCAGCCAGGTCTGTCTTTCCGCAGAAATCGTGAACCGTTGCCGATGCACCACCAACACCTGCGATGATTTTACCGATGATGTCATCGTCCGGTTCTGCCCCAATAAGCAGTACACGCAGACCGCGCTTCTCCATCAACCAGCGTGCCGCGGCAATGAAAAATTCCGGGCCGATGCGCGGCTTGCCAGCATGGGAGCCCACCTGGAGCACGGAATAATTACCGGCAGAAATACCCGCCGGCAGTTTCGTCGCCAGGCGGGCCAGCGCGGTTTCTTCGGGCGTTAGCCACGGAGTCAATTTGATCGGCGCAGGAACACCGATTAATTCCAGCAAATCAAAATTATAAAGCCCCTCGTGCTTCTCCCCGCGCTTTTTCGGGCCGACTCGCGATTCCGTAAGCCATTGGCCGCCATCGTGGCGAAAGCCTAGGCGCCGGGGAATTTCCGCCTTCGCCGCCGCGCACTCAATATCCGCATCGGGAATCAGGTGCACAATGCACTCCAGCTGGAGCTTTTGGAACTGTTCGGTCATGGCCTCAATCCGCGAGTTGCCGTCACCGCTCTCCGGCAAAGCGAGGAAACTTTTGAGCGCGGGATGACGGTGAAAAAGCGGTCCCATCCGTACTTGCGCGGCCAAATGGATTTCCACGCCGGGCAACGCTTTCCGCAGTGACTCGAAGCACGAGGAAGTGATGACCACGTCCCCGATGCGGTCGGGCCGCACCAGCACGATTTTAGCAATCTGCGTAGGCTTGTCGTTGGTCATTGTTTGGAATCCGTTATCAAACGGTGAAAACTCTCCGGAGGCCCGAGGTAGCTGCCTTGCAGGCCGCCGGTGTTGATGAAGATTTTTTCGAGAACAACCGCCGGATCCACCATCCAGATTTTGAGTGTGTGGTAACCGGCTTGGGCAATCGCGTGGGTCGAGCCAATGTAGCGCGCGTTAATGCGGACGGATTCCTCCCAGTCCCTGTTGCCATTTTGTGCGCTGAAATTTTGCGGGACAAGGGTAAGCGTCTGCGGTACCTCGTCATCGAACGACACCGCCACGCGCAGCCCGCGCGTCGGATCAAAATTCAATGTCGGTGCAACTACCAGATAAGTGGCCAGCTGGCCGGGGCTGAAGAGATACATCCGGTATTCGAGGCACGGCGAATCCTTCCCCGGTGTCGCCGCCGGCGCATCCACGGGTGCACGGGTGTGCATGGCGGAGAGCGTGCGGCCATAGTCCTCCACTTTTTCCCAACGCGCCGCTCCAACCGCAGAGTTTTTGGTGAAATGCTCCGCCTCAATGGAAACCACGCCCTCGCCCTCAACGAAACCTTGCACGGCATCGCGTGCCGGTTCGACGGGGTTAAAGGCCGCAACTTTCACGGACACATCCCCGCGCGCACCAGAAATTTTCACCGTCCCATCCGCCATGCCCTTGGGTGCCTTGCTCCAATCCACGCTGACCCACACGCGTTGCTCCTTCTCAATCGCCCCCTTATCTGCGCTGAGCACAATCCACGGCGCACTGGCGGCTGCGGCGAAATTAAACGGCTCCTGCCCCTTGTTAAACACATCAAGATAATGCCGTTGCTGGTTGAAAACATCGAATTTTGGCAGCACCGGCTCTCCCGCCGCACCGGGCCAGGCATCAGCGGTGCCTTCGACCGCCACGCCCATTTGAGCCGCCGACGACACAGCCAGGCGAGTCACGCGCGGCATGACATTTTGCGGCGGATTATTCCACGAGGTGTAGCCGATGTGAACTTGATCCATAAAATGGCCCCATTTTCCGCCGGCGAAAGTATTGTTGAAATAATCCATCAAATTCGCATCGGCCTTGAATAAATCCTCGGTGCGCTCGGCCCAATCATTGGTGCTGGCTCGGCCCTGCTGCGCATAAAGCTGGTTTTTGCCGGCCGCGACATGCATTTCGTTCAAATTCGCGGATGCCTTCACGGGAAAGAGCACCAATTCATAAAACGCATTGCGCCTATTCTCCGGCAGTTCGGCAGAAATTCTTCCCGCTTTCGTCACGAGCGCATTGTAATCAGCCACAACGTTGTCGGCTTCCTGATAATTCGTCAGGCTGTAGGTGGATGGCTCCAACAGCTCCGGTTTGCGTCGCGCGTTGAATTTTGGATACTGCGAGACGATTTGCGCGATGTCAGCGGCGTGATCGGTTCCAAATTCGCGCGTGGCCCAGAGGCGGGTGAACTCGTCGAGGTTTTCATTGGTCCAGCGGTTTGTGTTCCACGCCAGGCTCAGAAAAAACTCCGTCGGCAATTCCTCGCCCTTGAGATGGCCGACGTTGACTATCCAAACGCGGTCCGCGCCGTATTGTTTGGCGAGGGACATTTGGTCCCAGATTTTCGGCAGCGGGCTGGAGTCGAGCCATTGGTAGTTGCGCGGGCTGCCGTGGTAATCGAAGTGGTAGTAGATGCCCGCGCCGCCGCTGCGCGCGCGCTCGGCCGCGGTGGGCAGGCGGCGGATATCGCCCCAATTGTCCTCCGCCCAGAGCAGCGTCACGTCATCCGGCACGCGCAGGCCGGCATTGTAATAATCTATCACCTCTTTGTAGAGGCACCAAAGCTGCGGGACTTTGGCCACATCCGGGTTGACGACCTCGGCAATCAGCTTGCGCTGCGCGGCGATGACTTGCTCGGTCAAATCCCCGCCCAGTGGCGCACCGCTGTCGTTTTCCGCGCGCAGGCCAAGGGTGAGGATGCTTTCGTAGTTTTTATTGCGCGTGATGCCCTCGCGCCAGAATTGCTCCAGCGCGGGCTGCAGATCCGGGCGGCTGTAATTCCAGTTGCCATACTGGCGGCCCGGGCCGCGATCCCATTCCTTTTGCGCCCGGAGCATCGGCTCCTGGTGCGAAGTGCCCATGACGATACCGTATTCGTCGGCCAGTCGGGGGTTTTCTGGATCATCCTCATTGAAGGCGTTGTTCCACATCGCCGGCCAGAGGTAGTTGCCCTTGAGCCGTAAAATCAGCTCAAACACCCGCGCATAAAATTCGTGGTTGTAATTGGCCACGCCGTTCGAGCCGGGCACCGTGCCATAGGTCTTCGTCACCCAGTTGGTCAGGTCGGGGGCTTCGTCGTTGAGGAAAATTCCCCGGTATTTGACGGATGGCTCGCCCTGTACAAATTTACCCGGCTTGATGAAGAGGGCGTCACGGTGCGGCGCCGGCACATCCGCCCACCAATACCACGGCGAGACGCCGATTTGTTCGGAGAGGTCGTAGATGCCGTAAATCGTCCCGCGCTTATCGCTGCCGGCGATGACCAACGCGCTGGAAACACCCGGCCACGGATCGGCGACCGTCTGCAGAAAAAACGATTCCCATTTACCCGTGATGCCGCTCACCTCAATTTTCTTTTCCTGAATGAGTTTATCGATGATGGCGCTTTTGCCGAGGGTGCCAATAATCACCACGTTGCTGGAAAGACTTTGGCCATCATGCAGGATGGCGGGAGAATGGTTCGTGACCTTCGCGAGGTCGGCTTGCAAGTCGCCCGCAGCGCGCACAACGCCCGGCCAGTCCGCCGAATCCACATAGAGCGCTGCCGTGGTGTTACCCTGGGCGAGCGCGAAGCTTCCCGGGTCGGCAACGGCTTCAACATAGGACGGCTGGCCAAGGCCAAAAGCCACGCTGGGCCACGCCACCCAACCCATCAACGCCAGAAACAAAATTTTGCCGGGGTATTTCATGACACCACGACAAATTCTTCGCGTTCGGGCGTCTTTGTCGAAATTTTTCCTTACAATCGCCGGGCGGCAAACGCCATCGCGTCGCCGATTTTCGAAAGGTCCTCGTCCGTGTGACAGGCGGAAATCGCGGTGCGCACCAAGTCTTTGCCGGGCGGCACGGCGGGCGCAATGGACATGACGGTGAAGACACCGTGATCCATCAAGTGCTGCCAGAAGCGGTAGGCGCGCTCCTTGGTGCCCAGGACGATGGGTACCGCCGGCGTTTCACTGCCCCAGGTGTCGAGCTTGAGATCGTGGAGGATTTCCTTGTAGCGGCGCGTATTGTCCCACAAGCGGCGCAAATGCTCCGGCTCGGACTGGAGCAGGTCGAGCGCGGCTTCGGCGGCATAGGCCTGCGCCGGGGCCAGCGCGGCGCTGAAGATGGTTTGCTTCGAATGTGAGCGCAGGTATTCGATGACTTCGCGCGAACCGGCGACAAACCCGCCCGTGCTGGCCAGGGCCTTGGAAAAACTCCCGGCGATAAGGTCGATTTTTCCGGTCACCCCAAAATGATTGGCCGTGCCGCGGCCGTGCTGGCCGAGGACGCCGAAGCCATGCGCGTCATCCATGACGTGGAAGCAATTGTGCTCGGCGGTCACCGTGAGGATTTCCGGGATGGGGGCAATGTGGCCCTCCATGGAATAAACCCCTTCAAAAGCGACGATTTTCGGTGTCTCTGGAGATTCGAACGAAAGCAGTTCGCGGAGATCTTCGGGATTGTTGTGGGCGAAGCGCTCGGCCTTGGCCTGGGTGAGCCCGATGCCGGCCCAGATGGAGGAATGCAGGTTTTTGTCGCCCAGCACCACGTCGCCTTTTTGGGCGAAGGCCTGAATGGCGGACATGCAGGAAATATAACCGGCGACGGAAATATGGCAGGCTTCCTTGCCGAGGAAGGCCGCGAGCTTTTCCTCCAGTTGCTGGTGGTAGGAACGGCTGCCGTTCGAGAGTCGCGCGCCCGTGGTGCTGGTACCCCATTCCGCCAGGCCCCGTTGCGCCGCCTCAATGACTTTGGGATGATGCGTCAGCCCGAGGTAGTCATTGCTGCTCAACATCACCATCTCCGCTCCGCCGAGCCAGACGTGGGTGCCGACTTGTCGGTCGAAAGTGTGGTAGTACGGCTTGTAGCGCAGACGCAGGCGAGTAGCCTCGTCCTCACGGCAGCGGCTCGCGATGGAGTTGCCCGTTTTGGCGGTAAAGAGGGAAATCATGAATGGCACATCCAGGCTCCAAGCGGGAAGGAGGATGAGTTAAACAAGCGCATATAAACGATTTCCCGATGTTCGAGAAGCAATTTTTTGCGGGGCTTCCCAGGCATTAGGCAGTTTGCAAAGCAGGATACATTCCATAATTCCAGGCCCTCCACCTGTCAAACCTGGAATAACCCGCCCAAAAGCCGCCTGATTGGGCCTGACGTCACCTTGCCGGCATCATTCTGGAAGCTGGAAAATAGACCGGAAGGGCTGGAACTTTACGGGCCCGGCTGGGTTATTAAACTGCCCCTTCCGGAATGAACCTTCGGGGAATTTTTGGTTAGCCGCTTGCCAGCCAATCGTATTGCCGCTTATGTCCCCGACTATGGATTGTTCAAGATTGCGGAGCCTTACCCGGTCCAATCTGCGGCCCCGCCACTTTTTGCTTTTCCTGTTGGTTACGTCCGTGTTCTGCGCCGGCCAGCGCACGCCGGGCCCGGTTGCCATCCCCGCTCCGGCGGCCACCGCCCCAGCGAGCCCCACCGATCAAGCCCTCCAGAAATTGCGCCACGGCGATTATGCCGAGGCCGCCGCTGCCGCCCGGGACGCCATTAACAAAACCTACCCCAGCGAGGTCTTGCTGCGCGTCGAAACCGAAGCCCTCCTGACCCAGGGCAAATACAACGAAGCCTACACGACGCTCAAAAACGCCACCGTCAATGACAACTCGAGCATCCGCCTCCTGCTCCTCTTGCGCCAGGCCTGCCTCGACACCGGCAAAGCCAGCGAAGCCCAGCAGGTGCTCACAGATATCGAAGGCCTCCTGAACCGCCTCTATGACCGGCAGCAGTACACCCAAACTCCGCTGCCGCCGCCCTTGCTCAACGACATTGGCGAAGCAGCCTTGCTCAACATCGGCGGCCAAAAATTCGACCCCAAACAGTTGCTCCAGCGGTTTTTCACCCCCGGCGAGCAATCCACCCCCCCGGTGCGCGACGCTTTTTTGAACGCCGGGCAACTGGGGCTCGATAAGCATGATTACCGGCTCGCCTCGAAAAGCTTTGGCGACGGTCTGAAGGCCTTCCCCGGTGACGCCGACATGCTCGCTGGCCTGGCCGCGGCCTTCCGCCCTGATGACCGGGAAAAATTCGCCGATTACGCCAAGCAGGCCCTGGCCGCGAACCCGCGCCATATCCCCACCCTGCTCCTGCTCGCGGAAAACCTGATTGACGCCGAATCCTTCGACGAGGCCCGCGACGCGCTGCAAAAAATCCTCGCTATCAACCCCCACGAGCAAAGCGCCCTTGCGCTCCAAGCCGTCATCGCCTACCTCCATAATCAACCCGACCAGGGCGACGCCTACCGCACCCAGGCGCTGTCCACCTGGGCCAAAAACCCGCGCGTGGACTACCTCATCGGCCGCAAACTTTCGGAAAATTACCGCTTTGAACTCGGGGCGAAATTCCAGCACCAAGCCCTGGAAAACGACTCCACCTTCACGCCCGCGCGCGTGCAACTCGCCCAGGATTTGCTGCGCCTCGGCAAGGAAGACGATGGCTGGACACTCGCCAACCAGGCCCATCAGGACGACGGCTACGATGTCGAGGCGTTCAACCTCGTCACCCTGCACGACGAAATTTCCAAATACACCACCATCGCGAAGAACAATTTCACCCTCTGCATGGAGCCGACCGAGGCGCGCGTCTACGGCCCCCGCGTGCTCGCCTTGCTCAAACAAGTCCGCGAGGTGATTCCCAAAAAATACGGCCTCGACCTTTCCATTCCCGTGCTGGTCGAGGTTTTTCCCAACTCGGCGGATTTTTCCGTCCGCACTTTCGGCATGCCTGACATCGGTGAATTCCTCGGCGTGACCTTTGGCCCCGTGGTGACCATCAACAGCCCCTCCTCCCATGAATCAAACTGGGAGGACGTCGTGTGGCACGAATTCACCCACGTCGTGACGTTGACGCTCACCCACAACCAGATGCCCCGCTGGCTCAGCGAAGGAATCTCCGTCTATGAAGAGCACCAGGCCCGGCCGGAATGGGGCCAATGGATGTCGGCAGATGACTGCGCGCGCATCCTCTCGGGCAAGATGCAGCCCATCAGCAGCATGAGCGCCGCCTTCCTCCAGGCCAAGACCATGCGCGACACCCAGTTCGCCTATTTCGAGTCCATGCTCGTTGTGCAATACTTCAACGAGAAATACGGCCTCGACCATGTGAAAGCGCTGTTGCAAGCGCTCGGCGCCGGCGAGCAAATGAATGACGCCCTTGAGCATAATTTCGCCCCGCTCGCGCAACTCGACGAGGATTTCGTCAAATACGCCCAGGCACAGGCACAAAACTTCGCCAAGGGCTGGACTTTTAACCGGCCGGACGAACCCGCCGATGGCTCGGCCACAAGCCTGACCGGCGCGACGCTGGCCTCCCCGGCACTCGTGGCCGCGGTGGACCCGCATGACTTCTATGCGCGGATGAAGCAAGTCACCGCGCTGATGGAGCAGGAGGAATGGACCAAGGCGCGCGACCAAATCAATGATATCAACGCCACCGGCCTCTACCTGCCCGGCGAGGAAAACCTTTATCTCTTGCTGGCGGATGTTTCGGCCAAACTGAAAGACACCGCGGCGGAGAAGGCGGCGCTCACGGTCGTCGCCGAACACGAAGGCGATTCACTGCCCGCCGTCAGCCGCCTGCAGGAAATTGCCGAACAGGAAAAGGACTGGCCGGCGGTCTCCCGCTGGAGCCAGGCCGCCATTGCCATCCACCCAATGGGCCCCATCGGCTGGCGCGGCCTGCTGGATGCGAGCGAACAACTCCGCGATAACACGCACGGCATCGAGGCCGGGCTGGCCTTGCTCGAATTGCAACAGCAGGACCTCGCTTCCCTCCATTATCGCGTGGCCAAGATGATGCAGCCAACAGACATCACCGGCGCGCGCCGCCAGGTCTTGCAGGCACTGGAAGAAGCCCCGCGTTTCCGCGACGCCTATACTCTGCTGGCCACCTTACCCACGGCAGAAACGCCCGCGCCGGAAACACCGGCCACCGATACAGCCACCACCACGCCAGTCGCTCCTCAGCAATAATGCCTTTGTGTTTTTATCCTTTGAACGCGCTTCGCCTCACTCATGTTTAATTTCAGCAAATCATTCCGGCGCAGCGTGGTTATCCTGCTGCCTGCGCTCGGCGCGTTGACGCTGGTGGCCACCGCGCAATATGGGCCGGGCGGCTACGGCCCGGGTCTCAGTTTTGGTCGGGGCGGGCGCGGACGTGGCGGTTTCGGCGGCAATCGTTCCTATATCATCAGCGACCCCGCCGAACAGGCGATGGTCAATAAGATGCAAAAAGCCCTCAAGCCGGGCTTCGAGGACGATGTCTTCACTTTTGCCCGGCTCATTTACACTCCAGACGGTGGCGGCGGCGGCTTTGGTCGCTCTTGGGATGACGATACCCCGGACGCTGACTTGAATCTCGGCTTCCGTCTTTTCCAGGTCACCAGCCTTAAAGTCCATCCATCTTTCAAATACGTTCACATCGCGCCGCAAGAAATGGCGGATTACCCATTTGTGTACATGGTCGCCAACGGCCGGCTGGCGCTGTCGGATGATGAGGTCAAAATCGTGCGCCATTATTTGCTCAGCGGCGGGTTCCTCATGGCGGAGGATTTTTGGGGCGACAGCACCTGGGAATATGTCTACGACCAATTCAAACGGATTTTCCCCGACCGCGAAATCGTGGAGCTGCCCCTCTCCCACCCGATTTTCCACAGCGTCTTCGACTTCAAGTATCTCCCGCAAATGCCCAGCGCCGGAGGCCGGTACTTTCCCAATGCCCCTTCCTGGGACAACTCCGACTACCTCACCGGCGACCACTACCCGCACTACTACGCCATCTTCGACGACCACGACCACATGATGGCCCTCATCTGCCGCAACAACCATTACGGCGACGGCTGGGAGCATGAAGGCGAAAACGAGGACTATTTTAAGCGCTTTTCCATGGCGCAAGCTTACCCCATGTTCATCAACATCCTTTTCTACGCTTCAACCCACTAACTTCCCTCATCCTCAAAAAACAAAACCGTGGAACCCACCAAAATCGCCTCCGAACAAGCCGCGTTTGAAAGCCTGCAAGCGGGCCGCCAGCGCCTCGAAACCGAACTCGCCAAGGTCATCGTCGGCCAGCGCGATGTGATTGAGCAGATCCTGCTCACGCTCATCAGCGGCGGCCACTGCCTTATCACCGGCGCGCCCGGCCTGGCTAAAACTCTCCTCGTCAAAACCATCGCCGGCGCGTTCTCGCTCCAATTCCAGCGCATCCAGTTCACGCCGGACTTGATGCCCGCCGACATCACCGGCACCGAAATCCTCACCGAGACCGACCAGGGCCGCAAGCTGACTTTCGTGCGCGGGCCGATTTTCGGCAACATCATCCTCGCTGACGAAATCAACCGCACCCCGCCCAAGACGCAGGCCGCGCTCCTCGAAGCGATGCAGGAACACCAGGTGACCGCCGCGGGCATTCGCCACGCGTTGAGCGAGCCGTTCTTCGTCCTCGCCACGCAAAACCCCGTCGAAATGGAAGGCACCTACCCGCTGCCCGAAGCCCAGCTCGACCGTTTTCTCTTTAATGTAATGATAGATTACCTGCCCGAGAACGACGAAGTCGCCGTCGTGCAACAGACCACCTCGCGCGCCGCCACCGCGGTGAATGGCATTTTCACCGGCGAGGATGTGATAAAATTCCAGGAACTCGTGCGCCGCGTGCCCGTGGCCGAAGCCGTCGTGCGTTACGCGGTGAAACTCGCCGCCAGCTCGCGACCCAAAACACCCGGCGCGCCGGACTTCGTGAAGAATTGGATTAACTGGGGTGCCGGCACCCGCGCGGCCCAAGCCCTCGTCATCGGCGCGAAAGCCCGCGCTCTCTGGCGCGGCGCCACCCACGTCACTGGCGACGACATCCGCGCCCTCGCCGCCCCCGTCTTTCGCCATCGCATCCTTCTCAATTACCGCGCTGAAGCCGACGGCGTCTCCGTCGAGCAGGTCATTCAAAAGCTCATCGATGCACTGCCAAAGAATGTTTGATTATTGAATTGTCATGCCACCCACCGCCGCATTGCCCACGCAGGGCATCGACCCGCAGGCCTTGTTCGCCATCAAGGACCTGGAGCTTCGCGCGCGCGTGGTGGTCGAGGGCTTGTGGTCGGGCCTGCACCGCAGCCCTTATGCCGGCTTCTCCGTGGAGTTCACCGAATACCGCCAGTACAGTCCGGGCGATGACCTGCGCTACCTCGACTGGAAGCTCCTCGCCCGCAGCGACCGCCATTACGTCAAGAAATTCGAGGACGAGACGAACCTCCGCTGCCTCATCCTCGTGGACACCAGCCGCTCGATGATGTTCGGCTCCAAAGGCCGCACGAAGGCCGACTACGCGCGCACCCTCGCCGCGACGTTCGCGTATTTCCTCGGCCAGCAGCGCGACGTCGTGGGCCTCGCGCTCTTTGACGGCACAGTGCACAGTTACCTGCCCCCGCGCTGGAAGCCCGGCCACTTCCGCCACATGATGGCGTTGCTCGAGCGCCCGCCCGAGGGCCGTGACACCAACCTCGGCCACGCGCTCGACGAAGTGGCGAAACTCTGCCCCAAGCGCAGCCTCGTGCTGCTGCTCTCCGACTTTCTCGCGCCGGTGACTGAGTGGGACCAGGCCCTCGCCCGCCTCGCCGCCGCGCGGCATGACGTCCGCGCCGTGCAAATCCTCGACCCGGCGGAAATCAACCTCGAGTTCGGCGAAGCCGCACTGTGGCAGGACATCGAGAGCAACCGCAGCCTTTACGTGGATCCCGCACAGGCCCGCGCCGGCTATAAACAACGCTTCGACGCCCACCAGGCCGAGGTCAAGGCCACGCTCGAAAAACGCGGCGTCACCCGCCAGGTGGCCACCACCGACCAGCCGCTGGACTTCGTGCTGCTCGAACTGCTCCAGGCCAACCAGGCCCGCCGCCTCGCCGCGCGCCGGAGGACGCAACTGTGAATTTCCTCTCGCCATGGTTTCTCCTCGGGGCCGCGCTCATCGTCGGCCCCATCATCGCCCACCTCATCCGGCAGGCGACGAAGACGCGCGTCGTTTTCAGCGCCACCCGTTTTCTCAACCCCTCGCCGCCGAAGCTCGACCGCCGCAACCGCATCCAGCACCCGTGGTTGTTGCTCCTGCGCTGCTTGATTGTCGCCGCGCTGGCTTTTGGGTTCGCGCGGCCGTTTTTCAAACAGCAATTGCCCTCGCTCATCCCGCCGACCATTCCGCAAAGCGTCGTCGCAGTGCTCGACGAAAGCGCCTCCATGCAACGCACGGGTTTGTGGGATGCCGCGCGCCAAAAAGTCTCCGACGTGGTGACTGACCTCGCCCCGGGCGACCAA
>Ga0206864_1212_pt1 | contig 16278 bp, 14 predicted proteins | sample Alteio_BWOrgCont_42_FD_152632 | JGI IMG/M metagenome (GOLD analysis project Ga0206864, IMG submission 152632) | Enriched cells from forest soil in Barre Woods Harvard Forest LTER site, Petersham, Massachusetts, United States -... | ecosystem: Environmental > Terrestrial > Soil > Temperate forest >...
CCGGCTTTCCATGTGCGCTTCATTTCCGCATACGTTCCCGTCTTGGGCAAATCCTTCACCGGCTCGCCGTTGACCTTGAGCGCGAAGCCGTCATCCGCCCAGAACGGGCGGCGCAGCGCGAGAGTGAATTCCTTGGGTGCGCCGGAAGTAAATTTAATCGTGGCAATATCAGCGTCGCCCGTGGCAACCTTCGTTTCGATGCCGATGCCCGGCTCTTTCCACTGCGCCGTCGAGGGGGTATAGAGATTCACCCAGAATTTATCGGCGCTGGTGTAATAAAGGCCGTGGCCGTGAAGGCCGTGGTTTTCCATCCCCGTGCCGACGCAGCAGGTCATCCCATTGCCCTGATATTCATGGGTCACGCCTGGGCTGACGGGCACCATGTAACAGACCTGGCCGTCTTCAAAATTAATCGACGCCAGCACATGGTTCAGCAGCGCGCGCTCGTGGAATTCGGCAAACTTGTTGTCGGGCTGGAGCGCGAAGAGCAGGCGCGTGAGCTTGACCATGTTGTAGACGTTGCATGATTCGCAAGTGCGCAAGTCGGGGCTGCGCTGGCCGGTGCCGTCCACCTGGCCGTTAAGTTTGTCGGGCTGGCCAAAGAACTCGTCGTAGCCGTGGCCGCCGGTGGCGAAACTGTGGTGATACACGACCGCTTCCCAGAAATACTTCGCCGCATCGCCATCGGGTTGGCTCCCGGCGCAAATATAACGTGCGAGTTCGCCGAGGAGCTTGGGTACGTTGGTGTTGCCGTGCTTGCCGCCCAGAATGTCGCGCCCTTCAGCCAGGGGATTGACAATGGCGTCGTGGTGGAAGCGTTGCGAGAGTTTGAGCCAGCGGGCGTCCCCCGTGTCCACGTAGAGGTCGGCGAAGGATTCGTTGATGCCGCCGAATTCGGTGCCGAGCATGCGCTGGAGCTGGGCGGGCTCGAGTCCGCCGACGACACCTTCGACCCAGCCGGCGAATTTGACGGCGATGTCGAGCGCGGCGTGGTTGCCGGTCTGCCGGTAGGCATCGCGCAGGCCCGCGAATAATTTGTGCTGCACATACCACGGCGACCACATGCCGTTGAGGTCAAAGGCACTGGAACGAATGACTCCTTGTGCTATTTCTTCAAATAGCGGCTTGCCATCCACCGCGGGTCGCTCGTTTCTGGCCGTGGGGTAATAAACATCGTAGCTCTGGCCGTTAATATCGATTTTGCCGTCCACGGGATTGGCGCCGGGAGGCAAATTGCCCATGAGCGCGCCGATGTAGCCGTCGCCGTGTTTGTCCTGCACTTCCTTGTATTCATTAACCATGTAGCTGGTGCGATCCTTGAACTGCGCATCGCCCGTCGCCGCGTACATGTAGCTGAGTGCCGAAAGATAATGGCCGGCGATGGCGCCGGTGAGTTGGCGCCCCGGGCCCTCCCAACTGCCGTAGCCATCGGACGCTTTGGGCGTCAGGCCCGCACGCTCGCGGAAGCGGCACATGACGCGGTCCATGTCGAGCTTGAGCAGGTTCTGCGCGCCGAGTTCCTGCGCCCGCTTGAGCGGCCCACCGATGAGGCGCACGGCCGAAAGTGGCAATGGCGTGGCGGCAAAGGGAATCGGACTGATATTGGGGCTGGAGATGGCACCTGCGACTGCGGGCAGTGCATCGGCGGCACGGCCAAAAGTGCGCGTGAGCATCAGCGCGGCCATCGCGGAAAAACTGGTGGCCAAAAAATCGCGCCGGCCGCAGCAAGGGCAAGTGGCGAGGGACGTGGCAGAGGTTGCTTTTTTCATGGGGTTAGGCTCCGAGGGTATGGTAAAAGCGTGCACAAAACCCCCATCCTCGTCAAACCACCTGAATGTTCAAATCAACCCCAACTGCATCTTGCCTTCCTCAGAAATCCGCTCCTGCGACCACGGCGGATCCCAGACGATGTCCACCTTCGCCTCGGCTACGCCGGGCACTGCGGCCAGCCGCCCGCGGGCATCTTCGGCAATCGCCGGGCCCATCCCGCAGCCAGGCGCAGTCAGTGTCATCTGCATTTCCACGCCAAAGCGGTTTTCACCAAGTTCTTTAATTTTCAAATCATAAACCAGGCCGAGATCCACGATATTGACGGGGATTTCCGGATCAAAAACAGTTTTCAGCGCCTCCCACAAGAGGGGCTCGGCGGGCGGGCCGCCGGCGTTTTGCTGCAGCGAGGCTTCGGAGGCTGGGGCCGCACCGGGTTTTTCCTCGCCGATGGCGTCCGCGTCCGCTCCGTTGATGCGAAACATGCCATAGTCACACACCACGGTGAAGTTGCCACCGAGCCGGTGTGTGATGGTCACGTGCGTGCCCGCGGGCAGGTTCACGGAATCGCCCGCCGGCACCAGCGTCGCGGTGACGTCGCGGCTCAGGCTGCGTTCGCTCGGGGACATGGGTTTGCGATAATTAAACATGGAAGGGATTTACTTCCCAAACTTTTCCCGCGCCAGCTTGCGCAGCAATTCCGCCAGCGCCTCGTTTTCAACCCGCTGGATGACTTCCTCGAAGAAGCCAAAGACGAGCAACTGATAGGCGGTATTTTTCGGCAAACCGCGCGAACGGAGATAAAACAATTCCTCGGGGTCGAGGCGGCTGGTGGTCGCCCCGTGTGTGCAACGGACGTTTTGATTCTGGATTTCGAGACCCGGGAGCGAGTCGGCCTCCGCCGCCGGGTTGAGCAGCAGGTTGCGGTTCTGCTGGTAGGCGTCCGTTTCCTCCGCGCCCGGCTCGACGCGGATCATGCCGGCGAAAATCGTGCGGGACTCGTCGAGCAGCGCATTCTTGTAAAGGAGGTTTGATTTTGCGCGCGGAGCAGCGTGGTCCTGGAACGTGCGCTGGTCAAATTCCTGGCGGCCACTGGCGATGGTCAGCGCGCAAAGTTCGAGGTTTGACCCCGGACCATTGAGCTTCGAGTAGCTCTCGTAACGGGCGCGCTGCGCGCCAAGGTGCACCGCAATGTTCCGCACGTCGGAGTCGCGCCCGCAGATCACCGTATCGTCCTGGTAGGAAAGCGTGTGACCGTTCAGATTCTGCACACTCTTACGGAAGACCCGCGCCCCTGAACCGGCAATGATCGTCGCCGCACCCGCCACCCAGGCCTCGCTGGTGGTGTTGACCGAGCCGAAGTAGTCGAGAAAATTCACGGTGGCGTTCGCCCCCGCAATGATCAGCGTGTGCGGGAACAACGCCGCGCCAGGCGTCGCCGCCCAGTGAGTGACGAAGAACGTTGCCGGCACCTCCACGTTGTCCGGCACATACAAAAAGGTCCCGGCGCGTGCATACGCCTGATGCAGTGCAAGGAACTTCCCGCCGCCAAGCGCATGGTCGTGTTTGAACAAATGCTCGCGCACCAGTTCCGGGTGTTTCGCGATGGCTTCGGCGAGTGGCAGGAAAATCACGCCCTGGCGCGCCAATTCCGCGGACACCGGTGTTTGCGCCGCCAGAATATCATCCGCATAAGTCAACTTTCCGGCACAGTCCAGTGGGTGGCCACCCGCAAAAATGTCCGGCAGTTTTCCCGCATATTTGTTTTTTGCGCGAAGTGCGCCTTCCAGGCTCCAGCCCTTGTGGCCGGAAAAACGCCAGCGCTCGTCGCTCTTGCCGACCACGATGCCGCTTTCGGAAATTTTACCGTCGAGATTCGCGCGCGTCCAAGCTTCGCGACGAGAATCGGCCAGCCACTTCGGCTCGCGCGCCTGCGCCAGCTCGGCCTGAAAGACGGCTTCGAGCGCGGGTGAAGTGGCGGCCACGGGAGCGGGAGTTTCTGCGAGGGTGACGCTCATCCGACCGACCCTTCCATTTCGAGTTCGATCAGGCGCTTCAACTCGACGCTGTATTCCATCGGGAATTCGCGCACGAGGTCGTTGATGAAACCGTTGACGGAAAGGCTCATCGCCGCAGCCTCGCTCAGCCCGCGGCTGCGCATGTAGAAAATCTGTTCGGCACTGACCTTGGACACGCTGGCTTCGTGCTGCACCGAATTGCCCTCTCCGCGCACGGTGATGGCGGGATAGGTGTCCGTGCGCGAATTCGCGTTGATGAGCAACGCATCGCATTCGGTGTTGTTCTTGCAGTTCTTCAAATGCTTCGGGATTTGCACAAGGCCGCGATACGTCGAACGGCCCTGGCCGACGGAAATGGACTTGGCGATGATGTTCGACGTTGTCTCGTCGGCGGCATGGATCATCTTTGCCCCGGTGTCCTGGTGCTGGCCGTCGTTCGCAAGCGCAATGGAGAGAACCTCGCCGCGCGCGCGCCGGCCCTTGAGGATGACGCCGGGGTATTTCATCGTCAGACGCGAGCCGATGTTGCAGTCGATCCACCGGATTTCCGACTCCTCGTGCGCGAGGCCTCGCTTGGTCACCAGGTTGAAGACGTTGTTCGACCAGTTTTGCACGGTGATATACTGGATTTTCGCGCCTTTGAGCGCGACCAGCTCGACCACCGCCGAGTGCAGCGTCGCCGTCTCAAACTTTGGCGCGGTGCAGCCTTCCATGTAGGTGACTTCCGCGCCCTCGTCCGCAATGATGAGCGTGCGCTCGAACTGGCCGAAGTTCTCCGCGTTGATGCGGAAATAGGCCTGCAACGGCTGCTTCACCTTCACGCCCTTGGGCACGTAGATGAACGAGCCGCCGGAAAATACCGCGCTGTTGAGCGCGGAAAATTTGTTGTCGCTGGTCGGGATGACTTTGCCAAACCACGGACGGAAAATCTCCTCGTGCTCCTTGAGGCCCTCCGTCGGGCCGACAAAAATCACGCCAAGCTTGCTCAGGCCCTCTTTCATGCGCGAATAGGCCGCTTCACTGTCGAACTGCGCTTCGACGCCCGCGAGGAACTTGCGCTCCTGCTCGGGAATGCCCAGGCGCTCGAAGGTCTTTTTAATATCCGCCGGAACCTCGTCCCACGTGCGGCTGGGCTTTTGACCCTGCGAGAGGTAGTAGCGAATCTTGCTGAAATCAATCGCTTCCAAATCTTTCGTGGCCCAATGCGTGGGCATGGGCTTTGATTCAAATATCTTGAGCGCCTTGTGGCGGAATTCGCGCACCCACGGTGCTTCGCCTTTTACTTCAGCAATGTAGTCAACCGTCGCGGGCCTCAGGCCCACGCCGGCGTCAAAGGCGTAGTCGGTCTCATAGCGGAAATTGCCTTTCTCGCGGTCGATTTCCAGTTGGGTGGCTTGGTCCATAAAAAAGTTGTTTTGGATTTTAGTTTTTCGCGGAAGGCGCCAGCTCTTTGCTGACCCAGTCGTAGCCCTTGGCTTCGAGCTCGAACGCCAGTTCCTTGCCGCCGGACTTCACAATGCGCCCGTCCCACATCACGTGCACCTTGTCCGGCACAATGTAATCGAGCAGGCGCTGGTAGTGGGTGATGACCAGCACACCGAGTTCTGGCCCGCGCATCAGGTTGACGCCTTGCGCGACGATTTTCAACGCGTCGATATCGAGGCCGGAGTCGGTCTCATCCATGATGGCGTATTTGGGCTCGAGCATCATCATCTGCAAAATTTCGCAGCGCTTGCGCTCACCCCCCGAAAAACCCTCGTTGAGCGACCGCGCGGTGAACTTGCGGTCCATCTTTAGCGCATCCATTTTTCCGTGGAGCTTTTTGTAGAATTCAACGGCAGCGACTTCCTGCCCCTCGGGCAGGCGCGCCTGGGAGGCCGCCCGCAAAAAGTTGGCGATGGAAACACCGGGAATCTCGCACGGGTATTGGAAGGCGAGAAACAGGCCCAGCTTCGCGCGGGCTTCGGGCTCGAGGCCCAACAGCAGCTCGCCGTCGAGGAAAACCTCGCCGCCGGTGATGGTATAGTCCTCGTGCCCGGCCAGCGCCTTGGCCAGGGTGCTCTTGCCGGTGCCGTTAGGCCCCATGATGGCGTGGACTTCGCCCTTGGGCAGGGAGAGGGAAAAATCTTTCAGAATCGGTTTTTCACCGATGCTGACACAGAGGTTGCGGATATCGAGGGAGGGCATGGAAGTGTCGAGGTTCGAAGGAATGGAAAGTTCAGGCTTTGCTCGTGGGTGCTTTGCCGCGAAAGGAAAGCTCAATGTGCTCGGCTTCATAGCCCGCGGGCAGAAGGCGCTTCAGGCCGGTGATCAAGTCGGTCGGCACGTCAATATCCAGCACCCGGCCACTGCGAAGATCGTGGAAATGCGCGTGCTCGCGGAGATTCGGGCAGTAGCGCGAGGGCTCGCGCTCGATGTTGACCTGCCGGACCAATCCGCAGCTCACCAAAGTTTCCAGGCAGTTATAGACTGTGGCCAGAGAGATGGTCGGCATCGTGGTGCGGGCGCGGGCATAGACTTCGTCCGCGGTCGGATGGTCGCGCTTGTCGAGGAGCACGGCAAACACATGCTCTCGCTGGCGCGTGGAGCGTTGCTTCGCCTGGCCCAGGGCTTCGCCGAGGGCGCGTTTGGCAGTGGTGGCGAGTTTCATGGCAAAGAGTGTCCAGCAGGAGGCAATTCCAGCCTGGACCAAACAACTTAATTGGAATGATTCCAAAAATCAATAGCGATCTGGAAAATCTGTTGGGCGATTCCGATGCCCCCAACCAGCCATTTCCGCGTTTAGGGAGACGCAAAACCATCAGTCACCAAGAGCACACTTGGCTCCGTTGCCTTAAAGCACGGAGAACTTGCATAGGGGACAAATATATTTGTCCCATGCTCAAGCTTGGAATGAGAAGGGTCGTCGGTGGTAAGGCACCCTTTGGCGACAGATATGATTCTTGGCTGTTCATTAGCCGCAAATTTCAGTTCCGCCCCTTTGGCGAGCGGAACGCGGCGGATTATAAACTGCGGACACTGCGCGAGGGTCGTTTCCTTTTTTCCTGCTGGAAGCACCGCCGGCTCGACATCGGAAAAGTCTATGCACTGAAGCGACTCGGCCACATGCAGCTTGCGCGGCTGGCCATCGAGCCCCACCCGGCCCCAATCGTAAACGCGGTACGTGGTGTCGGAATTCTGTTGGATTTCCAAAATCAGCAGCCCGGCGTCAATGGCATGCAGGCGCCCGCTCGGTACAAACAAGCTCTCGCCCGGATGCACGGGGAAGCGATGAACCAGCGGTTCAAGCTTCTGCTCCCGCAGGGCAGTTTCGAACTTCTCTCGCGTAACGCCGCGCTTCAGGCCCGCGATGAGCGCCCCGCCCGGTGCGGCTTCGGCAATGTACCAATTTTCCGTCTTCGGCTCGCCACCTAATTTTTTCGCCGCGGCCACCGGCGGATGCACCTGCAGCGACAGCCGTTCACGAGCATCGAGCCATTTAACCAAAATTGGGAATGGCTTTCGCGCTTTCCAACGCGGGCCCATCATTGCTTCCGCTTCGTGCTCAAGCAATTCCCGCAGTGTGCGCCCATGCCAGGGCCCGCCCGTCACGCACGACTGCGCCTCGGGCCGGTCCACAATTTCCCAGCTCTCGCCAATCGGGTGGCCCGCGGGCAGTTTGCGCCCCAGCGCATCCGCCAAGGCACGCCCACCCCAGACACGCTCCTGGTAAATCGGCGCAAAACGCAGCAGCTTCGGCAGCATTCTTTTAAAATGCCTTCACTGCGCCGCTTGGCAAACGGATAACGCGGTTCGACACTTCAAGTTGAGCGCCCCCCTGGCTGCCTCACTTCACCCGCTCGGTGATAATTTCCATCGCAGACTTGCCTTGGGGGATGAAGGGGAGCACGTGTTCGGTGTACGGCACGATGACATCGAGCACATACGGACCGTCGTGAGCGAGCATTTCGCGGATGCCGTCGCGCAGGTCGGCGCGCTTAAGGATGCGCCGGGCCTTGACGCCGAAACCTGCCGCGATTTTCACAAAGTCGGGATAGATGCCGCCGGGATTATCGGGACCGCCGATGTTGGCGGGGTCGCACAGAATGGTGTGGCCGCGCGTGCCAGCGTAGAAGTTGTCCTCCCACTGCACCACCATGCCGAGGTGCTGGTTATTCAGCAAAAGGCACTTGGCGTTGATTTTTTCAATCTTGGCCGTAGCCAATTCCTGGATGTTCATCAGGAATGAGCCGTCGCCGTCCACGTCCACCACCTGCTTGTCGGGCCGGGCCACTTTCGCGCCGAGGGCGGCGGGATAACCGAAGCCCATCGTGCCCAGGCCAAGCGAGCTGATAAAGGTGCGCGGCTCTTTGAACAAATAATACTGCGGCGTCCACATCTGGTGCTGGCCCACACCGGTCGTGACGATCGCCTCGCCCTTGGTCTCCTGATAGAGCACTTCGATGGCTTCCTGCGGCAGAATATACTCCGAATTCTTCGCGTAGTTAAAGGGGAAGGGATGCTGTTTCTTCCAGCCGGTGATTTCCTTCATCCACGTGGCAATGTCGGGCTTCTTCCATTTCGTCTCCTTAATCAACTCATTGAGGCGCGTGAGCGCATACTTGATATCGGAGGCGATAGGATGGTGCGCGAATTTGTTCTTGTTGTGCTCAGCGCTATCAATGTCGAAGTGGACGATGGTCGCCTTGGGCGCGAACTTGGATACCACGCCGGTGATGCGGTCGTCAAAACGTGCGCCGGCGGTGATGAGCAGGTCGCTTTCACACACCGCCCAGTTGCCGGCCACGGTGCCGTGCATGCCGAACCAGTAAAGGCTCTGCGGATGTTCTGCCGGAAATGCGCCGAGGCCCATGAGGGTCGAAGCCACGGGAATGCCCGTCAGTTCCGCAAATTTGCGCAGTTCCGTGCTGGCGTTGGCGCTGAGGATGCCGCCGCCGATGTAGAGGACCGGCTTTTTCGCCTTCGCAATCAAGCCGAGCACCATCGTCAGCTCGTCGTCGGTCGCCTGGGGCGCATCCGGATAGCCGGGAATGTTCACCGCGGCGGGAAAGACGGGCTTGAAAATTTTCTGCTGCACGTCCTTCGGAATGTCAATCACCACCGGGCCGGGGCGGCCGGTCGAGGCAATGTGGAAGGCCTCCTTGATGATGCGGGGGAGTTCCTCGGCTTTGAGCACGAGGAAGCTGTGCTTCGTTATCGGCAGGGTCATGCCGAAGAAGTCGGTTTCCTGAAAGGCGCTTTTCCCGATGAATTGTTGGAACACCTGGCCGGTAATGGCGACCAAGGGGATCGAATCCATGTAGGCATCAGCAATGCAAGTGACGAGGTTGGTGGCGCCGGGGCCGCTGGTGGCCATGCACACGCCAACTTTGCCGGTCGCGCGGGCATAGCCGTGGGCCATAAAACCGCCCCCCTGCTCAAAACGCGGCAGAATGGTGCGGATTTTCGTGGGACGCGTGAGTGCCTGATGCAATTCCATCGAAGCGCCGCCGGGATAAGCGAATACGACCTCCACCCCCTCCCGCTCAAGACACCGCACGACGACATCAGCCCCGCGCATTTCGGTCCCCACCTCATCTTGAGGCGGGAAGGTCACGATAGGCTTGGCCTTGGCGGCAGTTTTCATGGCTAGGATGTTGGTTTTTTTCTTTAATGCTTGATATTGAGACGTTTACATAAAATCGCTTGTGCGACCCATGGCATGCGCAACCAAGCACGGAACGACGAATCAATCACATTTATCCCCGAAAAGCAAGTCCGCCGTCTAGGGTAAACACTGTATTGCCATCAGCACTCGAAAGAGTGATAATAGAGAAGATGACTTATACCGCATTCTCACGTTGGACGTGCCTTAACACGTCCGGGGTGAGGGTGTTTGTAATTCATTGAGTACTGAACGCATTTGAAATTTCTTACCCCAATGAGTGCCGATACTTTTGCTGCTGCAAGCCGCAAGCTGGCCAGGGGTATTATGTTTGTGGGTGTGTTGGTTGGGCTGGCTTCGTCCGTTTTAGCCGCCGAAACCGCACCGAAATCCGACTTGCATACGTTCACGGACGACCAGGGCCACACGGTGCAGGCCTCCATCACAGAGGTCGCAGAGCCCAATGTTTATTTGCAACGCGGCGCAGGCGAACCATTCAAGGTCAAAATCGATGCGTTCAGCGTGGCGGATCAAACTTTTATCCGTAAATGGGGGCGCGCGCATCCCACTCAGAAATTGCCGGAAGTTTTCCAAATTTCCGCCGTTCCGAGTTCGCCCAGCGATCCGGAGGATTCGCCGGTTCAAGGCTTCAAGGTGCTGCTCAAAAATTTGTCGGGCAAAAACCTTGGTGCGCTCCGAATGGAATATGTTCTGTTTCGTTTTTCCACGATAGACGCATCCGTGCGCACTCCGCCCACGCGGCAAACCGGCGAGATTCTCGTTAAAGAATTGCGCGCAGCCAATGATGTGGTGGTAGAAACTGACCGCATGAACAGTGAGGGCGCGCGCCTGGCCCTTTGGGTGCGCATATACGACCACTCGAACAATCTCCTCCAGGAGTGGACCTCGTCCCCCGTTATCGCGAATGAAAAATGGCCCCTGGTTTCTGCGGGTGGAAATTTTGCCGCATCCTCGCCCGACCCGGCTGGGCGTTGACCAGGTAAGTTTATTTGATTCCCGGGCAAGCACTGATGACGGGAGGCGGGGCCAGATTAGGGGGAACAAGCCGTTAGGAACGGGGTTTCATCTTTACTACGGCCCCTCACACGGCCAGCATGAACATCATGCGCCAGGCAGCTTACCCCAGCTTGGGCGCCTTCCGCCAGCACCCCGGGCGAACGGCGGGCTTGGGGATTGGCTTGTTGCTGGGCTTGGCCCTGCCGGCCATGGCTGGCGCGATCGAGACGGCGACGACCGCCAAAGATATCTCCTCCAAGCCCGAGCTGCGCGCATTCACCGATCTCCAGGGCCACAGCTTCCAAGCTCAAGTGCTCAGCCTTGCCGGATCCACGGTTCGTTTCCGACGCCACGATGGCAGCAACTATGAAGCGCCACTGACCAGCTTCAACAAGGCCGACCAGATTTACATCACTGAAACCACCCTCCAGCAGCATGTCGCGCACGGCGATGTTATTTTTACGTTTTCCGCACAGCCCCAGACAACGTCCACCTATTCCGCCCCAATTGCGGGCGGGACACAGTTGAAGTGGCGCGAATCCTACAAGGTGATCTTGAAAAATCAAACCCTGCAGACTTTGCTCGGTCTGGAAATGCGCACCATCGTGTTCGAGGTGCTGCTGGTGCCGGATACGTCGGGAAACGTCGAAAGCCCCATTCTGCTGTTTGGCCAAACCCATGACCTCGACCCCATCCTCGTCGGAGATGAAACAACCTTTCAAACTGACGCCCTCGACATGCAACAGATTCTGGCCAATGCCGGCGGTTACTTTCCCACGGCGCCAGCCGCCCATGCGAAAACCGACAAACTCCTGGCGCTCTGGGCTCGAGTTTATGACAACAGCAACCACCTGGTGGCAGAATGGTGCTCAGACCCGGCTTTAATGAAGCAACAAAGCTGGGACGGGGCCTGGGCCATGGCCACCGGCCAGGCCCGTGACGCCGGCCCCGCCCGCGGAACACCGAGCGCTCGCAGCGGAACAGCTCCAAGCCGGCCCGCCCCTTCTGCGCCTTCCCGTGGGCCACGCGGCAGCTAATGGGCGACTTCTTTCGTTTTTCTTATGAAAACGCGCCTACATCACACAAAGGAAACCGGTTTGCAGGAGTTGCCTATATGTCGCCGATGGCCAATTGGAAAATCCGTCTTGAGCGGGGCATTCCTTTTATTAGTCCTCGGCATTCATTCGCCGGCAACTGCGGCGACCACCACGGCGGACTTTCACACGTTCACCAACAGCGACGGCAACTCCTTCAAGGCGCAAGTCACCGCCCTCACGAATGACGACGTGACCCTGAAGCGGGAGGACGGGCAGGTCTTTCATCCCAAAATTTCCATTTTCAATAAAGCAGACCAAATTTACATCCGGCTGTGGGCGGCCAAAAATGCCCCCACGCATGACAAGGGAATTTTTGAATTCCAGGCCGTGTCCGTCGAGGGGATCATCACCAAATCGCTGCCCGACTCGGCGAGCCTCGCCCTGGCCGCCAAAATGCAATACGGGGCCGGGAACCTCACCCTTTCCACCTGGGATGAAAATTACCAGGTGAAGGCGAAAAACCTGACGCTGGTAAATTGGGGCAGCCTGCATTTTCGCTACTCCGTCTTCAAACTCAGCGTCAACCCCGGGAAATTGCCGCCAAACGATTTCACCCCCATGCGCGTCCTGGGCACTTTTGACATGGATAAATGCTCCAACGACGAGGAAAAAAGTTTCCTCACCGACAAAATCCCCATGCGGGGATATCATTTCGTTTTTTATGACCAGGCTTTCGATAACAACAACCAAACCATCTACAATAATTACCGGACCGTGGACATCGCCGACAAATTCCAGGCCATCTGGATTCGCGTGTATGACGATGATGAAAATTTGCTCCAGGAATGGGCTTCAGATCCGGACATCATCAAGACCCAGCCCTGGATTTTTCCGCAGCCCGGCGCCCAAGGTGGGGCGAACCCCAACGCGGCTCCCGGCCCGCGCCTGCCCACCCCTCCGCGACCATGATGGACAAATCCTGCTTTACCAACGAACCATCAGGTCTCATATAAAACGACATGAGCGGAAGCCTGCCCCGCAGATATCGTCGCCGTGCTAGCGGAATCCCGATGGCGGCCGCCATACTGCTTGCGACCACCCTTGGTTTCATCCCGCCCGCCGCGGTCAGCGCCGCTCAAGCCGCGCCGGAGTTACACCTCTTCACCAACAACAGCGGCACGCCGTTCAAAGCTGAAATCACCGCCGTCGCGGCGGATGAGGTAACCTTGAAACGTGAGGACGGGCAGGTCTTCCATCCGAAAATTTCCCTTTTCAACGGGAAAGACCAAATTTACATCCGGTTGTGGGCGGCCAAAAATGCCGCGGCCCATGGCAAGGGAATCTTCGAATTTCGCACTCTGTCCGTGCAAGACGTCATCTCCAAATCATTCGACGAAGCCGGGCACAGCACCATTTCCAAATGGGATGAAACCTACAAAGTGGAGAGCAAGAACCTGACCTTCGTGAATTGGGCCGGTCTCCACTTCCGTTACATCATCTTCAAACTGAGCGCCCATTTGGGCGAATTACCTCCGAACGATTTTACCTTGCAGCGCAGCACCGGCACTTTTGACCTGGATAAATATCCCGGCAATGGAGAAATAAATTTTGCGACCGACAAAGTGCCCATGCAGGGAGCCACCTTGGACGGGAACGCCTATTATACAAATGGCGCACCCAACACCGCCTTCGACAAATTCAAGGGCATTTGGATCCGCGTGTATGACGACGATGAGAACCTGCTCCAGGAATGGGTTTCGGATCCGGACATCAGCAAGAGCGAGCGTTGGACGTTCCCCAAGGCCGCGGGGGCGCGCAGCACTGCGGCACGGAGACCGCCCAACCCCGACTCCGCGGCGGCCAGAGGACGTTCCACCGCGCCTTGACTGACCGTCGACGGGCAACTTTTCCCCTTTCCGGGCGGAACACATGTGCTACGATGGGACATGGCGCACGCCCATCCCCATGCCGAGGCCAGCTGCAAAATCTGCGCGGAGGAACCACCCGCCGCGCTGCTGGCCGCGTGCCGCGCGGCCGGCCTGCGCCGCACCCACCTCTTGCGCCGTGTGCTGGAAATATTGCAACGACAGTCCGCGCCGGTGAGCATCCGCGAGTTGTCCGCCGCGCGCGGTGTCCGCGACGATTGCGACCCAGCGACACTCTATCGCCTGCTCCAACGGCTAGAAGCCAAAGGCTTGGTGCGCCGCATCGGCCTGCACGAGCGCGCGGCTCATTATACGCTGCGCCGCGGCCACCACCACGACTATGTCGTCTGCCGTGAGTGCGGCGATGTCGCGCTGCTGGACATGGCCTGCCCGGCACAAAAGCTCGAACGCGAGGTCGGCCGGCGCACGGGCTTCAAAGACGTGGACCACGAGCTGCAGTTTTACGGGGTGTGCCCGAAATGCAAGTAGGCTGCGCGAGGTTTGGAACACGGAGCCGGGGGCCAAATTACGCCCGCCAAGTGGGGCATCTTATTTGCGGCTGATTTCATACAGCGCATAACCGGCGAGGAGCTTCGGCCAGAAATGGCGCGGCGTGCGCCAGTCGCCGGCCAGAAATGCCTGCCGGGTCACGCGGGCGTGCGCGGCGGCGCAGAATTCCTCGAAGTCGCCCACGGCCACCGGATTGCTCGGAGAACTTTTATACCAAGGCTCCGGATAAACCTCGTTGCGCACGCGATGGCCGCGCCAGAACATATTCCAGCGATTAAGCCAGAAGCCATGATTGACAAATCCAACCGCGACATGGCGGCCCACTGCCAGCGCACGTTCCAGCACCTGCCAGGGCTGGGCCAGCTCCTGCACCGTGCGCGAGCACACCACCCAGTCGAACGAACCTTCAGGATAAAAATTCAGCACCTCCAGGATGTCGCCCTGATAGGCCGGCACACCGCGCTCGACACAGCCGATGACGGAGTGCAAATCGCTGTCCACCCCGACAACACTGGCCTGCTTGGCGTGAAGCAGGTGCTCGAGCAGCAGCCCGCGCCCGCAGCCTAAATCGAGCACACGGCTGCCCGGCCCAATCCAATCGCTCAGAATGTGCAAGTCGGTGTCCTGCCTGACCTGTTCGCGGGCTGTGCCGTTGGCGGGCGAGGACGAAATGTTGGCGGCAACTTCCATAAGTAATATTACACCAGCATGGCCCGGCGGTTGGTCGCGGTCAAGCCGGGGCAGGGTGCCGGCCTCACTAGCGCTGGCACTCTTTGCCATTGTCTTGCGGCCATGAGATATCATACTTTCAACTATGCGCCGGGTTTTTAGTTTAGTCGCGGTGTTGCTAGCCACCCCACTTTATGCGTTGGCAGCAGACGCGCAATTTCCACCGGACTGGCCCAAGCTGACCAACGCGCCCACCGCGGCAGACACCACTGCCATCACGAACAACGGCTGGGTCGCCTCACGCGATGCTTTGGCCGCGGCGCTCGCGAAAAACTACCGGCCCGCTTCCGGCTCCACCCCTGGCTCGACCGGCAATGCCACCTACCAAGCCTGGCTGACGCTTTGGAAATGGTGTGATTTACTGTCGCGCAACGAAAAAACGGAGGCCAAACGGTTTTTGGCCCAACACCTCGGCGTCAATTCGCGCAACAAATATGGCGTTGCGGTGCCTCCGGCGGGAAACACGCCCGGCGTGCACGCTTCCGCTGATTTGGCGGAGCAAGCGATGAACAGCCCGGGATTTCCCTCCATGCTGCATGTGCTTATTCCCACGACTGCTCCCGACCCAACCGACCAGCCGCTAGGCGATTTGCTGCCGGATGAGGTCAAACGCGAATGGACGGGCGATCAGGAATTTCTCGGGTCGTTCTTCGCCGCGCTTACGACAGAGGATTACACGCCCCTGGTACTGCGCAACCTCTTAGACATGCACAAGACCGCCCCAGAAAAATTTCATAATTATCGGGAACTGGCCATCGCCCTGGCCGTGGTCTATGACCAGAAATTCCCGGCCTCCTGGCCCCACAACCAGGTCACCCCCAGTCTCGTGCCGAAGAAGGACGAGCCCGTGGCCGACCGCTTTACCTTCTGGGTTAAAAGCAATGAAAAGGGCGTGCTGGAAGCGGATTTGCGCCAGCTTTCGGCGGAAGAACTCAAATTTGTCGTGGATGCCCCCATTGACGAATCGGAATTCGTTTGGGCGCAAACCAACATCCATCACAACCGGGCCGAATTTGGCCACGCCTTTGGCGATACCATTTACAACCTCTCCCGCCTGCAAAACCTTGAGCTGAAATGGGACAGTGAACCCTACACCCTGGCAAACATCAAGCGCGACACTGGCATCTGTGTGGACCAGGCGTACTTTGCGTCGGTGGCCGGCAAAGCCCTCGGCCTGCCGACGCTCTTTTTCAGCGGCCAGACGGTGAATGGCGGTGGCCATGCCTGGTTCGGCTATCTCAAAGGCTCCGACCAATGGGACATGAATTGCGGTCGCTTCGCAAAAATGGGCATTCTCACCGGCAAGACCTACGACCCGCAGAATTGGAAAGAAGTCAGCGACCATGACATGGCCTACCTCTCGGACTCCTTTCATAAAACGAAGGCGTATATCGCCTCCCGCGATGACTTGCTGATGAAAACCGTTTTTGTGGCCCTCGGAGACGACGCCCATGCCGCTAAAGCACTGGACAGCGCCATTGCCGTATGCCCGCGCAATGCCGATGCCTGGCACGCGAAAACGGATTTTCTCAAGCACACCGACGCCAAACCCGCTGCTTTGCGTGAACATTACCAGGCGGCCATTCACCAGTTCACTGACGACGACGACCTGAGGGTGACCTACCAAACTG
>Ga0206864_1224_pt1 | contig 16213 bp, 6 predicted proteins | sample Alteio_BWOrgCont_42_FD_152632 | JGI IMG/M metagenome (GOLD analysis project Ga0206864, IMG submission 152632) | Enriched cells from forest soil in Barre Woods Harvard Forest LTER site, Petersham, Massachusetts, United States -... | ecosystem: Environmental > Terrestrial > Soil > Temperate forest > O...
GATACCGCCAGCTATTTTAGTAGGCTTGGTTGCAATCTTTTTGCTAAAATAAACCCGCATACCAACCTGCCCTCTCTGCTGGGTAAAATGCAAGCCATCTATAAAAAATATGATCAGGATACTCCGTTCAATTATACCTTTATGGACGATGCATTTAACCAACAATATAAAGCCGAAGATCAGCTGACATCCATATTCAGCATATTTACTTATATCACCATTATACTGGCAACAATGGGCCTCTTTGGCCTCGCAGCATTCACTATTGAACAACGCACAAAAGAAATAGGTATCCGCAAAGTGCTGGGTGCAAGCCTCGCGTCAATAAATACTTTGCTATCCCGCGATTTTTTAAAACTGGTATTGCTTGCTGTTGTCATTGCCTCGCCAATAGCCTGGTGGGCCATGCATAACTGGCTGCAAAATTTTGCCTACCGCATAAATATATCCTGGTGGATGTTTGCGATAGCAGGCGCATTAGCGGTAATAACAGCAATTATAACAGTTAGCTACCACGCAATACGAGCGGCAGTTGCCAACCCAGTGGAGAGCCTTCGTTCGGAGTAGGCAGTTAGCAGTAGCAGTTTGCAGTTTTAATTTAAAGCTGAAAGACCGAAGCGAAAAAGAAGAAATGACCCAATGACCAATGACGCGAAGCAAATGACCAATGACATAATGACCAAATACCATGATAAAGAATTACATCAAAATCGCATGGCGGAACCTTACCAGGAATAAGAGCTTTGCCATAACCAACCTTTTGGGTTTGACCATAGGTATCACTTGTACCATTTTTATTTTTTTATGGGTGAATGATGAGTTGACGTACGATAAGTTCAATACTAATTACAAAACCATTTACCAGGTGATCGCAAACCGCGATTTCAAAAACAACATTTATACTGACCGCAACATGGTGTTTCCGCTGCAAAAGGCTTTGGAGACCGGCTATCCGCAAATTAAAAATGTGGTTATGTCGTCGTACCCCAATACCCTGTTGGTTGAGTACGGGCAAACCAAGCTGAAAAAACCAATAGTGACGATCGGCGGACGGTACTTCGACATGTTTACCTGCAAATTTGTGGAAGGAGACCCAAAAACTGCTTTGGCCGAGCCTAATTCGCTGGTGATAACCCAATCTATGGCTAAATCCTTTTTCGGCAATGCCGACCCGATTAACAAAGTTTTGAAGGTAAACGGGCAGCAGCCGCTCAAAGTAACCGCAGTTATAAAGGACATGCCCGGTAACTCCACCAGGGTGTTTGAGGGTATCCAGGCGTACAACTTTTCGGATTCGCTGGTAAAAAAATCCATGTTGCAATGGCAAAATTCATCGTGGATGGTTTATGTGCAAACCGGCGACCATCCCAATATCAAACAATTGGAAAGAGACATAAACGGGGTAATGGTAGCCCACAACCAGGATCATATCAGCACTTATTTCGTCTTCCCGATGAGTAAATGGCACTTGTACAGCGACTTTAAGGACGGCAAAAACGCCGGTGGGCAGATCGAATATGTAAAATTATTCTCCATCATCGCCATTATCATCCTGCTCATTGCTTGTGTAAATTTTATGAACCTTTCCACCGCCCACTCCGAAAAACGTGCAAAGGAAGTTGGCATCCGGAAAACATTGGGATCCGATAAAAGGAACCTGGTACTTCAATTTTTCTTCGAGTCGATGTTGCTGGTACTGAGCGCATTTATATTGTCCGTGTTGGCGGTTTATTTGCTGCTTCCGGCGTTTAACCAGCTGGTTACCAAACAACTCAGCCTTGATCTTACCGATCCGGTTTTCTGTGTAAGTGCGTTGGTGATTATTGTCTTCACCGGCGCTGTTGCGGGCAGCTACCCGGCACTTTACTTATCTTCATTTAACCCGGTAAAAGTGCTGAAAGGCACCTTTGTCGCCGGAAAAAGCGCTGTGCTGCCAAGACGTATATTAGTAGTAGGCCAGTTTGTGATCTCTATTTTCCTCATCGCAGCCACCATCATCATTTATCAGCAAATTGAGCATGTGAAGGACAGGGATATGGGCTACAACCCCAACAACCTGCTGATGATACCGTCTACGCCATCAACCGATAAAAACTTTTCGGCAATAAAAAATGATTTGTTGAAATCGGGGCTGATAAAATCAGTCGTGCGCACCTCTTCGCCGATCACTGAAGTGTGGTGGCGCTCGCCGGCGCCATCCTGGGATGGTATGCCATCAAATGCGCAGATCATCGTATCGGGCATCGCTACCGATGTTGATTTTACAAAAACCATGGGCATAAAACTGCTTGCAGGCCACGATTTCGCAGGCACGCCGGCTGACTCGTCGTCCATCATTTTAAACAAGGCTTGTGTGGATGCCATGCACCTTAAAAACCCGGTCGGTACGCTGCTGCACTACGGCCCGAAAAAATCATTTACGGTGATTGGCGAGATAGATAACGTGGTAATGACGACCCCATACGAACCGGTTGAACCCCTGATGGTGCTTTATAACAGCGGCGGCTCGTACTGTATTTCGGTAAGGTTAAATAATGGTGTTCGGCCACAGAGCGCAATAGCCCTGCTCAAAGGCACTTATGCGAAATATTCGCCAGCAGATATTTTTGAATACCAGTTTGTTGACCAGGAGTTTGGAAAGAAATTTATTGCCGAGGAACTGATAAGCCACCTTACGAACATTTTTGCTGGTTTGGCTATATTTATCTGTTGTATAGGGCTTGCCGGGCTCGCATCGTTTACCATCGAAAAGCGTTTCCGCGAAATTGGTATCCGCAAGGTTTTAGGTGCAACAGTGAGGCAATTATTGGTTCTTATAGCAAAGGAGTTTTTAAGGTTGGTTTTAATAGCCTTTTTAATAGCAGTACCGTTGACATGGTGGCTGATGTATAACTGGCTGCAAAAATATGCCTACCATATCAATATAAGTATCTGGTTGTTTGGAGCGGTAGGCGTAATTATTTTATTGCTGACGATGGCTGTTGTAAGCCTGAATACCTTAAGCGCCGCAACTGCAAACCCGGTGAAGAGTTTAAGATCGGAATAGTCATTGGTCATTGAGTCATTGGATGGTTTGAGAATCAAGAAGCTAACCACAAACAAAATGACCTAATGACGCGAAGCAAATGACACAATGACCAATGACGCGAAGCAAATGACTAATGACTAAATAAAATGATAAAAAATTATATAAAAACCATGTGGCGGAGCCTGGTTAAGAACCGGGTTTATAGCTTTTTAAACATAGGCGGCCTGGCTATAGGGATCGCTTGTGCATCGCTTATTTTTTTGTGGGTTGAGCATGAGGTTAATTTTGATTCGGTAAATACCAAGAAAGACAGGCTATATATCGTCCGTGAAAACCAGAAGTATGATACTTATGTATTTACCCATTCCTCCACGCCAGGCGTAATGGCACCGGTTATGCAAGCGGAACTGCCCGGAATTGCTAATACCTGCCGTGCTTCGGAGGGTGAAACCCCATTGTTATTCGCATCCGGCGACAAATCAGTTTTTGCTTCGGGCAAATACGTTGAACCTTCTATATTCAGCATGTTTACCTTGCCGTTTGTACAGGGAAATGCAAGATCAGCTTTTTCACAGCTCCATTCATTGGTTATTACCGAAAAAACAGCGAGGAAGTTTTTTGGAGAGGATAAGGATATTATCGGTAAAAGCATCAGGGTTGATAATAAGCAGGATTACGTAGTAACCGGCGTTTTAAAGGACCTGCCTGCAAATTCATCTTTCCAATTTGAATGGTTAATGCCGTTTAAAATATATTTTGATCAAAGCCCGTGGCTTCATAACTGGGGGAATAATTCATTAAGCACTTATGTTGAACTAAAGCCAGGTGTGAGTCCCCAAACTCTGGATAAGCAGTTATACAATTATATTGAAAAGAGGGAGCCAACATCCATAACCCACTTGTTTTTATTCAGTATGAATGACTGGCACCTGTATGATCAGTTTGACGGCGGCAAAAAAACCGGAGGCGGCAGAATTGAAAATGTTAACCTGTTTACCATCATCGCCTGGATTATCTTGTTTATTGCCTGTATCAATTTCATGAACCTTGCTACTGCCCGCAGTGAAAAACGCGCCCGCGAGGTTGGCGTGCGTAAGGTGCTTGGCGCAGCCAAAAAAATGCTGATCGCCCAATTTATCAGCGAAGCTATATTTATGGCGTTAATGTCGGCGGTAATAGCAGTAATAATTGTTACGCTTGTTTTGCCGGAGTTTAATACGTTGGTTGAAAAGCAATTGACACTTGGTTTAGGCAATCCGCTTCATTGGGTAATGCTGGTTGCGATCACGCTGATTTGTGGCCTTGTAGCGGGTAGTTATCCTTCGTTATATCTGTCGTCATTTAACCCTGTAACAGTTTTAAAAGGGATAAAATTGAAAGACAGCCTGGCGTCTTATGTACGCAAGGGATTAGTGATTATGCAATTTACCGTTTCAATTATTCTTATTATAAGTACAATCATTGTTTTCCAGCAAATTCAACATATAAAAAGCAGGCAGCTGGGTTTTAATAAAGATAACCTTGTAGAAATGGACTTGCAGGGGGATATGATAAAAAACTATATTCCCATAAAACAGGACCTATTGAATACAGGTTATATTTCAAGTGTTGCATTAGCCGATCATTCTATTATTTATGGCGGCAATAACACTTCCGGTTTAACTTGGGAAGGTAAACCGCCAGGTTCACAGGTGCTGGTTTCGCAGCGGTATATTACGCCTGAATATATAGAAACAACTGGTTTAACTATCCTTGAAGGCCGCAACCTTACGGTAGCTGATACAGCCATGCCACTTCGCATGCTGGTCACCCAATCAATGGAAAAACTGATGGGTAAAGGGAGCGCCATTGGTAAAAGGGTTCATGGCGAAGGCGATACGACATCGGCCACAGTTGTAGGCGTGGTAAACGATTATGTATATGGCAATATGTACGGCAAACCCGACCCGGTTATGTTTTTTAGTGCTGCGCCGCGTAATAACTCAGTAATGTATGTACGCATAAAACAGCAGGGTGATATCGAGAAGTCATTGGCAGCTGTGCAGGCTGTACTAAAAAAGGATAACCCGGCATACCCGTTTGATTACCGCTTTGTAGATGACCAGTTTAACCAGATGTTTTTGTCCGAAATGCTGGTTAGCAAATTGTCAAGGGTTTTTGCATCGTTGGCTATAATAATCTCATGCCTGGGCCTGTTCGGACTGGCAGCCTACACCGCTGAACGCAGGACAAAGGAAATAGGCATCCGTAAGGTTCTGGGCGCAAGTGTTTCGGGCCTTGCAGGATTAATATCAAAAGACTTTTTACAACTGGTAATATTATCTTGCCTTGTAGCCTTCCCTATTGCTTATTGGGCCATGAATGACTGGCTTAAAAAGTACCAGTACCGCATTGACATAAATTGGTGGGTATTTGCAGCAGCCGGCATAACAGCTGTACTAATTGCGCTGGTAACAGTAAGTTTTCAATCCATCAAAGCTGCTTTGGCCAACCCGGTGAAGAGTTTGAGAAGCGAGTAGGGGCAGTGGGCAGTAGGACAGTTTGCAATTGGCAGTTCGCAGTTTGAAAAAAACTTTGGTGGTTTTATAAATAGCTATTATTTAAAAATTGCGTGCAACGTGAGGCTTAAATTAATCGTCTTATAAAAAGAAATATTTTTTAGCCCTAAAATCTGGAAAGGCCAAAAAAAATCGGTGATGATCAGGGAATCAATGACGTAATAGCCAGGAACAAGCGAACTAATGAACGAGTGAACCAATAAACTAACCCATCATGATAAAAAATTACATTAAAATCGCATGGCGGAACATGGTCAGGAACCGCATGTACAGTATTATTAATATAGGCGGGCTTGCCGTTGGGATGGCCGTTAGTTTTATGTTGCTGCTTTATGTTTATAATGAATTTAGTTTCGACAAATTCAACAAAAACAGCGACCGCCTGTACCAGGTGGAAAGGAACCAGCCAAGCAACGGCGAGATCATGACCGGAAATGCCACGCCTATACCACTTGCACCTGCTTTGATAAAAGATTTTCCCGAAATAGATAAAGTGGCCCGCACCAATTGGGGTTATGACATTTTGATGAATTATAATGACAAAGCGGTAAAAGTGAGCACCATGGCCGCCGACCCGGATTTGTTAAGTATGTTTAGCTTTGATTTTATTTATGGGAATAAAAAAGGTGCTTTGTCAGATTTATCATCCATTGTACTTACCCAATCAGGCGCGAAAGCGCTTTTCGGGGATACAAATCCTATCGGGAAGGTTATAAAACTAAATAACCAATACCCTTTAAAGGTCACTGCGGTTATAAAAGATAATCCGGCAAATTCGTCTTTCTACTTTAATGCCCTTATCTCATGGGCACAAATCACAGCGGAGCAGCCATGGTTTAAAACATCGGGCTGGGGCAATTACTCTTTTCAAACTTATGTAATGCTGAAACCCGGCGCTTCACTTGCTTCAGTAAATGCAAAGCTTAAGTATATTGTAAAACGCTATGATCCCAACAATAAAGAAAACACTATGTTTCTTTATCCCTTCACAAGACTTCATTTATACGGCGAGTTTAAAAACGGCATTAATATCGGCGGGGGAATTGACTCCGTAAGATTATTTTTGTTCCTGGCTATCGGGATATTGATCATTGCTTGTATCAATTTCATGAATTTGTCAACAGCACGCTCCGAGAGGCGTGCGCGAGAGGTTGGTGTGCGAAAAGCGGTTGGCGCACGTCGTTTTGCGCTTGTTCAGCAATTTATGAGCGAATCACTCGTGATGGCTTTTATGGCACTTATATTAGCATTGGTACTCGTTATAGTATTAATACCATTTTTTAATGATATAATTAATCTTCAATTATCGCTGCCGTACAGCAATTTATGGGCATGGGGTGCTGCTTTAGGGGTTACTATATTTACAGGTTTGGTTGCGGGCAGCTATCCTGCGCTGTTTCTTTCCTCCTTTAAACCGGTTAAAGTGCTCAAGGGCCAGTTAGTTACTACAAAGGGCACTGTACGTCCCCGGCAGGTATTGGTTGTTCTTCAGTTCGGGTTTGCTATTGTGCTGATATTATGCAGCATATTTATTTACAAGCAGATTAATTATATCAAAGACCTCCCGGTCGGCTACGATCGTAGTGGCCTGGTCGATCTGCCTGTTGAAGGCGTAATGGTTAACAAATTTGAAAATTTCAGACTGGACGCCATCAATTCCGGGGCGATAACTGATGGTGCAATGACATCCATGAGCATTGCCAATAACGGCAGCAGTTCATGGGGAATTACCTGGCAGGGCCAACTGCCCGGCGAAGATAAGCTGCCAATTGACCAAATGGCGGCTACTTATCACTTTGTAAATACTTATGGCGTAAAACTTATTGAAGGACGGGATTTTTCTATAGCCTATCCCTCTGATTCTTCCGCTATTATTCTTAACGAAGCAGCTGTGAAGCTGATGCGCTTCAAAAACCCATTAGGACAAATGGTAAAATACCAGGGGAAAAATTGTAAAGTGGTAGGGGTAGTTGAGAATTTTGTATGGGGCTCGCCTTATGAGCCCGTTAAACCTGCTATTATAGGTTTTATTAAGGATTGGGTCGGTAATATAGCCTTAAGGTTAAACCCTGCAAAGTCAGTTTCAGCAAGTCTCGCTATTTTGCAAAACATCTATAAAAAATACAACCCGGAATATCCTTTTGAATATAAATTCACTGACGAAAAGTTTAATGAGAAATTTAATAATGAAAGACTGTTAGGCACTATGTCCCTGATTTTTACCTGCCTGGCTATCATTATTTCCTGTTTAGGCTTATTCGGCCTGGCATCATTCTCCGCCGAACAACGAAAAAAAGAGATAGGCATCCGGAAAGTATTAGGAGCAAGTACAGGTAACTTATGGTTCAACTTATCGCAGGAATTTGTCGCACTTGTAATGATATCATTTGTTCCGGGCGCAGCACTAAGTTGGTGGGTTATCCATACACATTTTACAAAATTTACCTATCATACTTCAATAAGCGCCTGGGTGTTTATACTAACATTGCTTATCAGCTTGGTCATTTGTTTACTTACCGTAAGCTGGCAGGCAATTAAAGCAGCATGGACAAACCCGGTTACGAGCTTAAGATCAGAATAGTCATTGGTTATTGAGTCATTAGTCATTGAACGCTGGCTACGAATGACCAATAACTAATGACGCAAAGCAAATGACCAATGACTCAATGACGCGAAGCAAATGACTAATGACCAATAAAATGATAAAGAACTATTTCAAAACCGCCTGGCGCAATTTATTGAACAATAAATTTTACAGCGCTATTAATATTGTCGGTCTTACCGTTGGTTTGACTGTTGGTTTACTAATATTGCTTTGGGTTAACGATGAGTTGGGCTTTGACAGGTTTAATACTAAGGCCGGTCAGTTATACAGGGTTAATGCACAGCTCGGCACAGGCAGCAGCAAACAGGTTTGGAGCGGCGCACCTGCACCCATTGCGGTGGTAGCGTTGAAAGAAGTACCCGGCGTTCAAAATGCCGCCAGGATTGTGGGTAATTACAGTTATACGGTTTTTAAATATGGCGATAAATTATTGAATGAGGATTATGGCAAACTGGCATTGGTGGATCCTTCGTTTTTTAAGATATTTGACTTTAAACTGATAAAAGGGAATGTTAACAACCCGTTCCCTAATGATAAATCTGTAATCGTAACAGAAACAACCGCCAAACGCTATTTCGGTGATGCTGACCCAATCGGGAAAGTAATATTAGGCGATAATAAAGATAACTATGTGGTAAATGGCGTCCTTGCCGATTTCCCGGGTAACTCGAGTATTAACTATGATATCCTGTTCTCTATCAATTTACAGAAAAGCTCTTATTCCGGTAAAGATTACTGGAAATCAATGGATTCGGACTGGGGCAATTATTATGCGGAAACCTATTTGCAACTACAGCCCGGAACATCCATTACCGAAGTAGGGGATAAGCTTACACGTATCCACGTCAGGCAGCAGGCGGGTATAAAATATTCCGACGGGCATTTTTTGCTGCAGCCCTTAACGCAAATACACCTTTATGCCCCAGACGGGAGCTCATCAGCCATGCAAACAGTAAAAATATTCGCAATAGTGGCTATTTTAATACTGCTGATCGCTGGCATCAACTACATCAATCTTTCTACGGCCCGTGCTATGCTGCGCTCAAAAGAGGTAAGTGTCCGCAAAATAATAGGCGCTGCAAGGGCACAGCTATTTATACAGTTTATTATGGAAACCGTCCTGTTTTTTTTCATATCCCTTATCCTTGCTTTTGGGCTGATAGCTGTGCTGATGCCTTTTTATAATGATATATCGGCCAAACAAATGCATTTTAACCTGCTTAACGGGGATGTATGGAAAGTGGTTGGTTTTACGGTATTTATCACACTAATTGCTTCAAGCATATACCCTGCATTATTACTATCATCTTTTAAACCTATCAATGCACTTAAAGGAAAGCTATCATTAGGAGTAGGCAATGCCGTATTCCGGAAAGTACTAGTAGTATGTCAGTTTGTATTTTCCATTGGCCTCATCATCGGCACTTTGATCATCAACCGGCAGTTGGATTATATACAGTCGAAAGAATTGGGTTATGATAAATCATTTGTGTTTTCGGTACCTATGCGCGATATGCAAAGCCATTATGTTGCCGCTAAGGGCGAATTGCTGAATCAACCGGGTATACTTGGCGTTACTACAGCTGATAATAGTATAGTAAGCCAGGGCAGCACAACCAGTGATACCGAATGGGATGGAAAAGAAAAAGACCGCAGTTTTTTGATTCACCCAATGGGCATAGACGAGGGTTTCATCCCGCTTTTTAAATTGAAATTTGCGAGCGGTGTAAATTTTACCGGCGCGAAGGCTGATTCGGCACATTTTATTTTAAATGAAACCGCAGTAAGGGACGCCGGGATAAAAAACCCTGTCGGAAAGCGGTTTAAACTACATCAGACCAACGGTATTATTATTGGCGTTGTTAAAGATTTTCACTTTGCATCGTTAAAACAAAAGATCGAGCCGTTTATCTTTAACTATCAACCTTCTACCTGGCAAATTTTTGTTAAAACAACAGGTAAAGATGCTCCAAAAGCCATTAAAGCAGTACAAACCATTTGGAGCCGGTACAACCCTAATTTTCCTTTTGACTACACCTTCCTTGATCAAACCTATGATAAACTCTATAAATCTGATGAGCGTACAGGTACGTTGTTTAGTGTTTTTGCAATGATAGCCATCATGATTTCCTGCCTCGGTTTATTCGGCTTGGCAACTTATACCGCACAGGTAAGGGTAAAAGAAATTGGTATCCGCAAAGTTTTAGGCGCAACAGTGACTAATATTACCGCAATGCTGTCAAAAGATTTTATAATGCTGGTGGTGCTTGCCATAGTAATAGCCACGCCAATAGCCTGGTACGCTATGAATAAATGGCTGCAGGTATTTGTTTACCGTGCAACTATCGAATGGTGGATTTTTGCCTTAGCCGGCCTCACCGCCATATTAATTGCTTTAATAACTATAAGTTTTCAATCCATCCGGGCGGCATTGGCCAACCCGGTGAAGAGTTTGAGATCGGAATAGTCATGGTCATTAAGTCATTAGTCATTGAACGCGGGTTACGAATGACCAATGACGCGAAGCAAATGACCAATGACTAATGACGCGAAGCAAATGACCAATGACCAAATAAAATGATAAAGAATTATTTAAAAATCGCGTGGCGGAATTTATGGAGGAATAAGTTCTTCTCTACCATCAACATCCTTGGGCTCGCCTTGGGTATGGCCTGTAGCATACTTATTTTATTATGGGTACAAAATGAACTGAGCATCGACTCCTTTCATACTAACGGTTCGCGATTATACGCAGTTTATGAACGCCAGTATTATGATAATAAGATTCAGGGCCAATACGCCACACCGGGCGTACTGGCGGCCCAAATGAAAAAGGATATTCCCGAAGTTGAGTATGCTACAAATTTCGGATTTAATAATGATGCTACTTTCCAGGTTGGCAATAAGATATTGAAACTCAATGGTTCTGCAGCCGATTCCGATTATTTTAAGATGTTCAGCTACCCGCTGTTGCAGGGTACCCCTCAAACTGCATTAAATACACCTGTAAGTATTGCCATATCCCGCAAAATGGCCGAAAACTTTTTCGGAAGCCCGCAGGCGGCAATAGGAAAAACCATCAGGTATCAGAATAATAAAAATTTTACCATAACAGCGGTTTTTGAGGACCAGCCAAAAAACACGTCAATAAAGTTCGACTATCTGATTAATTGGGCTAATTTTTTGAAAGAAAACGCCTGGGCAAAAGAATGGGGTAATAACGGGCCTTCTGCTTTCGTCATGTTGCGTGCAAATGCTAACGCTACATTGGTTGACAAAAAAATAACCCGTTTTTTGGATACTTATAATAAAGAACAAAGCAAAGCTTTTAGGGAGGAGTTAGGTTTGCAAAAATTTGGAGATATTTATCTGCATTCAGATTTTACAAATGGCAAACCTGATGGCGGACAGATAGAATATGTTCACCTGTTCAGTATAGTTGCCGTTTTTATTTTGCTTATCGCCTGCATCAATTTTATGAATTTAACAACAGCGCGATCTGTTAAAAGGGCAAGAGAAATTGGTGTCCGCAAGGTAGTTGGGGCGGTGCGTGGTGTTTTAATCCGGCAATTTATTGGCGAGGCTATTTTGCTCACTTTGATTGCCGTTATCATATCAATTTTATTGGTCTTAATACTGCTGCCGGTTTTTAATACAGTTACGCAAAAGGAAATTTCCTATCCTTTCGCCAATCTTTCTTTTTGGCTGTGGTTACTTGGGTTAACATTTATAACAGGTTTTTTATCAGGTAGTTATCCGGCGTTATTTTTATCGTCATTTAGTCCGGTCAAAGTATTAAAAGGTACTGTAAAGCTTAGCACAGGTTCGGCCTGGTTCCGTAAGGGGCTTGTAGTATTCCAATTTGTATTATCAGTAGTGCTTATAGTGGGTACGATAGTTGTCTCAAAGCAGGTAAATTATATCCAAACAAAAAATTTAGGGTACGACCGTGAAAACCTAATCTACATCCCGTTGGAAGGTGATTTAACTGCCAAATACAATATTTTTAAAGATGAGGCTTTAAGAATGCCCGGCATACAGGAGATTACCCGCATGTCTGACCCCCCGATAAACTTTGGCAGCAGCACCGGCGGCGTTAACTGGGATGGCAAGGACCCTAATGTGAACATCGAGTTTACACAGGTTTCTGTAGGTTATGATTTTACACGAACCATGAAGCTGAAAATGGCTTATGGCAGGGATTTTTCTAAAGATTTTGCAACAGATTCATCGAACTATATGATCAATGAAAGTGCGTTAAAACGAATTAAATATGCTAATCCGATAGGAAAACCATTTACAATGTGGGGGAAAAAAGGGACAATAATAGGGGTATTAAAAGATTTCCATTTCAACTCCCTTCATGACCCCATACAACCGCTGATCATCAGATTAAGAGAGAAAGAAGTTTATGGAAATATTTTAATCAGGACACAAGCCGGGCAAACAAAGCAAGCCATAGCAACCGTGGAAAAACTCTGCAAGGAGTTAAACCCCAATTTTACATTTACCTACTATTTTACCGATGAAGAATATCAAAAACTATATAATAGTGAGCAGGTAGTTGGTAACCTTTCAAAAGCTTTTGCATTCCTTGCCATATTTATTTCCTGCCTGGGATTGTTAGGGCTGGCTATGTTCACCGCCGAACAACGTATTAAAGAAATTGGTATCCGTAAAGTACTTGGCGCAAGTGTGGGGTCTTTATTTACTTTACTTTCAAAAGAGTTTTTGATACTGGTATTAATCGCACTATTCATTGCCTCGCCAGCTGCATGGATCGGTATGAATATATGGCTTAAGGGCTATACATACCATACCACTATTGATTGGTGGGTATTTTTATTGTCTGCTGTACTATCTATAATGATAGCATTGATTACCGTAAGTTTTCAATCGGTAAAAGCAGCATTGATGAACCCGGTGAAGAGTTTGAGGAGCGAGTAAAAAATTGGCAGTTGGCAGTAGCAGTTGGCAGTTAAAAAATGACCAAAAAATACCAATGAACTAATGAACCATTGAACTAATGAACTAACCGATGATTAAGAACTATTTCAAAATTGCCTTGAGAAACCTGAAGAAGAACAGGCTGTATGCATTTATAAATATCCTGGGTTTAACTGTGGGAATAGTTAGCTGCCTGATGATAGGTATTTATATAAAGCACGAATTAAGTTATGACCGTTTTAATCAGAATGCTGATAAAATAGTGCGGGTAACAATGGATTATAACTTTGGCGGCGAATCGCAAAAAATAGCTGTTACCGGGACTAAGGTTGGGCCGCAATTTAAAAGGGTATTTCCGCAGGTTGTGGACTTTGTGCGGATGGATAAAAGGACAAGGGTAATTGGCTATAAGGATCAGCTATTTGAAGAAAAGAATTTCCTGTATGTTGAACCATCGTTTTTTAAAATATTTTCCTTTAAGCTGGTTAACGGTGACCCTGCTGCCGCGCTCAGTGCCAACGACAAAATTGTTATCTCGCAAACGGCGGCAAAAAAGTATTTTGGTAGTGAAGATCCTATCGGGAAAATATTAAAAGTTCGTGATCAAAATTTTATAGTTTCGGCTATTGCTGCAGATGCCCCTTCAAATTCACAAATACAATTTGATTTTATTGTACCCTTTAATGTTTTAGATGCTGCTAAAACAGAAGAATGGAGCGAAGCGAATTATATAACCTACTTGCTGCTAAAAAATAAAGATGATATCCAGCCACTGCAAAAACAAATTACTGCCTATATGAAGGTTGTTGACCGGGACGAGATGAAAATTACCGGTAGTATGCATTTAACATTTAATCTTGAACCATTAACAAGCGTGCATTTGCACTCAAATCTTCCCGACGGATTTGAGCCAAATGGAAGTATTACCTACATATACATATTGATTGTAGTTGCTATGCTCATATTAATGATAGCGGGCGTAAACTACGTAAACCTTTCCATCGCGCAATCAGCCGGTCGTGGCGCCGAAATCGGCATACGTAAGGTGCTTGGTGCGGCAAAACAACAGCTTTTTAAACAGTTTATCGGCGAGTCGCTTTTGGTCACAGCCATTGCAGCAATATTGTCTGTGGCACTTGCTTTTATCATGCTCCCGTTCTTTAACCGGTTATCCGGGATACAATTTCAATTCAACGCTTTATTTGACCCTGTTATCTTGCTTTGTTTGATCATATTAGGTGTTATAATTGGCTTTTTGGCAGGGGCCTATCCCGCATTATTATTATCCAATGTAAAACTGGCTAAGATACTGAAGTCCGGCTTTTCCTTTACTTCAGGACAGGGTGTACGGCGGTCACTAATCATTTTCCAGTTTATCATTTCTATTTTCCTAATCATCTCTACCGTAGTCATATTGGAGCAGTTATCGTATATCCATAACAAGGATGTTGGTTATAACAAAAGCAATGTGGTGGTTTTGCCTGTGGACTATAAAATGATACCACAGGTTGATGCATTGAAAAAAGTGATCAGCGGCATACCCGGGGTTCAAAGTGTTGCGGCAGCAAATAATGAACCGGTGGACGTTAAATGGGGGGATGCCATCCACACGCCTGGAGGAACTAATTTAACCGTGAACGCCCTGCCTATGGATGAAGATTTTATAAAAACCATGCAATTGAAAATAGTGGCCGGGAGTGATTTCACTCAAACAGATGTTTTGCAGATAGACACGACCCACCAAGCCAAAAATTTTCATTATACTTTTATGCTGAATGAATCAGCGGCACGGGCATTAGGCTGGACGCCTGAACAGGCCATAGGTAAAGAAATTTCAAAAAACTTTCCCGGCAGGATAAAAGCGGTGGTTAAAGATTTTAATTTTAAATCATTTCATGACCCCATAGGCCCGCTGTTGATATTTTTAGACCACTTTCAAACGCAAGACATATTTGTAAGAATAAACGGCAATAACACAGCTTCAGTTATATCAACAATAGCAAAACTTTGGAAAGAGCGTGTACCATATCGCCCATTTGAGTATAAGTTTCTGGATGAAGATTATGACGCTTTATACCGTGCTGAACAGCGTACTGCGGGAGTGTTTACCACATTTTCAGCACTGGCCATATTGCTGGCCTGTCTTGGTTTATTTGCTGTAACAGCTTACGCGGTAGTACAACGCACAAAGGAAATAGGGATCAGGAAAGTTTTAGGGGCAACCATAGCCAATATCATACTGCTCATTTCAAAAGATTTTTTGTGGCTTGTTATTGTGGCAACAGCAATTGCCTCGCCCATAGCGTGGTTTACATCCCACAAATGGCTGCAGGATTTCGCTTACCGCATATCAATCCACTGGTGGATATTTATTGCAGCCGGCGCCGCTTCGTTATTAGTTGCAGGTATTACGGTTAGCGTGCAGGCACTAAAAGCAGCTTTAGCAAACCCTGTTAAGAGTTTGAGATCAGAATAGTCATTGGTCATTGAGTCATTAGTCATTGGATGGTTTGAGAATCAAGAAGCTAACCACAAACCAAATCCGAAATCGAAAATCCGACTTCCGAAATAAAAATTAATCTGCCTCTGCCTCCTGCAAATACATTTCGTCAATTGGCGCGGCGTATTTCTTTTCAATCACTTTGCGTTTCGCTTTCATGGTAGGGGTGATCTCGCCATCTTCAATACTGAATGGTTTGCGTTTTACTCTGAAATTTTTTATCCGCTCAAACTTGGCAAGCTCATTGGATAGTTTCCGGATATCCTGGCCAATCCAGTCTACAATTTCTTTATCTTCGATAAAGGTTTCAGGTTTTTCGAAATATTCGTTGCTTAGGTTAAATGTTTCCTGCAGGGTTTCCCGCGCAGGTACTATAATGGCGGTGATATATTCGCGCTTATCGCCCACCAAAAAAACCTGTTCAATTTTGGGGCTTTTTAAATAGGTGTTTTCAACCGGGGTTGGATAGATGTTTTTACCGTAAGCGTTTACCAGCATATTTTTTAAACGGTCGGTAATTTGCAGGTTGCCGCGATAGTAACGCCCAATATCTCCCGTATGGAACCAGCCTTCGG
>Ga0206864_1196_pt2 | contig 16173 bp, 19 predicted proteins | sample Alteio_BWOrgCont_42_FD_152632 | JGI IMG/M metagenome (GOLD analysis project Ga0206864, IMG submission 152632) | Enriched cells from forest soil in Barre Woods Harvard Forest LTER site, Petersham, Massachusetts, United States -... | ecosystem: Environmental > Terrestrial > Soil > Temperate forest >...
GTATTTCCTCAATCTTCGCTCAAAATACCGTTTCCCGTTCTGCCATTACCTTCAAAATTAAAAATCTTGGCATTAATACTGTTGGTACCATCGGCGGCTTGCAGGCAACCGTTCGCTTTAACCCGACCGACCTGGCAACGGCTGACATCGAAGCCTCAGTTGATGTCGCCACGATCAATACGGACAATTCGCTGCGCGACGACCATATCAAAAGCGATGAATTTTTTGATGTCGCTCACTTTCCGAAAATATCAATAAAGTCAGTTTCGGTAAAACACAAGAGCGGGAACAAATACACCGGCAAATTTAACCTCACCATCAAAAACAAAACGCTGCCCGTAGAAATCCCCTTCACTTATACACAAAATGGCGGCATAATAGAATTGACCGGCACTTTCACCATAAACCGGCGCGATTATGGCGTGGGGGATAGTAGCTTAACCTTGTCTGACAATGTTATTATTTCCGTGGATACCGAATTAAAGAACTAAGGCCGATCAAAATGTAGCGAAAACTGTTGTTCAGCTAACATCTGTTTTAGAAATTAATAACAAATCCTAAACTGCAAACACAGGCCAGTATTTGTAACTTTACGGGTATGAAATTCCGGATACTTGTTTTAATCTGCGCTACGGCCGTTGCCGTGACCTTGTCGGCGGTAAACTATTATTTCCAGCATAGCTGGTACTATGTTGCCATAACCTTTTCGGTAACCCTTGCAACCAGTTTCATCGTGTTTTATTACCTGATGGAGAAATACGTTTATTCGAAAATTAAGATTATATATAAACTCATTCACAATTTAAAACTTGGCCGCGACCTGCGCGATGCCCTGGGTGAGCAACTCAGCGCAGACCCGATCAATGACGTGGAAAAGGAGGTAAACGAATGGGCGAAGGAAAAGAAATCCGAAATTGATGAACTGCGCAGGCAGGAAAAATTCCGGAGAGATTTTTTATCGAATATTTCCCACGAGTTTAAAACCCCGCTTTTTGCCATCCAGGGTTATATCGAAGCCCTGCAGGATGATGGCTTTGACGATAAAGAGCTGGCGAAGGACTTTTTGGCGAAGGCAGCAAAGAACGTCGACCGGCTAAGCTACCTGATCAACGACCTTGACGAAATATCCAAACTGGAATCGGGCGAGATCCCTATCAATCTTACGCGCTTCAAAATCAACGACCTGATAAAAGAAGTGATGGAGTCGATGGAAATCAAGGCCCGGCAGCATAACATTAAATTAATATTCAAACAAAAATATGATGAGCCGATACTGGTGAATGCCGACCGGGAAAAGATCAGGCAGGTGTTGGTAAACCTGATAGACAACTCGCTGAAATATGGAAATGAAGAAGGAAATACCTCGATCAGCCTATTCGAACTGCATGACCAGGTTTTGGTGGAAGTGACCGATGATGGCATCGGCATCGAAGAAAAATATCTTCCACGACTTTTTGAGCGGTTTTTTCGCACCGACAGCAGCCGTTCCAGGCAAATCGGTGGCTCGGGCCTGGGGCTGGCAATAGTTAAACATATCATCGAAGCTCACGAACAAACCATTAACGTTAGAAGCACCGAGGGACTGGGTTCAACATTCGGCTTCACCCTTCAAAAATCCCGGCAGAGTTTACCTTTTCCTAACATACCCGGCCGAAAGAATTAACATTAACTTAACATTGCAAACATATCTTTGCAACTACTTTCTCTAAAAATGTCACTTAACAGCATATTTCAATACTTTGTTCCAAAGGACAAAAAGGTTTTTTTTCCATTGTTCGAGCAAGCCGCCAATAACGTTGTAAACATGGCCACCATCCTGGTGGAAGCGGTGAATATGGAAAATGCCGCAACCCGCGAGGAGCTCATCAGAACGATTGATAGACTTGAAAATAAAGGCGACGAAATAACCCATCAGCTTCATTTGGAGCTGGGAAAGAATTTTATTACACCTTTTGACCGTGAAGATATCCACCAGCTGGCATCGGCGATCGATGACGTTGCTGATAATATACAGGGCGCCGCCAACCGGATGAGTTTGTATCGTATCGACGATTTTAACGAGCATATCAAAAATCTTTCCGATCTGATCCTCCAATCCGGCATCGAATTAGCGAAAGCAGTGAAAGAACTGAAGGACTTAAAAAACGTGCGGCATATCGCCGATTCCTGCATCCGGATAAACAGTTTGGAAAACCAGGCCGATCATGTTTTCGACCGTGCCGTGGCCGACCTTTTTTTATACGAAACAGATGCCATCAGGCTGATCAAATACAAGGAGATATTGTCGTCACTTGAAACGGCGACCGACATGTGCGAGGACGCGGCAAACGTAATGGAGTCCATTTTAGTTAAAAACGCTTAAAATCCTTAATGTTCACACCTATCCTGATTGTTGTAATTTGCCTGAGCCTGGTGTTTGACTATACCAACGGCTTTCATGATGCGGCTAACTCCATAGCAACAATTGTATCAACCAAGGTATTAACGCCTTTCCAGGCTGTACTTTGGGCGGCGGCATTTAACTTCCTGGTGTATTTTTTTGTAAAAGAGCATAATGTCGCGAAAACAATAGCCAAAATAGTACAGGAGCAGTTTATCACTATGAATGTGATCCTTTCCGGTTTGGTGGCCGCCATCACCTGGAACCTGGTAACCTGGTGGTTCGGTATTCCATCCAGTTCATCGCACACGCTTATCGGAGGTTTTGCCGGTGCAGGTATCACCAACGCCTTATATATGGGCTCAAGCGCTTTGAGCGCGGTAAACATGCACTACATATTAACCATTTTGGCCTACATTGTGCTTGCCCCTTTTATAGGCTTGGTGTTGGGCTATTTAGTGACGATTGCCATTCTGCACATTTGTAAAAACAGCCGTCCCGCAAATGCGGAAGTCTGGTTTAAGCGTTTACAGTTGGTGTCGTCCGCTGCTTTAAGTTTTGCGCATGGCGGCAACGACGCTCAAAAAGTAATGGGAATTCTGTACGTTGCCTCGTTTACCGCGCACGTTATAAAATCGGGCGATCCAATGCCCAACTGGATACCACTGGCCTGTTATTCAGCAATAGCCCTCGGAACGATGTCAGGCGGCTGGCGTATCGTAAAAACCATGGGATCCCGTATAACCAAGATCACCCCGCTCGAAGGCGTGAGCGCCGAAACCGCCGGCGCACTTACCTTGTTCTTTACCCAGTATTTTGGCATCCCTGTTTCCACTACACATACCATTACCGGTTCTATCATCGGCGTTGGCTTAACAAAAAGGCTTTCCGCTGTTCGCTGGGGGTTAACCATCAACATCATTTGGGCCTGGGTGATCACCATACCCATTTCGGCCCTGATTGCTGCCGGCATTTTTGCCCTGCTCAGGGCATTTTAGTTTTTACCGCTGCGAAGTAAGAACCAAGAGAAAAGAACCAAGAGAAAAGAGAAAAGGGTCAAGAGAAAATATCAACCGGATAAACGATCCATAAAAATGAGCCAGATCTTGTCTTTTTTATCTTGACTCTCGACTCTTTCCCGCACGTGCGGGATTGATTCTTAATTCGCATTATTTAGTGAAACGGATCCTTATATGGATCTCTTCGGGTTTTTTATCAGAGCTCCCTACCCAGTCGGGGCCGTTTTTTACCAGGTCGACAGCTTTTTTGTCAGCGCCGGCGCTAAGGCCTTTCGTCACCCTGATTTGCAAAATGCTCCCATATTTATCAACGGTAAAAGTTAGCTTTACTGTTCCTTCAGCGCCATCGGCCGAATTTGCGTTCTTCTTCAGGTATCGTCTGTAAGCCGCCCAGCCCTGCTGCGGATGCGCGCTAACAACATCGGCAACCGCCTCATCGTTACTTGCAGAGGTATAACCCGTAACAACAACCTCACTCAAATTGCTGCTGCTGGGTTCGAGGGCAATATTTTTTATCGAATCGCGGACATTGCCACTTACTGTTCGTGTTTGATAACCGATACCGGCAACAACGAGGCTGGAATGGTTACTGTCGGCCTTTATCTTAAAACGCCCGTCGACATCTGTCGCAGTAGTTTTGCCGGTACCTGCAACCATAACCGATGCCCCACTGATCGGCTTTCCGTCATCTTTGCCGATCACCCTTCCTTCAATTAGCTGATTAGAAACGATTTTGTCTGCAGGCAGATTCTGCAAGTAGCCCTGCGCTATCATTTTGTTCCGCTCCGCAGGTGATTGGCCGTTACTGTAAATGTTTACCCCCGCTGCCCTTCCCTGCAATAATTGCGCAGGCGGGTTAGTCGCTACCGGTACTACTTTTGCCTTTCGGACAAAAAGTGAAGTGTCGGTATTTTTTGAGGACTTGTACTGCATAACGATCATCTCATTGAGCGGGGTGGTATCGGCTGTGGCCGTATCTTTGATTTTTGCTTGTGCGAGGGGTGCCGCGAGCCTGATTTGACTTGCTGTTGGCGGAACGGCGACTGTTTCATCGGCGGCGACCACCGGTTTTTCATACAGCCCACTTTTTGCAATTGTAGCTTCAGGCTTTATTACCGCCAGGTTGCGCTTGCCATTAGGTGAGTCGGCAATGAGCGTATTGGCCTGTTGTTGTTTCGCAGGAGATAAAGTATCGGGAACTGCCGGCGTTGTTTTTACTCCAGTTGGTTGGTTTAACGTTCCGGTCGATCGGTCTGCCGAAAACCACCATATCCCGGCGGAGCAAACAATCAAAACGGATGCAGCTATGCCAATAGCTCTTAAGGGAAGTACCCGCGTTTTTGCCGGCGCCATACGCTTGCGTAAACGGGCCGACAATTCGCGAATGGGTTCATCCCGGTAACCGCCGGCTGCGCCATAGCCTTCCAGCGCGTCCATCAAAAACGGATCGTCCAGTGCCCGGCGTTCCAATTGATGCATAGCTTTCGCATCCAGCTGCCCGTCCAGGTATTTTCTTATCTGCAATATGTCGTCTTCCCTGTTATCCACTGCTGCCTTCCATGCAAATTTTTAAATTGCGTTTACCGTTTTGTATATAGCTTTTTACCTCATTCAAAGTGAAACCCGTAACATTGGCAATTTCCGCGTAGCATTGCTCCTTCAAATAAAACAGGCTGACCGCCTGCTTTTGGTGTTCCGAAAGCCGTTCCAGGCAGCGTTCAAGCGTTTCCAATACGATTTCTTTCGTTCCATTATCATGATGCAAAAAAGAATCAAATTCCATAACATCATCTATATTAACCAGGTCCGCTTTTTTGGCGGCCCTCAATTGCATCAAACAGTAATTCCTGCTCACCACGTATAACCAGCTTCTGAACTGTTTAACATCATGCTGCCTCGCTTTCACCACCAATTCCTCAAATATCGCCATAACCGCGTCCTTTGCCTGTTCCGTATCCTTAAGGTATTTAAGGCAAACTCCATAAACCAGCGGCATTTGTCTTTCGTACAGCTTGCCCAACAAGCCTATATCACCGCTTTCGCGGTAGCTGTTCAGCAGTTGATCATCGTCTGCATCATCCTGGCTTTTTGGGCGTGAAAAAAATTTCATTGATGGGGGCGCCTAAAATAATTTTTTTTAGCGGTTTATAAAAATCGCCCGCAACATACCTTAAAATAAACAAAATTTATCGCACAATTGATTTAAGCGCCTTTATTACCCAGTTTGCGCCGTAATTTCCACGGTTAACCCCTTACCCGAAGAGCAACTATTGCCGCCGGAGTAAACAGGCCTGAAAATCTGTTTCGGCATGCATATTGCATGTCTTAGTATCAGATCGTTCATTGTCCCTGAAATGGTAATTATCGGTCACAAACTTGTTACATGCAGCGCGATGGGGTATTTTCTTTATGATTACCTTATTTGCTATATTTAACATCTTGATTTTAATTAAGTTAATAAGTTGATGCTATTCAAATCCTGATTAATCATGTGCAAACTTGTAATTATTGACGATAATCCGACAGATCATTACATTATGCAAAGGTTATTGCATAACAATTATTATTGTCAACAGGCCACCTATACCTACGACGGCAGGCTGGTATTAGATTACCTGCAACAGAACAAAGATAACGGAACGCTGCCGGATGTTATATTTTTAGACCTGGATATGCCCGAGCTTACCGGCTGGGAGTTCCTCGATGAGTTGGAAGCATTCAATGTGCTTTCGGGCAAAAGGGTGCAGGTGCATATCATGAGCTCGTCAATCCGGTCATCAGATGTTTTTCATTCAAAAAAATACGCTTGTGTCGATTCGTTCATGACCAAGCCTTTATCCAGGGACCTGATCAATAAAATATGCGAACAGGCAAGCCCCGGCAGGGAATACGAAATAGCCTGATCAATCTTTAAAATTATTTTTGAGCAATATCAATAGGGAGGTCTGATAAGCCTCCCTTTGTTATTTTTAGTCTCATCTCTTTTCCAGGGTCGCCCGCGTTGGTACACCGTATAATTTCCATATTTTTACCCCCGGTAATGGCTATACGTAACAAGTTATACTTTGCTTCCGACTTCCACCTGGGTTCAGGCACCTACGCCAAATACCTTGAGCGCGAGGCGCGTTTAGTGAGATGGCTTGACACCATTAAGAACGATGCAACTGAGCTCTTTTTGATGGGTGATGTGTTTGATTTCTGGTTCGAATACAAAACCGTGGTGCCAAAAGGTTACATCCGGTTCCTTGGCAAACTGGCCCAGCTAGCAGATGCCGGCGTAAAAATTTATTTTTTCAAGGGCAACCACGATATGTGGATGTTCGACTATTTTAAAAAAGAACTGGGGGCCGAAGTGATCAGCAATGAGCTGGTGATCGAACGCTCCGGCAAAAAATTTTACCTCCACCATGGCGATGGCCTCGGCTCGGGCGATACGAGCTATAAGCTATTAAAAAGAATCTTCCGCAGTAAACTGTGCCAGTGGCTGTTTGCGCGCATACACCCCAACCTGGGCGTAGGGATAGCAAATTACTGGTCGTCCCATAGCCGTATTGCCAACGAAAAAAAGGACGAGCGCAAGCCGGGCGAACAAGAATGGCTGGTTACCTATAGCCGGGACCTGCTGAAAACGGAATTTTATGATTATTTGATATTCGGGCACCGTCACCTGCCCCTTGATATAGCTTTGACTGACAGAAGCCGTTACATCAACCTGGGCGAGTGGGTGATGTGTAACTCGTACGCCGTATTTGACGGGGAGGGTTTGCAGCTGCTCAGTTTTGAAAAAGGTTTAAAAAAATAGGCCCCCTCACTCTCGCAGTTTGGGGGCTTTAACCTAAACCTTATCACAAAAGGCCCCAAAGAATCGGGGCCATATGAAGCTATAAAAATAAGGATTTTTTCGATTCGGCAAATGGAATTTCTTACCCGATTACTTGCATTTTTTATTCAAATATTTGCAGATTGAAAAAAACCGGCGGAACATTAACGGCCGAATAAGAGGAATAGAAAAATTCCGGATTTTCTCCCCCGAATAAAATTCTATATCTTACGGGCTCAATAAGCTTTATCGGCGTGTTAGTTAAAACATTCGGAAGTGCGGTTTATGGTATCGAGGCAATCACGATCACCATTGAAGTAAATATCAGCGGCGCCGCCAAGCCTTTTTATTTGATTGTGGGCTTGCCTGACAATGCCGTGCGCGAGTCGATGCAGCGTGTAGAAGCGGCGCTGCAAACCAACAATTTCCGGATGCCCCGGCAAAAGATCATCGTGAATATGGCCCCCGCCGACATCCGCAAAGAAGGCTCGGCATACGACCTGCCAATCGCCTTAGGCATACTTGCCAGCTCAAACCAGATAGATCGCGAGCCCCTTGAAAAATACATTATCATGGGTGAGCTTTCGCTCGATGGCGGCCTGCAACCCATCAAAGGCGCATTGCCCATAGCTATACAAGCCCGTAAAGACGGTTTCAAAGGTTTCATCCTGCCCAAACAAAATGCCCGCGAAGCAGCGATCGTAAATGATTTGGAAGTGTACGGTGTAGAAAGCATTAGCGAGGTTGTAGATTTCTTTAACGGCAAAACGGAGCTTGCAGCGGAGATCGTAAACACACGCGAAGAGTTCTATAAAAGCCTCACCAGCTACGACAGTGATTTTAGCGAAGTACGGGGCCAGGAAAACATCAAACGTGCCCTCGAAATTGCCGCTGCGGGCGGGCATAATGTTATTTTGATCGGTCCGCCCGGAGCCGGGAAAACGATGCTGGCGCGACGGCTGCCCTCTATACTGCCGCCCTTAAGCCTGCACGAATCGCTCGAAACCACCAAGATCCATTCAGTAGCCGGCAAACTGGCCGCTGCCGATGCTTTGGTCACCACGCGGCCGTTCCGCTCACCCCACCATACCATTAGCGATGTGGCACTGGTTGGCGGCGGCAGTAACCCGCAACCCGGCGAAATATCACTGGCCCATAACGGCGTATTATTCCTGGATGAACTGCCCGAATTTAAACGCACCGCCCTGGAGGTAATGCGGCAACCGCTGGAGGAGCGGCGTGTAACTATCTCGCGTGCCAAATTTACGGTGGACTACCCCAGCAGCTTTATGCTGGTGGCGAGTATGAATCCATGTGGTGGTGAGCACTATTCTCTGGATTTCGAGGAACAGGGGGAGCATAGGCGAGCGTGATGGTGATGTCCTCTTTGCCGACTTCGATGTTGGTCGTGATGGTTTCAACAATGGCCCGTTTTTGTTCCATGTTCATTGACTGCCATTCATCAACGAGCGTTTTTGCTTCAGTGATGACGGTATCGCCGGATAACAATTGGATAGATCGTACATCAATTTCCGCTTCCAATTGCGGCAATTGCACATCCAATTGGGCAACGCGATCTTCCAGCGGCTTGTATTCCTTTGCAAAGCTTTCCTTTGACAGTTCACCCTCAAGGCGCATATTGAGCAAGTCATTCATTTTCTTTGCCAGCTTGTTGCGCTCTTTGGAAGTGCTTTCAAGGAGTGCCTTGCAGTCTTGAAGTTGTCGGTCGGATTGTTCCAAATATTGGGCATGGTTGATGCTCCCCAAATAGTCCTTGAGGTACACCTGGTATATTTCGTCCAGCGTCCCAACCGCAATGCGCGTTTTGCACTTCGGGCAGGCGTACACTTGTGCTCCCTGATAGACGTACATTTTGTGCCCCGCTGCGCAGGTCACGAATCCCGACAAAAGATCCACCGCCTTTGGCCCTATAGGAGTCCGGCGTTTGGTTTGTTCATCGATGAGCGTATTAACCTGGTTCCATAATTCCTCGCTGACGATTGCCTCGCAGGGAATGTAAATCCATTCGCTTTCGGGCTTGACGGCCCAATTCTTGTTTTTACCAGGGCTCTTGGTGTAATTGGCGCGGCGAGCACCTTTGGCAGTGCTGTCCTGCAGCAAGCGGCCAATCGTGGTGGAGGTGAATTTTGAGCCGTTCCGGGAACGGTATCCCATCGTATTCAATGTTTTGGCAACCGTCTGTTTGCGCTGCAATTTTAAGAACAGTTCATACATCAGTTTTCGTACCGGTGCTTCCTGCTCATCTACTATGAAGTCCTTACCCTCCCATTTGTATCCAAAGGGAGCGGCACCGCCAAGCGGTTTGCCGAGCCGTGCCCTGATCGGAACAGATGCGGCCACACGAGCCGAAATTTCATCCCGTTCCCATTCCGCCATCGCGGCAATGATGGTGAAGAACAGTCGGCCTGCGGGACTACTGGTATCAATATTTTCAGATAGTGAAATGAGATCAGCATGCTCCTGGCGGAAGATTTCAGCGAATTCAAGCAGTTCTTTTAAGCTTCGGGCCAGTCGGGCTAGTTTAGAAAATACTAAGCCGGTGATGTGGCCGCCCCTGATGTCCGCGAGCATGCGTTTCGCTTCCGGGTGGCCCATGACGGATTTCCCGCTGACCGCTTCCAAACGGTACACTTCAACGACGTGCCAGCCTTCTTTTGCTTGTACATAGTACCGCGCACGTGCCTCGTGATGTTCCGGGCTTTCTTCTTTTACTTGCATATCGGTACTGACGCGTATCCAGATGCCGACTTTTTTGTTTTGTTCCATTGATTAGGTTTTAGCTGTGAAAGAATCGGGTGAGTTAAAGGTAGCAAAAGCCATAATAATTTCTAAGGCCTGCCGATCATTGTAAATAGAAATAACTCGGGATCGCCCTGGTCGTGTAATTCCTGCATTCGTGCAAGGGGGATGAAATAGGCTTTAATGATGGATTCGGGGTCCCATGTTCCGTAATACACGCATTCGTGCTCAAACCATGCATACTGCTTAAAGGACTGAAAGAATGGCCATCGGACGAGTACGTAGAGGGTGTTGGGTGGAAGTGAATCAATGAATGTTGAGCCGTTCTTTTTCATGCGCTTGTCATCGTTGCAAGCGTCACCGGCACTCATCGTGGTGCCAATTCGGTTAGTGGTTTTCATGTTTGATTATTGAGTTTTGTAAAAGAATTGGATTGTTTAGGATAACGATAGCGCAGTTGGTAATTGCGAAATAGGGGGAATATATTTTCTTTAACAAAAAAACCAGGGATTACCCTGGCTGATAGACTGCCATGTAGCGCGCTATCGGGACGAAATAACCCGACCAGCGGCATTGTCCTTCGTCAAAGGGTTTGCAGGGAAAGCATTCCTCCTGGAACCATTCCTCCCCAATGAATTCTTCGAGTTCCGGCCATCGTATCAATACATACAGTTCATCGATGATGCCTAAATTTACCATTGCTGATAGGTCATTTTTCATGTCTAAAGCTATTTTTGTTCAAAGAGTTTTCTTCAGTATACCGATCTGGCACGGTAAAAATAGGGGATAAACTTAGAGGTCGAAAAAGCGCTTGGCAACAGTTTTCAAATATGCCAATTTCTCATTTGAAAGCTTTCCGAAACGTGCATAGATGCGCTTTTGGGAGATAACCCGCATTTGGCTGAAGCACAGCGTCACCCATTTTCCTTTGAAAAACAGTGGATGATACCCGGGCAACTCTTTGGTAGTGGTCGACATGGGCACGATCAGGGCAAGGTGCGAGCCGATCACATGCAGCACCAATGCAGGACGGGTAAATGAAACCCCTTTGCCGTCAATTTCGCTCCCCACGTTCACGCCCAATGACACCCAGCGAATTTCACCCGACCGCATGGTAATGCTCCGAGATTCGCCATGAATGCGTTGTTTGACAGTATTCCACGTGTTGAAATCTTTGACATACATAAATATTTACAGCCCCTTTGCAGAGGCTGTGGACGCCTGACGGCGATGCGTGAGTACAGTATATACCCGTCGGAATGATTGTCAAGCGCCTTGAATGGGCCAGAACTACTATTATTACCGCTTCTTATTGCAGATGATTTGCTGGTGCTCGATATGGGCCATCAGCACCGCTTCGAACATCTTTACTTGATAGGGCTGCTTGTTGAGTTGCTCCTTTTCCTGTTCGGTAGTCAGTATGGGAAAGCGGTTAGTGACATATTGAATCAAGGCCGTTGCATTTTGCACCTCAGGGATATGCTGCTTGATTTCTGCTTTGGTCTTGTACTCAACCATGCAGCCGTGATACTGGCAGCGCTTCAATAGTTCCTTTAGAAGTGTGACAATGGCCGTACTGTGATGGGTTTCCGGCGGTATCTTGATGGCAATCCGTTTGGCTCCATAGGTTCTTATATATTTCTCATACCGGTCAAGAATCCGCTGTGACTTCCTATCCGACCATGTGCCGAAGAAGGTATGCAGTTTCCAATGGATCAGCGTACCATAGCTAATAATGGCAATGCCGGTACGCTTCGCGCCCAAACTAATTCCAAGGATCGTTGAATTGCTCTGTTTCATCGTCAATGAGGGATTTTACTTTATCGCTGATAATGTGGTTGAACAGGGCTCCGCGCGATTTCCTGATCATGTAGTCGGGCATCGCCATCACGTGCGCCAATACGGTGCGCAGATACCGGTGATTGTGCTTTTTGGTTGCTGCCAGGTAGAACGAGAGTGATGGCTGGTCGTTGAGCGCATCCGCAAGTTCATGGGCCAGCTGTATTTCATTGGGTGTATACATATAGCTTTTGATAGGTTCCATGTGGTTGTTAGTGGATCGAACGTTTCGTTCTTTTTTTTCATTCGTTACGTTCGTTCGTTTTTATAATAAAAAGTGCGGTTTTGCGCAGTTAAAAAGCCAGCTTCTTTTTTAGAAAGTATCGCTACTATGCTTTTACTATTGTCCGATAGAATATTGCGCGCTTTTGATCTCGTCCTTTAGTGCCTGGTAGTACTCGAAGTACAGTTCATTGGGAAACGTGTTATAGATAATGCCGAGCTTAATGAGGTTGGCACTATTCGGCATCGTTTGCCCGCTCTCCCATTGGGAAAGTTGTGTTGTTGTATGGAAACCCAACAGCATTGCAACGTGATTTTGTTTCAATCCATGCAAACGGCGATGCATTCTTAACCTATTCGGTATAGATTTCGTTTCTGCTTCCATGCAATAAAGAATAAATGAAATAGCGCGGAAGCAGTAGGGGGAAATATTTTTGAGGAGAAAATTCCGGAAAAAGCATAGTGACATCGCTTTATTATTTGAAGAAAAACTCAAATGCATAACTTTTATTAGGTTCCTAATGTTGCCGTATTCCATATTCCCCTAATTAAAGCGATCATTCGCTTTGCAATCTCAACAATATCCTACTTTCCTTTTGCTTGTATCTACGCAAGTGGCGATATAACTATAGTCTATCTGAATAGGTAAACGCCCTAATTCCATAATGTCCAGTGTGATAGTGGAATATTTTAGGTATAATTATAGTAAACCTCTGGATAACGCAATGCTTCTGACTACATTTGGTATCGCGTTAATCCGCTGCTAATGACTGCAATCGCTATCGATTGAGACCCACAGACAATAAATACCCATACTTATGCTTTTAAAATACGTTGAGAATTACAAGTCCATAGAGAATCCCTTTAACGATGTAGCATTGCCCGATTTCGTGGTCATGACTGGCAAAAACGGAAGCGGAAAAACCCATTTGCTAACTGGTATAAAAGAAGGCAAGGTTAACGTCGACAATATTTCCCCAAAGGATATACTTTATCTCAATTACTTGAGTTTCGCTCAAAATTTTCAGACCAAAACCAATCGGGGGGAGGGTCTTACTGCCTGGGAAAGATTTAATACAGGTACAGGGGGAGATATATTGTTTCAGTTAAAAGCGCAAACAGGTCTCCTGGAGCCTTTTAAGGCCGCAATTGAGGCAGCCGCTCTTGAAAAAGACAAGCCGATTCTTAGTTTGACTATAGATGATTTAGAGTCGCAAACAGGAAAGGAAATCGGGGAGAGTATCTATCGATCAATACAGACGGTGAAAACGAACCTAAGTAATTTGCTTGACAACGGCCAATACGTAAATGACCACATAGCGCATTCCGCTGTTGAATCAGTTATTAAGAAATCGCGGTTGTTCCCAACAAGTATAACCGAATCGGATTTCTACAAGATGTTTCAAAAAACAGTTTTCGGCAACTCCAAGATATTGACGGACTTAAGCAACGTGTTTTTTGAATACTATAAAAATATTGACAGGAACGAACGTAATGAGCGGAAAAAACTACCATTTTTTAACCAAACAGAGTTCGTAAAAAAATTTGGCCCGCCGCCTTGGGAGTTGGTACGGAATATCTTTATCGGATTCGGCTTGAATTTCGATATTAACGATCCGGAACAAGATAATACGGATCCCTTGGATGGCTCTTTTGCAATCATATTTAAGAACAATGATAGAGGTGGGAGGGTTGTTGCTTTTAACGATCTTTCGTCCGGTGAGCAGATTCTAATAACTCTCATCAATGCAATTTACACAGCAAACCGAACTGAAGGCCTGCCCAAATTGCTTCTGCTTGACGAGATTGATAGTCCTTTAAATCCGTCAGTAATAGACAAATTTATTTCTTATATCAAAGACAACTTTCTCACAAACGGTGTTAAAGTGGTCATCGCGACACATTCGCCGTCAACGGTCGCATTTGCGCCTGATAACGCTGTATATTTGGTCAACACCCGAAAAAGTGAACCGTTAGTTGCCACGGCCAACAATGATGCAATCGATGCCTTATCAGAGGGGTTTATAACCCTTTCAGATGTAATGAACTTTGAAAAAATACCCGAATCAAAGATAATTATCTCAGAAGGCAAGAATTACAGGTATCTTTCAAAAGCAAAGGAAATTTACGCGGCGCAAGATAATGACTTAAAAGTTCTCCGATTGAACATTGGCGGGACCTCTCAACTTCGGACTTTGTTCGAATTTATGAGAAACTTTAATAGTTCCAAGACATTTATCTTTGTTTTCGATTGTGACTATCGCTACAAGGAAGTTAGAGACGAAACCACCGGCGCATTTGTCAAAAACCAGGCTGGAGAACAACAGTACGAGGATAGAAGCCTAAGTCCGATTAGTGCAAACGTAAACCCCAATAATAGGGTATTTATATTTGCTGAAAATAACACCTCTCAATCAAAAAGGGGCGTAGAAAATTTGTTTGACACAAGCTCGACGACGGGGTATATAGGAGAATTCGATGAAAAAACCCCAAAAAACAAGCCAGGCTTTGAAAAATATATACTCGGTAGACAGCAGAACGACGACTTCATAAATTTTAGACCGCTGTTTGATTTTATTAGCTTAGAAACAAAAAACGCAAACTTCTAGCGCCGATCATTTACGAAAGGCATAGTTTTCATTTAAAGGATGCTTTGACATTTGCCCGTGTAGATGTTCTGCACTCGCATAAAGATAAATCGAAGTAGTATTAATATCGCTGTGCCCCATCATTTTTGAAAGGCTGTATATATCACATCCACCTTCTAACATAAGCGTCGCAAATGTATGGCGAAGCTTGTGAACGCTGAAGATAATCTTAGAGGACCCGCGGACTTGCTCTACTAGTTTTTTAAGGCCGTTAGTTGTAAACCCGATGTTTCCTCGAAGCGACGAGAAAAATTCGGGATTCGTTTTACCCAATCGCTTTCGCTCATCCTTATACCGATTGAGACTTTGCGCTAGCGTGTAGCTCATTGGAATTATCCGGTCCTTCCCACCCTTTCCTTGCCTGATGAAAATGCTCAAATTCTCTACGTCAACATCGGTGAAAGTAAGGTTAAGCAACTCCTGCTTGCGCAAGCCAGCAAAAATGAATGTTGCAAATATGGCATGATTTCGATACCGCAGGAATTTGTATTCGTACGGATAGTTGTACACCAATTCTAATAATCGCAATGAATCTTGTTTAGTGAGTTTTGGCGGTAACCGCTTTTCTTTCTTAGGAATTTCAATATCAAGGATACGATTGTTATCCATATATCCTTGCTTCATACACCATCGAAAAAACACCAATAGCGTTTTATGGTACACGATAAAAGTATTTACTGACCACTTGCGCTCGGTTCTGCCGTAATAAAACACGGCCCGCACGTTTTCATCCGTTACCTCGTCAATCTTAGTCACGTCGGCGAACTTGCAAAAGCATTTAACAGCATACTTATAGCGTTCTATTGTTTTCTTTGAATATCCTTTGATTGTAAGTGAGTAATCACAAAAATTCTCCAGTAAGATTTCTATGTACACAAGGTGAACTCACTGCACAGAAATATAATCGGCATTGATAGCCAACGACCTGTTTACCAAAAAGGGTGGCCGCTTAAAACGGGTGTTTTCCCAAAATAACCCTTAAAATATACCCTTTGTGCGCCCAGCAGGATTCGAACCTGCGACCGTCTCCTTAAAAGCAGTGTGACCAACATGCTTTGTTGATTATAGCCTTATATTATAAAGGTTAAATTGAAATTATGAGGGGTTATGATAGACCGTTTTGACGGTCACCTCCGCAGGTTTTTTTTTCACATTTTAAGGGTCCCATGTGGCGTATTTCCGTGCAGCATTTAGTTACTAATAAACAGGTTGTTTTAGTTATAGCAGACTTACACCAAAGAATCAACAAATGTTGAGCACTGTACGTTTCCTAAAATTTGCCGACTTCGCTATAAAATCGCAATTAGAATTAAAATGTGTCCGAGCTTTTTCAAAATAAAACGCATAAATTTAGAATGCAATTACGACCGATTATTAGAACAAATTATTGTCTATATAACATTGGCAAAAACACCAAATATTAAACCTAAATCTCAAAAAGCTCCCGATGAGCCAGCGGAAGTTAAATTGGGTAAATTTTTCTCT
>Ga0206864_1225_pt1 | contig 16164 bp, 7 predicted proteins | sample Alteio_BWOrgCont_42_FD_152632 | JGI IMG/M metagenome (GOLD analysis project Ga0206864, IMG submission 152632) | Enriched cells from forest soil in Barre Woods Harvard Forest LTER site, Petersham, Massachusetts, United States -... | ecosystem: Environmental > Terrestrial > Soil > Temperate forest > O...
TTTGTGGCGATAAAGATCGGGTTGAACTTTATTGCAATGCCTCATTTTGGGTTGCAGCGGGACGAGCTTCTTCACCTCACGCTGGCTGACCACCTAAGTTGGGGCTTTATCGAGGTCCCCCCATTTATTGCATTACTTGCGAAAGTCACCATAACCTTATTCGGCAATTCGGTATTCGCTGCCCGCCTTTTCCCTACGATCTGCAGCGGACCGATCATATGGATATCCGCTTTGATAACACTCGAACTGGGCGGAAAAAATTTCGCCATCGCGCTCGCGTGCCTCGCCCTCATATTTTCGCCGGCATTCGCGGCCAGCGGCTATCTTTTCGAGCCGGTTGTATTTGACCAGCTATGGTGGGTGCTTTCCGCCTGGCTGCTTATGCGCTACAGCCGGACCGTCAATCCAAAATACATTTACTTGCTGGGGGCAGTTATCGGGCTGGGCCTTCTAACTAAATATACCATGGGATTTTTCGCTGTAGCGTTAATTCTCGGTCTTTTAATAAGCCATGAAAGAAAGCTTCTTTTCAACCGCCATGTGGCTGGCGCAGCTATTCTGGCATTGATTATTTTTTCGCCAAACCTCGGTTGGCAAATTCAATATCATTTCCCGGTTATCCGTCAAATGGCGGAGCTAAAAGAACAGCAATTAGATCTTTTAACCCCCCTGGGATTTGCAATGCAGGAACTGGTAGATAACGGTATTGGTTTATTGGTTTGGCTGCCAGGTTTAATCTTGCTGCTGGTCTCCCCGGATTTCAGGCGGTATCGATTTCTTCCAATAGCGTTTATCTTAATATTTCTGTTTTACATGGTGATGAATGGGAAAAATTATTACCTGTTTGGCGCTTACCCAATGCTGTTTGCCGCGGGTGCCGTGGGATATGAACGATGGCTGCAAACCTCCCATGTTGCCTTCAGGGCGGCTATATTGCTGTTTGTTATCGTGCCAAACCTTCTGATCTTCCCTATCGCGCTGCCCGTGTTATCATTAAACCAAACTGTTGCTGTATTTAAGGCCGAGCAAACAGCTGTGCCCATTTTGAATTTTGTAGTTACCTGGGACGACCAACAGATCCATCCTATCAGCCAAAATTATGGGGATATGCTGGGCTGGGACGAATTAACTGAAAAAGTTGCGATAGCATGGCGAAGGCTTACACCAGGGCAGCAAAAACACACGCAAATCTATGCCGGCAACTATGGCGAGGCAAGCGCGATCGATTATTATGGCAAGCGGTATCATTTGCCTGCGGTGGTTTCATTGAGTAGCAGCTTTGCACTTTGGGCGCCGGATGACCTCACAGGAGCATATATAATTTATGTGGACGAACAAAAAGGGAAAAGCATTGAGACACTATCATCAAAACCCAACTGTTGTCTTAAAATAGGCGCTATTGAGAATCCGCTGGCCGTTGAAAACGGAACGGCGATTTTTCTCCTGGCAAACCCCGGACGAGCTTTTTATCAACTATACCAACGAGAACGCGCCGGAAAACGTTTTTAACAGACTGATCGTCCCGAGCTTTGATCATTACCGAAAGTCGGCGGCACCTATTTTAAAACTATAACTCGCTAAAGTTTTCCTGTTAATGTCAAAACCCTATATTTAGGGCAAACACCATTATACATGCTTTATCAAAACCGGAGGTCAACCTATTCCAGTTTTATATTAATTTTTGTTCTGCTTAAAAGTGGTTTAAACCTGTTGGCAATCTCTCATTTCGGTTTCCACCGGGATGAATTTTTGCACCTCGTTTTGGCGGACCACCTGGATTGGGGCTATAAGGAAGTTCCGCCTTTCATTGCCTTATTGGCTAAGATATCCATCGATGTGTTTGGAAATTCGGTTTTTGCGGCCCGCATATTTCCAACCATTTGCGGCGGGCTGATCGTATTTTTGACAGGGCTGATTACGGTTGAGCTGGGCGGAAAAAGATTTGCCGTCGCCCTGGCCTGCCTGGCGCTCATCTTCTCCCCTGCTTTCGCCGCCAGCGATTATTTGTTCCAGCCCGTTGTTTTCGACCAATTGTGGTGGGTGCTGGCGGTTTGGCTGCTGATCAAATACAGCAATACTTCGGCTGTAAAATACCTGTACTTTTTGGGGCTGACCGTAGGCGTAGGGATGCTGACAAAATATTCGATGGCCTTTTTTACCTTCGCGCTGCTTGGCGGCATTCTCATCAGCAAACAACGAAAACTCCTGTTAAACAGGCACTGGATCGGTGGGGCATTATTGGCCATACTCATCTGGCTGCCCAACATCATCTGGCAATTCCGGCATCACCTGCCCGTATTTACGCACATGAGCACACTTCAACGCGAACAGCTCGATTCTTTGAAGACTTCAGACTATGTAAAGCAGGAACTGCTCGACAACGGAATCGCCCTGTTTGTCTGGCTTACCGGGCTTGTGTTCCTCGCATTTTCCGTCCGGCTGCATAAATTCCAGTTCCTGGCGATCTCGTTTGTTGTCATTTTTACGTTTTTCATTGTGATGCATGGCAAGCCGTATTATCTTTTCGGCGCCTTCCCGATGCTGTTTGCCGCGGGCGGTTTTGGGTTTGAGCGCTGGCTGAAAACCAATGGCTACGTTGTCCGTAGTTTAACCATCATGCTTTTCACGCTTCCGAACCTTATTCTTTTCCCACTGGCGTTACCGGTATTTTCGCTTAATACCACTGTTGGATGGTTCAGGTATTTGCACCTTGCCGTTACCTGGGAAGATCACAAAGAGCATCCGCTTTCCCAGGATTATGCAGATATGCTGGGCTGGGACGAAATGGCTGCCGATGTGGGCAAAGTTTGGAATAGCCTTACACCAGAACAACAAAAACAGACAGAAGTATATGCGGATAATTACGGCGAAGCCGGCGCGCTGCACCACTATCATCTGCAATACGGCTTTCCTGATGCGATATCGCTCAACAGCAGCTTTACGCTTTGGGCACCCGACGACTTTAACTGCCGGTACCTGATCTATGTGGACGACCAGGGCGGCGGCAATGTGCAAAGTTTTAGCAGCCAGTTGGAGAGCTATCAGAAATTATACGAAGTGGAGAACCCTCTGGCGCGGGAAAAAGGGACGGCGGTATATTTGTTGACCGGGCTTAAACAGGGATTGCATGACAGGTATACGAAGGAGTTGGCGAGGAAGAGGTTGGAATGATTTTTTTGGCTAAAGCCTTCAAAAGATATTTACATTATACCGTCCCATAACTGGGACGGCAATGAAAATAATAATTGCAGTTCGTTTCGGGAAAAGATCAGGTATTCGGGAACTTCCTTATCCTTAAATCCTGCTAAAAAATCAAGCCGAAATCGCATTAATAATATCATACTGCGTTATGATCTCAATCTCGCCGTTACTTTCCACCAGTACGGCAATATTATCCTTATTGATCATAGCTGATATTTTATCGATCGAAGTGTTCAAGTCCACAAAAGGGAACGGATTGGTGGTAATGTTTTTTATGGGCTGCGACTTCATCGATGGGTTTTCGATCAGCGAGTTCAGGATGTCACTTTCGGTTACCTTGCCGATCACCATGCCGGCCTGGGTTACGGGGATTTGAGAAATATTGAGCGATTTGATGGTATTAATGGCTTCCAGCACGGTTTTTTCGCAATCGATGGTAACGATCTGCTGGTTTTCCTTTTTTTGGATGATATGGCGGGCGGTTAGCTTTTCTTCCTTCAAGAATCCACGATCGCGGAGCCAATCGTCATTGTACATTTTGCCCATGTATCGTGAGCCGTGATCCGGGAAAATAACGACTACGATATCGCCCTCTTTAAACCTGTCCTTCATCTGCAGCAAGCCGGCAATAGCAGAGCCTGTCGAGTTGCCTGCAAAAATCCCCTCTTTGCGGGCAATCTCGCGCGTCATTAAGGCCGCGTCCTGGTCGGTTACTTTTTCGAAATGGTCGATGAGATCGAAATCGACGTTTTTGGGTAAAAAGTCCTCGCCGATGCCTTCAGTGATGTATGGATAAACTTCGTTCTTATCAAAGATCCCTGTTTCTTTATACTTCTTGAACACAGACCCATACGTATCAATCCCCAGGATTTGGATTGCCGGATTTTTTTCTTTAAGATACCTGGCTATGCCTGATATGGTGCCGCCAGTGCCTACGCCTGCAACAAGGTGCGTTATCTTTCCGTCGGTTTGCTCCCATATCTCCGGGCCTGTTGTTTCATAATGTGCCTCGGAATTAGCGAGGTTATCATATTGGTTCGGCTTCCAGGAGTTGGATACCTCGCGTTCCAGTCGTGAAGAAACGGAATAATAGGAACGCGGGTCTTCCGGATCGACGTTGGTCGGGCAAACGATCACCTCGGCCCCGAAAGCGCGCAGTGCATCGAATTTTTCCTTCGACTGCTTATCCGTACTCGTAAAAATGCATTTGTATCCTTTTATCACGGCGGCGATGGCGAGCCCCATGCCTGTATTGCCAGAGGTGCCCTCGATAATGGTGCCGCCCGGTTTAAGCTTACCACTTTTCTCCGCGTCCTCGATCATTTTGAGCGCCATCCGGTCTTTTATAGAATTACCGGGGTTGGTGGTTTCAATTTTGGCCAAAACCGTTGCAGGGATATCCTTTGTGATTTTGTTTAACCTAACCAAAGGCGTATTGCCCACTGTCTCGAGGATGTTGTTGTACCACATGGTTCAAAATTAGCTTTATGGATTGATATTTCTATGGTGATAGTCGATTAAATCAGTAGGTATTTCTGTAGTCGGCCAGTGTGCGCCGGCATACTCATGGTTTACCTCTTTGCTGAATTTTCCCGGACGAGGGGCAAATAAAAATTTTAAAAAGCTTTATGGAATTGCCGGCCCTGACGCATCCTTCAGCAAAACAACCTTTATGACTTTGACCATTAACTCCAACGCCCGTTTTACAGCAGGCTTTCTTACCAAAGCCTTATTGATAACAGCATTGCTGTTCATGAACGGCTTTTCGTCGTTCGGGCAAAGACCGCTCACCAACAGCCGGCAAAGCAGCGTTTACACATATATCTACAAGATTAGCCCGGAAGATGTATTGAAGATGTATAAAGATCCCGATGGGGATATTGATGAAAAGATATTGGTTAAGCCTTTGGATTCGGTTAAGACTGACAAACATTGGGAAAACAGCCTTCCGGCCGGGAACTACTTAAAAGTGTTTGCGGACCACAATTCCCTTAAATATGCTCTGATAGAAAATCATACCGCGTTTTTGAGGCTCTTCTCAAATGATTACGACAAGCGGTTTGTGTTTTTCGATAAAACCGGGAAGCCGGTCCGACCCGATGTTGTAAAGTTCAACGGTCATACTGTCGGGTGCGATATAGAAAGCAATACTTACCATACCAAGACCTCAAAGAAAACGGCAATCGTTGAAGCAGATTTTGACGGTGAACCAAACTTTTTTCGTGTAAAAGAAAAGGACTACGATGAAGACGACGATAATAACGGTTTTTTTTTATCGCTATGGAAAAAGTTGACGGGCCTGTTCAAAAACTCCGGGAAGGACAGCTACCATTCCTATCATCCTATAACAACTAAACACAGCTATAACGGGTTTATTATATTTAACAAACCCATTTACAGGCCGAATGATACCGTTAAGCTAAAAGCATTCCTGGTGGAAACCAATTCAAAGATGCCGGCAACCACGAGCGAATTGCTTGTACGGTTAAAAGACAGCTACAATGATGCTGAAAAAACGATTGGAACGGTAAAAAGTTATCGTGACGGCGGTTTTACGTTTGATTTTGTACTTAATGACAGTTTAAAGTTAACATTGGACCGCAGCTGCACGCTCCTGCTTGAAGACCCGACAATAACGAGGCCCGGAAAAAATAACAACCACAGGGGCGATGTCATCAGCGAGGATGGCCACAAGGTGTTGATCAGCAGCAGTTTTGGCTATGAAGACTACGACCTGAAGTCGATAAACTTCAAGGCGCGTATGGACAAACCCGAACTAAGGCCAGGCGAACCGGGAGTGATGTACTTGAAAGCGACAGACGAAAACGACATGCCTGTTCCTGATGGACGCGTAACCTTAACCCTAACCACCAGCCGGGTTCAATATTTTAAAACAAACCGCGACTTTGTCCCCGATACGCTTTGGACTCACGAACTTAAGCTTGACCCCATAGGCGAAACAAAAGTAATAATCCCTGATTCTATTTTCCCGAAGGCCGATGTCGACTTTTTAGCGGATGCTGAGTTTCGTAATTCAGCCAACGAAGAGCACGACCAGCGGGTAGATGCTTCCTACAAATTCGAAAGGTTCAATATCACCACGGAACTTAGCGGCGACACGTTAAAAGTGAGGTATAAAGAATTTGGGAAGGACATTAGCGCGGCCGCCACCACAGCGGCGTTAGATGCAAACGACGATACCTTATCATCTACAAAAGTAATGCTTCCGGCATCGGTCATTATTAACCCTTATGCAGCATCCTACAATATCGAAACCGACAGTACCGATACAGATTTCGATTTCAAAGATGAAAGGGGGAATATTTCGCTGGCGGCAGATCGCACTGCCGATTCTCTATTTGTTAAAGTTGACAATCCGAGGAACCTGCATTTCTGGTACTCGGTTTTTGCGGGAGAGCGTCTTATTGACGCCGGCGATGGCGACCGACTGTCCTATAAGATTGCCTATAGCAAGGCAAAGCGGCTCGACTTTTTGGTGCATTATATGTGGGGCGGCGAAATAAAAACAGCGGAGGCCAACGAACTTGTATACCGGGCTGACAAGCTTAATATTGCAGTAAAACAGCCTGTGACAGTCTACCCGGGTCAGCAGGTGCAAACGGATATACTGGTTACCGATGTGGAAGGCAAACCGGTTGCTGATGCCGACCTAACCGCATGGTCGCTGACTAAAAAGTTTAATAATTACCGTACTCCTTCCATCCCCTACATGGGGCCACCCTACCCTTTAAGGAAACGGCAAACACCTTTTGACTTGGACGATGTCGATGCAAACGGCCAATTAAGCCTGAAGTGGAAGCGGTGGAGTAAGGCGATGGGGCTTGACAGTATTACTTATTATAAATTCACGCATACCCAGGCGATTTATCGTATGGAAGAACGCGGCATAGATACCATTACGCAAATTGCACCTTTTATAGTCAGCAACGGAGCAATTATACCGGTGCATATTCTTTATATAGATGAACGCCCGGTGTACTTCAGCCAGGCCCAGCAACTGCAGCGATACAGCTTTAATGTGTCCCCCGGAAAACACATGCTCAGGTTTCGTACGGGCAATCAAATGATAAAGCTTGACAGTGTCTCGGTGGAAAAATCAAAAAAATTGATCCTGGGCTTAAATGCAGAATTCGCGCAATCTGTTAAAGTATCCGATACATTGAGCGACTATGAAGCCTCATTAATTAATAAATACATGATCACGGTCGTGAACAATTTTGCACAGCGAAGAGCGCTGCTAACCCAACGAGACCAGGTCTTCTTTTTAAATTCAGAGCAGTCGGGGCGTACCGTTCTAACTGGTCCGTTGAGCGACAACTTTGCGCTGCTGGATGTACAAGGCGAAAAACTGCGGGGGTTTGAAACCGAACCGGGATATATTTATCAATTCGAGCCGGGCTTGCTTAAACAAACCAGCATCGCCTCGAAATACCCCTTCAATAAAATATTGTTGACAGCAACTATAGTTCCGGATTATACCCAATATGTTTTGACTGAAACGGAGGCTGATAGTATTTGGCAGGATTACCTCGACAACCGAAGTAATCAGCAGGCCTTATTTAGTAACCAGCAATCGAATTCGCCGGAATCCGGAAGCCTACTGATAGAAAGGAGTATACAAAAAAGAGAAGATCCGACCCTTATAAAGAATATCATTATTTATAAATATAACGACCCGGATTTTATAGCGGTGTACCCTGGAAATCTAACTCAATTTTATGGACTCAAAGGCGGAAACTACCGGTTGCTGTTTTTGTTAAAAGGCGACAAATACGACCTTAAGGAAAATATCGCTATAAAAGCACGTGGTTTAAACTTTTATAAGTTCAGGATCACTCCTACTCACCCGCGAGATTCGGTGAGCATAAAAATCAACTTGGTTATTGAAAGCAGGAAAACCTGGCGGGACGGCTCGGACAATAACATTGAAAACGACGCGCTAAAACTAAAAGAGGCTTTTAACGAGAAATATCTAAGTAAAGACGAATTCAAGGATGAGGTTTCCGGGCAGGTTGTGGGGGCCGATGACAAGTTACCGATTATTGGTGCCTCCGTAAGAGTTAAGGGAACGGGCAAAGGAGCCGTGACCGATATAAACGGGGATTTCCATTTAAAAGCGCCGGAGGATGGCAAGCTGATCATATCTTATATCGGTTACATTACAAAGGAAGTGCCGATAGAACTGGGGAAACGGATTAAAATATCGCTTACCCCGGCCAGTTCATCGTTGAATGAGGTAGTAGTTATCGGTTATAACACACAATTGAGAAAAGACATAACGGGATCGGTAGCCATGGTAAATGGCCTGTCGGGCAGCGTTGCCGGTGTTGTGGTTACGTCGGAGAATGGAATTAGCCACATCAGGGGCATGTCTTCGTTACCCAACCAGCAACCGCTTTATATTATAGACGGAGTGCCGGTTAAAAGCCTTGCCGGGATCGACCCGGCGCAAATGCTAAGCATTGATGTTCTAAAGAGCGCTGCAGCCGTCGCGCTGTATGGATCAGAAGCAGCAAATGGCGTGGTGATCATCACTACAAACAGGGAAAAGACACAAACAAGCCAGATAGCTGTCGCTCCCCGCGATACGGGCGAAACCATCCGCAAAAACTTTTCCGACTACGCCTACTGGCAGCCAAAGCTAAGAACCGATGAAAACGGCAAGGCCAGCTTCATTAGCACTTTCCCGGATGACATTACCAACTGGCGTACTTTTGTGGCCGCAATTAACGGCAACCGGCAGTCGGGTTTTATTCAGGGTGAAATCAAGTCGTTTAAACCGCTAAGCGCCAGTTTTATATCGCCATTGTTTGCTGTTGAGGGCGACGAATTGAGTGCTATTGGCAAGGTTGCCAACTACAATGCTGATAAAGCTAAAGTCACCCGGATATTCAGTTATAACGGACAAACACTAAAAGCCGACTCGTTTACCGTGGACAATGCAAAAATTGACACGCTGAATGTTAGAGCGACAATGGGCGCCGACAGCCTGGCGTTTGAATACAGCATTAAACGCGATGGTTATTTCGACGGCGAGCGGCGGAAGATACCGGTTATAAAACAGGGAACGGAAGAAACCAAAGGCATATTCGCGGCGCTTGACCGCGACACCAGCATTAATCTGCAATTTAACCCTAAACTGGGCCCGGTTACACTGCGGGCAGAGGCATCCGTATTACCCGTGCTGGCAGACGAGGCGCAGCACCTGCGCGACTATAAATACTTGTGCAACGAACAGCTGGCCTCGAAGCTAAAGGGCTTGTTAGCAGAAAAGCAGATCAAGGCCTACCTGGGCGAACCATTCCGCTATGAAAAAAACATAACCGGACTTATAAAAAAGCTGCAGGAGAACCGCCGCAGCCAGGGCACCTGGGGGTGGTGGAAAGATACGGATGAGGAATTGTGGATCAGCTTGCACGCCGTGGAAGCATTGCTGGACGCCCTACGTGAAGGGTATGCCATCGACATCGATCAGCAAAAGCTGACTGAATACCTGGTGTACCAGATGGAAAGTTATCGTGGCGACGATAAACTGACCTGCCTGCGCCTGCTCTTAAAATTAAAGGCAAAGGTTGCCTATGCGCGGTATTTAACGATAATCAGCAAGGACATGGCAGAAAATAGAGAGAGTTCGGAGTATGACCGTTTTAGCCTGATACTCTTACAGGAAGAAGCTGGTATACCTGTAAAACTGGACAGCCTGTTTGCCCGGGAACGGCATACGCTTTTTGGAAATGTTTATTGGGGCGAAAATAATACTCGTTTTTTCGACAATTCGATACAGGTTAGCCTGCTGGCCTACAGGATATTGGCAAAAGACGGTAAGCACCCGGAATTACTCCCTAAAATCAGGGGGTATTTTTTGGAGCAACGCAGTTCAGGACAATGGCGTAACACTTACGAATCGTCATTAATCCTGGAAACTATTCTGCCCGGCCTATTAAAGGAAAGCAAAAAGGTAAATCCGTCGTCGATCACCATAAAAGGGGCCCAAACGCAAACTATTACCAACTTCCCGTATACTGCAACCCTGACCGACAAGGAGGTCAGCATAAGCAAATCAGGAAGCCTGGCGGTTTATATTACAGGCTACCAGCGGTTTTGGAACAAAAATCCGGATAAGGTGAACAAGGATTTTAGTATTGAAACCTGGTTTGAAAAGAACGGCAATAAGATTACCAGGCTGACTGGCGGCGAGTCTGTTCAATTAAAGGCCAGGGTAACGGTGAAGGGGGATGCGGACTTTGTAATGGTAGAAATACCAATCCCGGCAGGTTGCTCGTACCAGGGGAAAGAACAATCCTGGCAGAACAATGAAGTCCACCGGGAATATTTCAAGGAGAAAGTGAGCATATTTTGCCGCAAGCTAAAGGAGGGCACGTATGAGTTTACGGTAAACCTTATACCGAGGTATAACGGCAAATACACCTTAAATCCGGCGAAAGCTGAAATGATGTATTTCCCGGTATTTTATGGCAGGGAGGGGATGAAGACGGTTGTTATTGGTGAGTAGGGAGTGGCGAGTTGTGAGTGGGCAGTTGGCAGTGGCAGTTTGCACAAGGTGTGAGTGGACAGTTGGCAGTAGCAGTTTGCACAAGGTGTGAGTGGCAAGATGTCTAAATGCCTAAAAAATCAGATGTTTGACAGTTAACCCGTTATTGATCAATTGCTTCAGCGATTCAACACCGATCTTGAGGTGTGTTTGCACGTATTGGTCGGTTACCTTGGAATCGCTTTCGGCGGTTTTTACACCTTCGGGGATCATGGGCTGATCGGACACCAGCAACAGGGCGCCTGCCGGAATTTTATTGGCAAAGCCGGTGGTAAAGATGGTGGCGGTTTCCATATCTATGGCCATGGCCCGTAGTTTCTTTAAGTAGCGTTTGAATTCCTTGTCGTGCTCCCATACGCGACGGTTGGTGGTGTAGACTGTTCCTGTCCAGTAATCGCGGCCAAAATCGCGGATGGTGGTAGAAATAGCTTTTTGTAAAGCGAAAGCCGGCAGTGCGGGCACTTCGGCCGGAAGGTAATCGTTCGAAGTACCCTCGCCGCGTATAGCCGCGATGGGCAGGATGAGGTCGCCTACGTTATTTTTCTTTTTAAGGCCGCCGCATTTTCCTAAAAATACCACCGCTTTGGGACTTACGGCGGTAAGCAGGTCCATAATGGTTGCCGCAACAGAGCTGCCCATCCCAAAATTAATGATTGTTATGCCATCCGCTGTAACGCTTTGCATGGGTTTATCCAGTCCCAAAACCGGCGCGTTGTTATTCCATTCAGAAAATAACTGGATGTACTTGGAGAAATTCGTAAGAATGATGTACTGTCCAAATTCAGCGAGGGTGCGCCCGGTATAGCGCGGAAGCCAATTGACAACGATCGCTTCTTTCGTTTTGAGACCACTTGTTATGGGGCTATTTGTCTCCTGCGATTTTTTGCCGTCTTTTAACGGCTGATCGTCTTTCTTTATATCGAGTTGTTCATTCATAGCGTTCTTTTTATCCCGTTAATGCAGTCGGCAAGTTGCGATACAACAAACCCCGGCATAAACCAGGGTTTGTTACAAAAAAAATGACTGGTTGTGTACTTACTATTAAGCCACCTTTAATTTTTTCAGATCGGATTTCTCGAATTTCTCATGCGCATAGTCCAAAGTCACGGTCAAACGTTTGATATCCTTTTTCGACGGGAACTCAAACATGGCGTCGATCATGATGGCCTCGCATATCGAGCGAAGGCCGCGTGCACCTAATTTAAACTCAACTGCCTTATCCACAATAAAATCAAGCACCTCATCATCGAAATCCAACTTAACACCTTCGTATTCGAACAGCTTTTTATACTGTTTGAGGAGCGAATTTTTTGGCTCGGTCAAAATATTATGCAAGGCCTCCCTGTCGAGGGGATTAAGATATGTGAGGATCGGCAACCTGCCTATCAACTCGGGAATAAGCCCGAAAGACTTTAAATCCTGCGGGGTTATGTACTTGTACAGGTTTTTCATATCAACCTCGCCATCATCCCGTTTTAGCTTGTAACCAACGGTTTGTGTGCGAAGGCGATTTGCGATCTTTCTTTCGATACCGTCGAAAGCGCCGCCGCAAATAAACAGGATGTTGTTGGTATTAACGGTGATCATTTTTTGATCAGGGTGCTTACGTCCTCCCTGCGGGGGAACATTTACCAGCGTGCCTTCCAATATTTTTAGCAAAGCCTGCTGCACACCTTCGCCGGAAACGTCGCGAGTTATGGAGGCGTTATCACTTTTGCGTGCAATTTTGTCGACCTCGTCAATGTAAACGATACCGCGCTCCGCCGTAGCCACATCATAATCAGCAGACTGGAGTAACCTTGTCAGGATACTTTCAACGTCTTCCCCAACGTAACCGGCTTCAGTTAATACGGTTGCATCACAGATGCAAAAAGGCACATTTAATACTTTGGCGAGCGTTTTGGCCAGCAACGTTTTACCGGTACCGGTTTCGCCCACCATTATGATGTTCGATTTTTCGATCTCGACCTCGTCCTTATCCATCCGCTGGTTTAACCGTTTATAGTGGTTGTAAACGGCTACGGACAGAATCTTCTTGGCATCATCCTGGCCAATGACATACTGGTCGAGGTGGGCCTTAATTTCGGCCGGCTTTAATATAGCCGGCACCTGCGGTGAAGTTTTTACCTTGCGTACTTTTAATTCTTCAGCTAATATTTCATTTGCCTGGTTAACGCATTTATCACAGATATGCGCGTCGAGCCCGGCTATCAGCATCAGGGAATCCTGTTTACCGGCTCCGCAAAACGAACACCTGATTTCCTTGCTGTTTTTATTCATCGATTTATAAATTGCTACTCAAAAATAATAATTTTTTTACTAAGTTGAAACTATCGTAACCTGATAGTCCAAAACCCCAATTATTATCTTAACATTTTGGTTACGTAATTTTTATGAATTTGTTTCAAAATGTTATTTCTTCGGGTTGTTCCCGCGTAAAATCTCATCTATCATACCAAACTCCTTTGCTTCCTCGGCGATCATCCAATGGTCGCGATCGGATGCATCCCATACTTTTTCGAAGGGGGCTCCGCTGTGGTCGGCTATGATCTGGTACAACTCTTTTTTAAGTTTTGTAATCTCGTGATACGTAATTTCGATATCCGACTGCTGCCCCTGCGCACCGCCTGAAGGCTGATGGATCATTACCCTGGCATGCGGTAAAGCCGCTCTTTTGCCGCTTGTGCCTGCACACAATAAAACTGCGGCCATTGATGCCGCCATGCCTGTACAGATAGTCGCTACGTCGTTTGATATGAATTGCATTGTATCATAAATCCCTAAACCCGCATAAACCGAGCCGCCGGGCGAATTGATGTAGATCTGTATATCGCGCTTGGCATCAGCCGATTGTAAGAAAAGCAATTGAGCCTGAATAATGTTTGCGATATTTTCATAAATGGCATCGCCCAGGAAAATGATCCGGTCCATCATCAGCCGCGAGAACACGTCCATTTGGGCGACGTTAAGCTGGCGCTCCTCGATGATATAGGGCGTCATGCCGGTAGGAAGCGTTGTTCTTTCTACTCCCGAAATAAATTTATCTACGTAGATACTGTTGATCCGGTGATGCTTTACAGCATATTTTCTGAATTCGTTTTTATCGATATTGCTCATGGTATTTTTGTTAAGATGCGGAATTGTACCGCTATAAATATAATTTTTTTAGTCCGGAAGTCCGGATCCCGATAGCTATCGGAACCGAAAGTCGGAAGTCGAGGTTACTTAAGCCGACAACTCCTGAAATTCCGCCTGCGTTAACTCCTTGCGCTGCAAGGTAACCAGGCCTTTTATGAAATTAAACACATACAGCGCTTTTACCTCCTCAAATATCTTGTTTGCGTTTTCCTTTTTTTGCAGGTATTGAACCGTGTATTGATCCAATTGCTCTTCGCTAAGCGGCAATTGGCTGTACATCCTGAACTGCTGGCCCAGCCTCATTTTCGCGGTTGCAAAAACGTCTTCATACTTAATCTCGATGTTATTGTCTGCTACGATCTTATTGCCGATAAGCGTCCATTTCAGGTTTCGCGCGAAATCATTGTAACCGCCTTCCAATTCCTCGGGGGTCATTTTCTCATCACTGGCTTTTAACCAGCGTTTCAAAAAATCATCGGGCAAGTTAAACTGAACCTTATTCAATGCGTACTTGTAGATGTCTTCCTGTAGCCTGCGTTCGGCATCCTGTGCCATCATTGCTTCTATTTCGCCTGCTATACGCTGCCTGAACTCATCTTCGGTAGTTACTTCACCTTCACCAAATAATTTATCAAAGAACTCCCGGGTCAGATCACTCTCTTCCAACCGGTTAACGTTTTTCACCGTTAAACGGAAGTTTGATTTCAGCTCTGCTGCTGTTTCCTCATCGATCTTCAATAAGCCAGCAACTTTAGCTGCGTCGTTATCAAACGCCTTCTGAATATCCAGCGCTACCTCGTCGCCCCTTGTAAGACCGATAAGCGACGCTTTGATAGCTTCGTCCTTAACCTGCTCTAACCGTACGGACGCGGTATTGCTTATGCCATCCTCAAAAACAGAACCATCCGGCGAAAGCTGGACTAATTCGCCATAAAGCACATCACCCTCTGCCGATACGTCAGGATTTGTCATTTTGCCATAACTGCGGCGAATATTTTTGATACGGGCAGCCAATGTTTCGTCGTCGACCCTAATTACGTACTGCGTTAACTTGTCGGCGGGAGAAAAATCAATCTGAAACTCGGGGGCCAGGCCAAGCTCGTAATCGAACTCGAAATTATCCGTAAAATCCCAGTTGTAGTGGCGGTGGTCATCCAATTTGGGCAGAGGCTGGCCAAGCACGTGCAGCTGCTCATCTTCTATGTACTTATTGAGCGTATCGGAAAGCAGGTTATTGATCTCGTCGACGAGGATACTCTTACCGTACATCTTCTTGATGTGTGACGGCGGCACCATACCGGGACGAAAGCCAGGTATTTTGGCCTTTTTAGCGTGATCTTTTATAGCCTTATCAACGCGCGGCTGATAGTCTTCGGGGTTGATATTGATTTTTACGATAGCGCCGAGGTTACCGGTCTTCTCCTGCGAAATATTCATTTTTTGCGGTATTTAAACTTAAACAAAGGGCAGACGATTAAAAGGCTGCTTTTGGAGGGGCAAAGATACGAAAAAAGTATCAAAAATTGGAGCGACAACAAACCTCAAAGGTTGAATGACTGGCACGCGGCTAACAAGGATTGACGTTTAGTCTTGAGTCGGAAAAGCGTTTAAGCTGAATCGCTTTCTATTGCCATTGCATAAGTATGGTCGATTGCATCCATGGGACGTGAATAGCTCGCAACATGCTCTTTTACCTTTTATTGAACTGCTGAAACTTTACGACGTCGTTTTTAACAGGTTTCACCGTCCGCAGGTACCTGTAAATCGACTTGAGATCGGATTCGGACATGCCGGCATAATCGTACCAGGGCATAATGGTCTGAAAGCCACCGCTTGCCACTGGTGCAGCTTTGGAAGTGTCGGCGAAAGATTTAAAAATACCTACAAAATCGGCCTCGCTCCAATTTCCAATCCCTGTCTTTTTATCGGGCGTGATATTAGCCGAGCGGAGCTGAATGCCATTCACCAGGTATTCGTGGCCACCGGCGAAATCCATTCCCTTAAGAATCTTTCCGCTGCTTTGTTTAGAATGACAGTCGACACAAGCGCCCGCAGTCGCCAGGTATTGCCCATATTTCACACTATCGCTGGTTGGCGGCAAGTTACCTAAACCAGCCTTCTGCGGCATGGTATGCACCAAAATGTTTAAAGGGAAGTTAAGCTTTGATTTAGGATAGCTGGCCTCTACAGGTTTTAAAGTACGTATGTAAGCGATGATAGCGTAAATATCGTCGCGACTCATTTTACTATAA
>Ga0206864_1226_pt1 | contig 16126 bp, 25 predicted proteins | sample Alteio_BWOrgCont_42_FD_152632 | JGI IMG/M metagenome (GOLD analysis project Ga0206864, IMG submission 152632) | Enriched cells from forest soil in Barre Woods Harvard Forest LTER site, Petersham, Massachusetts, United States -... | ecosystem: Environmental > Terrestrial > Soil > Temperate forest >...
GTCGGTGTTTGCCGGACGGGGAAAATCAAGGGAAGGGATAAGGACAGACAGGGTCTGGCCCAATTCCGTATACCCGTTCTTTTCGAGATCATTGCTTGTGATGACGTCGATCGGCACCGGCGAGTCGGCGACCGTTCTGTCATTGAAGCGCGACCCGAGGGTCACGAACGCATCCAGCTTCACCGTGTCGTCGGCTGGAGCTGTTGCTGCCGCAGGCGCAGGTGTCGTGGTTTGGGCATAGAGCCCGGCTGTCAGTGACGATAGCACAAGTGCGATCGTGGCCGCAGTGCGTGTCGACACTCGGCTAGTCATTTTTGGTGTTGGTGTCATATGTGTTCCAGTGTGCAAGGGAATCGAAGGTTACGATTCTGCAAACGATTTTGCTGCTTAGATTACCGCCCCCATTTTCCCGCATTCGAACCGACCCACGCAAGGTGTTTGCGACGAATTCAAAACCGTAAGTCGTCTCTCAATTTCGCCGACTGATGCAACCTAAGATGATAAATATAAGACTGTTGTGACATGGCTGTAACATCCACTTGTCATTGATTTATCGCCAATAGACTGCATTTATCGAGCGCGAGACCCTGCTGACGAAGAAGGCGGAGCATTTCGGCTCCGCCTTCTTTCAATGAATCTTATGACAAATCACTCGTTATCGACCGGGATCCTCATGCTGTAGAAGCTGCGGTAGACGAAAACGAGACCGACCAGAAACACGGCGATGCCGATTCCGTGTTTGATTCCGTCCGGCATTTTGACCGCGATTTCGACGGCCAACAGGCCGAACAGCGTCGTGAACTTAATGACGGGATTGAGGGAGACCGAGGAGGTGTCCTTGAAGGGATCACCCACCGTGTCGCCGACGACGGTGGCCGCATGGAGCGGGGTGTTCTTCATCTTAAGCTCCACCTCGACGATCTTCTTCGCGTTGTCCCAGGCTCCGCCGGCGTTCGCCATAAAGATCGCCTGATAGAGGCCGAAGAAGGCGATTCCGATCAGGTAACCGATGAAGAAGAATGAATTAAAGAAGGCCAGGGATAGGGAGAAGCAGAAGACGACCACGAAGATATTGATCATTCCCTTCTGGGCGTACTGGGTGCAGATCTTAACGACTTCCTTGGAGGCAGCCGTGGCCGCGGTGGAGGCGTCCAGCTTCATGTTGTCTTTAATATAGACAACGGCCCGGTAGGCACCGGTCACGACCGCCTGGGTGCTGGCTCCCGTGAACCAGTAGACGACCGCACCACCCATAAGGAGCCCCATGATAGCTTCCGGATGGACTAGGGAGAGGCGTTCGACCGTGTCGGGGTAGATGTTTTTTAGCATCATGATGATGCCGAACACCATTGTCGTCGCTCCCACGACAGCGGTTCCGATCAGGACGGGCTTGGCGGTCGCCTTGAAGGTGTTGCCGGCTCCGTCGCCCTTTTCCAACTGGTACTTGGCCTGTTCAAAGTCGGGTTTGAACCCGAAGTCGCGCTCGATTTCGGCGGTGATGCCGGGCTTGGCCTCGATCTGGGAGAGTTCGTAGACCGACTGGGCGTTGTCCGTCACGGGGCCAAAGCTGTCGACCGCGATGGTGACTGGTCCCATCCCCAGGAAGCCGAAGGCCACAAGGCCGAAGGCGAAGATGGGGGCTGCGAACCGGAATTCGGCGGGCATCATGGCCTGAATCGAGGGGTCGCCCGAGAAGTGGTAGGCGCCCCACATGAGGACCAAGATCACGAGGCCAATCCAGAAGGCGGAGAAGTTACCGGCGACAAACCCCGAGAGGACGTTGAGCGAGGCACCACCCTGTTTGGAGGAGGTGACGACTTCCTTCACGTGACGGCTTTCGGTCGAAGTGAAGATTTTGGTGAATTCTGGAATCAAGGCTCCGGCCAGGGTGCCGAGGGAAATGATCGTCGAAAGGGCCCACCACAATCCGGGAGGGCAAGCGGGATGGCTGGCCAGAAGGATGTAGCTCGCCGCATAGGTCACACCGATCGAAATGATCGAGGTCGCCCAGACGAGATTCGTCAATGGGTGCTCCAGGTTGAAATCCTTCTTGGAGCCAAAGAGCATCTTGCTGACGACCTCGTTGACCAAGTAGCTGCCGAGAGAGGTGACCACCATCAGGATTCTCATGGCGAAGAGCCAGATGATGAGGGTCGCTCCCAAAACGGGGTTCGAGGCGAGGGCGAGGGCCAAAAAGGCGATGAGCGCCACACCGGTGACGCCATACGTCTCGAAACCGTCGGCCGTGGGTCCGACGGAATCGCCCGCATTGTCTCCGGTGCAATCGGCGATGACGCCGGGATTGCGCGGATCGTCTTCGGGAAGGTTGAAGACGATCTTCATCAGATCGGCGCCGATGTCGGCGATCTTGGTGAAGATGCCGCCGCAGATGCGAAGGCACGAAGCGCCGAGGGATTCACCGATCGCAAAACCGATGAAGCACGGGCCTGCCAGAGTGGACGGCAGGAACTTCAGGATGCAGATCATGAAGAAGAGTTCGATCGAGACCAAGAGGAGCCCGATGCTCATGCCGCTCTTGAGGGGAATCGACATCGTCGCCAGGGGATTGCCCTTGAGCGCCGAAAACGCGGCCCGGGAGTTGGCGACCGTGTTGATGCGGATGCCGAACCAGGCGACGCCGTAGCTGCCGAGGATTCCCAAGACCGACGCCGCCAAGATCACGGCGACGTTGAAGGTCGATTCCTGAGACAGAACGCCAAAATAATAGCCCATGCAGATCGCGATCAGGATCCAGAGCATCACCAGGAATTTTCCCTGCTGAGCGAGATACGTTTTGCAGGTTTCCCAAATGATCTGGGACACATCTCCCATCGATTTGTGAACCGGCAGATTTCTCGTCTGCACGTACTGCATCCAGCCGTAGACGACACCGAGAACGCAGACCACAAGGCCGATCAAGAGAACCGTACTTCCGGACAACCCGCCTCCTAAGAAGGAAACGCTGTTTAAGTCGGGGATCTTGATGTCGGATTCGCTGGCTCGAAGGGCCGGTGCAACCGATAGGGCCAATGCAGTGGCAGGCGCCAACTGCCACATTCTAGGTAGCTTCATGGGATATTTTAGGGGTGGGGGTTTGACTTTCTTTTGCCCCACAGCCCCCACGCCTGCGAGTCTATTATGACAAAAGCGAACCGTTAACCTCTTTTAGTTTCGGGGTGGCAGAGGCTGGGTTTCTACGAGGAGATCCAGGGGATTTTGGGCTCCTTTTACATGCGAGTGTAGGTAAGTAGCCGTTGTCTCGAGCGAATTGTGGCCCATCAAAACCGACACGGTTTTGACGTCGGTTCCGGCGCCCAAAAGGTGGGTCGCGTACGCGTGGCGCAGGACGTGCGGTGTTATATAGCGGTCCAGCCTCGCCCGTTTCGCTGCCTCCTTGATCGAACGCTGGATGGCGTCGATCAGCAAGTGGTAGCGGACGGTTTCTCCGGTGTAAGGATCGACACACGGACGAAACGCCGGAAACACTCAGAACCACTGCCAGGCATGCGAACCCTGCTGGGCTTTTTCCCTCCGGTTGGGCAATGACACGCCGATTTCCGGGTCGGCCAAGCGGTCGGCCTCCCACATCAACTTCACTTTCTTGATCTGGCTCCTCAAGGGCTCGATACAGATCTTCGGAATCGGCACCTTCCGATCCTTGCCGCCCTTCGCTTCCCGGATCGTGATTTGGCCCTTGTCCAATTGGACGTCCTTGATCCTCAGTTCGAGTGGCTCACTGACCCTCATTCCGCATCCGTAGAGGAGGTCCACGATCAGCCGGGTCGGCGTCTGGGGCGTGTCGCGTACGGCATTTCTAAAATCCCGGATGTCCGCGACGGACGGTGCGGTCCGGATATGGTTGGGTATTTTCGCCCGCAGGGCGTCGATGTCCCCGAGCGGTTTATTGAGCACGTTGGTGTAAAGAAATATCAGGCCAGCAAGGGCCTGGTTCTGCGTCCTAGGTCCGATTCGGTTGTTGATCGCGAGATGCGTCAGGAAGCGTTCGACCTTCTTCTCCGAGGGCACGTCCCTGCCGATGTCCTCCGTGAAGTCGTAGAAGCGAGCCACCCACCCACAGTAGGCTTCCTCGGTCTTGAGCGAGTAGTGTTTCAGCCGGATCTTGGTGCGCACCATCTCGACGACCTCCTCTCTGGATTTCATATCCATTGGGCATGGGTCGCGGGACGCTTCTGGCCAAACCTTTGTTGTTCGTATTATTCACAATTCCCGGATCGGTAAAAGTCGTCATAAAGCAGAAGTGGCTCCCGTTTAGATATTTACTTCGGCCGTGAAATTATTGAAAGAATAGCCCCGCCAGCTTCGTTTTACTAGGGGACACCCTTGTTTACCTAAGGAAGTGACGGGGCGAAGCCATGCTTAGTCCCGAGAAAATGGCTTCAATGTGTCGTTTGTGCGCGGCTCAATTTTAATAGCGCGGATAGAAATTTCCGCATAGTTCTCATCAACGGTGCCAGCAGACTTTTATATCGATAAAAATCGGAAGGTGGTTTTTTCGAAGGCGGTGACGCCGTTCACCTACGATGACGCTTACGGCCACATGGAACGCCTCAAAGCTGATCCGGAGTTTAGCGACAGCTTCAATCAACTCTGGGATCTTTGCGAAATCTCCGCCCCTCATCTTACCCGAGAGGATGTCGGCCGGCTTTCTAAGGTCGCTGTCTTCTCTCCCCAATCGAAGCGCGCGTTTCTGGTCGAGGCCGATTGGCAGTATGGGTACGCGCGCATGTTTGGAATCTTAAGGGATATTGAAGGAGAGACTGGAATCCGGGTGTTCCGGGAATCGAAGGAGGCGCTCGCTTGGCTTGGTCTTACGTCCGGGCCCGATCCCGCGCTCTTCTTAAATTTACGCAGCGTTTCTGAGAAGGCCTAGTGTCCGAATGTGTAAGGGCGAGGTGGAGCGACCGAGAATTCCCCTCCGGTTCGCAGAACGAAATCGACTTACTCGGTTCCATCGAAATAGGACTTGAAACTCTAAAAGGCCGCGCAGGTGATGAGTTGACGGTCGCTGTTCAGGTCAAGCCTAGCCCAAGTAGCTTTGACGTTGAAGCTAGCAGCCGTACGACTGTTGAGATGACCTTGCAGGCCATAAAGCATCAGATGAAACGGCTTAAGTCGCGTGATTTGAGAGGGCTGCACGCCGACCTGATACGAGTGCGTCATAGCACTCCTGAATGGAGACGTGCGACGGCGAAAAAAATACAGGCCGTTCAGACAGGTCGATTTGTGACCGCAGACACATTGGAGCGCCGTATCGCCGGAAAATAAACTCGGGCAGGAGTCGACGCGCTGACGCATCCGGCTCAATTCCTGTGTTAGCTGGAAAGTGACGACTCGCTCTATTTTCAGGATTGTGCGTTATTATGAGCATGAAGGCGCAGTTCACTTATTGGAAAGAATCGGATGGTAAGTATTTAGGTTTTCTGAATTCGCATCCAGACCATTGGACGCAGGGCGACAGTCTTGATGACCTAAGAGATCACCTCCGCGACCTTTTCCAGCTTTTTTCCGCAGAAGAAATTCCCGGTATTCGGAAGGTTGAAGAGCTCGAAATGGCATGAAGCGCAGGGATTTGGTTGCCCCGATTGAACAGGGTGGTGTTCTACGGCACAGAGAAATTAATGAGTTCCTTGCGAAGAAGATTCTGAAGTCTCTGTCGTCTGCGGAAAAATAATTCGAGCCTGGGAGGCGACACCCAGACCGGCGGGATCCAATTCAAGTCTCTGTCTGGGCTCAAAACGTAACAGAGTTTGCTCAAGAGCGATTCGCCGCACTTTGGTCGTGGATACTTTGGATGGAAAATTAAACGATCCTCCTCACCCTAATGGAGGTTAGTCGAACACATGAACTCCCAGCTCTGGATCCTCGTACGCATTGTCGGCATCATTGGTTTTGGGTTCGGCGCGGGATCTATGTTCGCGAAGCAGCCCGGTCTCGAATTTCCGCCCGCGTTTGCTGAGTTCGCTATCTGTTTCTTCTTTTTCTGGTCGGCGCTGAAGACATTTACGAAACTCTGCCGCCGCTTCGGGCGGAAGTTCGGTCGAGATGATTGGACGGCGTCTTTATGGACTTCGCCTTACCTGAAAAACCCAGAAAGTAACTACCTTACCATTGGGCTGGCTTTTTCTGTAGCTAACGTCGTCGACGCCATCATTCTCGCGTCTCAAGGTCGCAGTCTGCTGAACAGTTTCATGTTTTCAATTGGGTGGGGCATTCTAGCGGGATTGACGGCATTTCGAGTCATTCGCTTAAAAAAGACTAACCAAGCCCAGGGGCCGACGACCTAGCGGTCGCGGCCCAGTTCAAGTCGTTAGGAAGCATTCAAATTGAAGACGTATCTTAAGACACTGGTCGTTTTGGTCCCTTCGTTTATTTGTTTCGAAATGCGCAACTCATCTCAAATGCCGCTGACTCTCTGGCTCGTTGGAACGAGCCCGAAGGTTGATTGGGCTCAGTATATATTGATACTCTTTCTGCTTACTCTCGGCCTTGCGGTAGCGTTTTGGTCGCGCGAAACGACTGATAATGGTGAGCGTGGACGAATCTATTTGGGTGTATTGGGCGTTGGTTACGGAATAAGCCTGCTTCTCGCCTCCGGTTGGTTTGTTTGGGCGGCATTTGTCTCGGCTGCATTTAATTTTAATTGAGAACGTTCCTCGGCGAAAGACTTAAGAGCTTTGATAGACTGCGTTCGCTCGATATACCTAACCAAGCCCAGGGGCTGACGCCCCGAGCGGCGCAGCCCAATTCCTGTCGTTAGGAAGAACCCAAAACGCATGACCGAATCCGAGGCAGTTCTTGAATTCCGCACTGCAGCTATGGCGAAAGGTGGGCTCGCGACGTCCGCTTCGGCGGATCGCACGCTTCACCAAAGGATGAAGAGCGCGTTCTATTTTTTGAGGTCGCTTGGCCCAAGTCGCTCGCAGGCTTTCCGCGACCTATTGCGAGATGAATCGCCATGGGTGCGCAGTTGGGTTGCAGCTCAACTTATCTCCGAAGGCGATCCGGAAGGACGACGCGTGATTGAGGTTTTGGCGAAAGAACCCGGATTGGTTGGGTTTAGCAACATGACGGCTCTCCGAGAATTTGACGCTGGTCGCCTTGGTTCGCCGTTCTCTGAAAATCATAACCAAGCCCAGGTGCCGTCGCCCTAAGCGGCGCGGCCCAGTTCCAGTCGTTAAGTGTATGAACCGCCCCTTTGAAATTAAAAGTCGTATGCGCAGCTTTAAATTTGCGGGCAACGGCGTATGGCTAACCCTGCGCACTCAGCACAACGCATGGATACACGCTTTGGCGTCGTTGATTGTCGTCGGCGCCGGCTATTTCCTTGGTATCTCGAGAAACGATTGGTGTATAATAATATTCGCGTGTGCGGGCGTTTGGATCGCCGAATCGCTTAACACTGCGATCGAGTTTGTAGCCGATGCGACAAGCAAAGAGTTTAATCCACTCATCGGAAAAGCAAAGGATGTTGCCGCTGGGGCAGTCCTGATAGCGGCGATTGCAGCGGTGATAGTCGGTTTGCTTGTCTTCGTGCCGTATCTCACCGCATTAGTTGCTTCTCCGCTAAAACACACTTAACCAAGCCCAGGGTCGGACGCCCCGAGCTGCGCGGCCCAGTTCCAGTCGTTAGAAAGCAGAAACTCACATGATACTTCTCGCACAAATGCAAACGACCTCATCGCAATTTACGCTGGTGTTGCTGAGCGCTCTCGGCGCGATCGTCTGTACAATCTTGGTTTCTATCGCCTATTCCGTCATCCTGATTGTGGCGGCGAAAAAAATTCTTGTGTGCAATTCGCGTTGGCCGGCCTATGTGATTCTCTGTTCGGCAATCTTCTCAGTACTCTCTCTGGTTTTGTCGCTTTCTTTGAACCCGATCGCGCGAACTCATGGCTTGGGCATTCGAATTGAAACCTACACTAAATTGAGTGCGATCGTGACTCCGCTGGGTTGGATCGTGCATATAGGTTTAGCCATAGCGGTACTTGCGGTCTGTCGGAGACTGGCACTTTCGACGAAAGTTGAAGCGACGGAAAATTCTAACCAGGCCCAGGGGCCGACGACCTAGCGGTCACGGCCCAGTTCAAGTCGTTAGAGGTTAAAACTAAAATGGCAAAATTAGATAGCTCAGTTAGCGGAGCTTTTCGTAAGTTCTCTTATTGGATCGCGAACCGAAGCATTGGCCATCCGCTACTAGATGGCATCGACTACTCGTGCATTTTTGTAGAGCCGAGCGCCCTCGAACAAGCGTACGCAATATTTGCGAATATATTGGAGGTAGATGTCTCCGGCAAAGTGGTTGACGCAAAGCACGCTGAACGGAGAGCTGCTCAATATATCCGTCAGTACGTCCAAGGTAGTCTGTACGTCGTAGATCCGCCTTTTGAGCGTTGGGAGTTACAGCTCTACGGGTGAATCCCGACACCTAGCCAAACCCGGGGACCGACGACCTATCGGTCGCGGCCCAGTTTCAGTCGTTAGTCAAAGCCCCATGTCTACTACAGCATACGTCGATACCGATATGAAAGGCGGAATGAGGTGCTGCGTTGATCCATTCATATCGGTGGCTTTTTGGTCTGGCGATGATCCCATTCCAATCGGTTCGCCGTTTCGCGCGGCACTTTACCTGAGTGATTTCCGCACGAGATTTATAACGGTTGCATTGCCGGAAAGCCGTTCACGTTGAGAGAAGGCTCGAAGATCATAGGTTATGGCGAGATCGTGACATTCCGTCTCGAAGACTAGGAAAAAGACTTAACCAAGCCCAGGCGCCGACGCTCCCAGCTGCGCCGCCCAGTCCCAATCGTTGAGCAAAGAAAGATGACCGAAATTGATTTCATCACCCCTGTGCGAAGAGAAGTCTCACGATTGGCCCCGGAATTGGGTCTGGTTGATGCGCCTGAATTTTGCCGAAGCGAATATTGGTTTGCTCGTATGGCCTATCGAACCAACACGGCACTGTTATTTTTCGATTGTGAGCTTACCCGCGGTTACGGTGTCGATGTGCTCTTCGGCGCCGTTGCAAAGAAAGAAGCCAAGCATTCGCTCCATACATTTCTTCGCCTCCACGACCAAGAAGCGGCCGCGGCGTTCGACTCTGCCCTGCCGAAGAATCAGACCGACCTGGACGATCTACTGCGGTTGTATGCTGGCGCTCTTTTGAAGTATCGGAAAGAGGTGCTCGAAGAGACCGAAATGACAGTCGCATCCATGGAGCGCGATTTCATCGAGAAAGATTTCGCTAATCAGTCGTTCAATCCGTAAGGCCATTCCTGCTCGTGAAAAGAAAAGAGCCCAGCCAATGCGCTTCGCGTCGATGATCTCAAACGTTAGGCAAGGCCGTGATCCCAGTACCTCAAAATATTGTAGATGAGCCGCTCTGGCGTGAGCGATGTGGCAAAATGAGGGATCTAACGAAACGAATCGTCAGCGGAAATGTTGACGTGATAGTAGTAGCCCAACAAATGTTGGTTTACCAAACTTGGTTACACGCTGGGGCGGATGTCGATTTCGCGGTCTTTGCTCGGGCTGGCACTGATTCGCTTGCTGGGACCAAAGAGGAGCAGGATCGACTTGGGCAGTTTTACCGATCTGAAATTGTTGAGGCCGCAAGGCGGCTCAATGATAAGTACCGGGGATTTTAAGATCTAACCAGGTTTAGGTTCCGACGTCTCGAGCGACGCGGCCCAATTCTAGTCGTCAGCCAGATTAAATGCCACAACCCATTGAAAGCTACGTTGGCGGGTTCGAAGAAAATGCAACGATTCGCGATCTGATGGCCAAATGGCGCCTAGATCAAGCGACTGGCGGCAATGATTCTACCGTGTCTAATTGCCTGAGGCAATTTATAGAGCAGTCGCCAAATTCGGCTCTCACGCTCATCGTAGCTCTTTGCAGACAGTACCCCGACGAGAAAGCGAAAGTCGCACTATCTGAGGAGTTGGAATGGATGCTACAAGTTCACGGAGTCGAGTATTGGGATACTATCAATGCTCTTTGTTCGCGTGTACCTGAGTTTCGTGCGGTAATGAGCTGCGTATGGGGTGCGGGTTTATCGAAGGAACTCAAGCGTAAGGTGGAAATGTGGCGTTCTTGACTGAGGCAGCTAACCAACGAAAGACGCCGACGCGCCAATGCGCGCGGCGCATTTTCAATCGTTAGCCAATTCCAATGAGCGAAGAACCGCTTTATCGCTATTCAAACCTAACGATTACCGATTCGAAGGTGAACATCGGACGGATGGCGATTTCTCATGCAGATATCACTGGCACCAAGATGTATTTGGATCGCCGCCCGTTTACCACCGCACCATTGATTCTCCTCGTCATAGGTTGCGTGTTCTTGGCCCTCGCCGTGCGAGACTTCTCGTTGCCTCATCATGGGTGGCTGATGATACTCTTTGCGCTCTTCTTTATTTCGATCAATGTGTTTTTGCTGATGTACCGTGTTGATCAGTTATTTCTTTTTGTATCAGGGCGCGCCCCAATTTGTGCTCTTCGAGTCAGGGATCGAGTGGGAATCGAGCGAACGAGAACGGCGCTAGAGGCTGCGATTGGCCCCACAAAGACTAACCAACGAAAGGCGCCGACGCGCTGAAGCGCGCGGCACTTTCTCAGTCGTTAGGCCGATCTATGTCGCAGACTATTAATCCAAACGATGCGGAGGAGATTGCGCTCGAGCTCGCTACGGAAGATTGCTACGGCCTTTACGAAATCGAATGGGCACTCAACTCTGCGTTTCCCGGTAGTTCAAACGAGCAGCGAGTCGCGGCCGCGTCGACGGCAATCAGTTCGCTCCTCAACCAAGGGCAGATAGAGATTTTTGAAAGAATTGGGGCGGAAAACGAGTTTCGACGAGTTGAGTCTGAGCGATTTTATGCCGCCAGCGTGCTTCCCGAATCTTGGACTCCTTCTCAGGATATCACTCTCGCGATTGGTGCCACCGAGGCTGGTAACCGTCGGTACTTTCAACGTAAAAATCTTAACCGAGCCCAGGTGCCGACGCCCCGAGCGGCGTGGCCCAGTTCCAGTCGTTAGACAAATTTGAAGGCCGCGATCGTCATCGTCCACATTGTGAGCGCCGTATTGCTTGCCGTCCTCTTCCACGGCGGACCTCCGATGGGCGAATCGGGGCTACATCCATGGGATGTTCTCGTACCCATGTTTTCTTTTGTCGCTCTTCTGCTTTGCCCGCTTGCCTATGTCTGCATTTGGATGACGAAGTCCAAGCCGACGGTTTATGGATGGTTAGCGGTGGCTTTGTTTTCCGCCTCCTCAACTGTCACGCTAGCAGGCATCATTCTCTGGATTCAGTTTCCCTATGTGCTCTATATTTCTATGTGGGAAGGATGCCTCGATGTTTTCGGCAAAAATGCCTAGCCATTTTGTGCTGCCGTCGCTACGCGCGGTTGGTTAAAACGTTAGGATATTGATGAGAAGTGTTCTCCGATTTGGAATTTCGCTACTTGCACTCGGTCTCTACGGCTGGCGCTTGGCATGCTCAAATATGGGAGGTCCATGGACGGTTCATGGTGCGGACTGGGCAATAGTAACCAAACATGCCGACTGGTACCCGCAACCTTTGGAGGTGATGCAAGCTCGATCACTGGCGAGAGTATTTTTTGTGGCCAAACTCGGCGGGGCAAAGCCCGGTGATCGCGAATCAAATGAAATCCAACGAATCCTGTCCCACTGGAAGGACTTCAAGCTGCAGGCAATCGGGTTAACAAAGAATGGTCATTTTGTTATTCATCTCAATTTCCTTCGAAATTATGATTATTCCTGGGATAGGAATGAGTTGATCGAGGTAGATGACGGGGGCTGGAATTTTTGGACTATCAACATTGATCTTGGTCGCTTTGAAGCTGCCGATTTAGAGATCAATGGTTATGTATAAAAATACTGACCAGACTCAGGTGCCGTTGCCTCAAGTGGTGCGACCCAGTTCAAGTCGCTAAGCAATTCAACTATGAAACAACCAAGTCGATATTCGGACGAGCCCGGTGTCAGTATTGATCCCACTAGAGTTCCAGAGGAATTCCGACATCTGGTCCCTCTCGCTATTGAGTGGAGCATAGGAGACGACTGTGAGTTGGACGAGTATATCGCCAATCAATCAAAAGAGATACTGACCGCAGTAACCGCTGCATTCGACCCACACTTCCGGGGTCTACAGGAATGGTCCGAAGCGAATTGCAATGTAGTTCCTCAACCCGATGAGATCGTTCTATTTGATACCGCTACAAACGCCATCGCGACAGTATTTACAAAGCTCCGATGAGCTCTGCGCCTAACCAAGGTCAGATGCCGACGCCCCAGGCGGCTCGGCCCAGTTCAAGTCATTAGACAATCAATGAGTCTAATTTCCGACATTCGTAAGCTCAAGGGGGACGACATAACAATGGGGATACTGGGATTTCTTGGGGTCGTCGCTCCAGGATTTCTCACGATTTATCATTTTCACCCCGAGCTAATTGAAAAATATGATGCGCTGAAGATTATCATTTTCTCCGCATCGTTGACCGTCCCGGTTCTCTTCCTCAATTCGATGATTGTCGTTATTAGCTCTCCCGGGAAGCTGTCTCATCGAGACTCGTTGATCCAATCTGCACTTGGTACGGTCATTGTCCTCTATGGAGCGCTTTTCTGGGCTTATGTCGTGAAAAGAAGTTTCTTCTCGATGCTCTGCTATGTCGCTTTCGCCGAATTGGCATATTTAATATTCGTGCGGCACGTGGAACGGGCCGAATTGAACAAGTCTAGCAAGGCCGAGGAGCCGACGAACTAGCGGTCCCTGCCCACGTCGAAACGTCCGGCAATTATTTTATGTTAGCATCAACTACGTTTGAAATTCCCGGGTATGAAATCGCGGAGCACAAGGGCTTAGTCCGCGGAATCATTGTCCGTTCACCCACGATATCTCAGGGCATTATGGGCGGCTTGAAGAACATCATCGGAGGCAAAATCGGCGCTTACACGACGATGTGTGAGCAGACAAGGGAACAAGCCTACGAGGATATGGAGCAACACGCCAGCCAACTCGGCGCAAACGCGGTCATTGGTATTCGCTACGACGCCTCGTCCGTTGAGCCAAAAGGTGCTGCCGTAGAAGTCCTGTGCTACGGCACCGCAGTGGTCGTGCGAAAGAAATGAGGGCGCCAAACCGGACGGCAGGCCTCACTCGACCTTTGCCTTGAGCGGCGCAACCCAGTTCACGACGCTAGAGGGACCTATCCGTAGCGCGGCCCTGTTCCATTCGTTGAGCGAAACATACATGCTATGATTCTGCGTGGCTTCCTGATTGCCTCTCTACTTTTTCTCGCATGTCAGATGAAAAGCTTCGGCGACGACCGAGCGCTCGCCATCTACGATCAGGGCGATTCCGGCAAACACGAAAAGGTTCTGCTGGCATTTGTTGCGAGCGCGCAAGCTGGCGATGCCAGCGCAATGCTAGCGTTGAGCAGCAAGAACATGATCGCCCGGACAGGCGGAGCAGCGAAGCAACGCGAAATCTATATCAATAAGACCATTCCAGTTTTAAAGGCGTTTCCCAATATTGCGAAGAGTGGAACAGAGCGATTTGGCAGTGACGACGCCGGTCACTACGGTTGGATCTTTACAAGAGTGTTTCTTGGAGCCAATGGACAAGAGCTTCCGCTCGAATTCACAATCTTTCGCGAAGACGGCGTGCTTGTTGTTAGTCGCTTCGCTAAAGCGGGAAAACGCTAAACAAGGCCAAGTACCGATTGAACATTGGCAGAAGATGAAATTCTCTTCCCTGCTCGAATCTAAGCATAGCCCAATTGTTATCCCGGCGATAGCGATTTTTGCTCAAGTATGCTGCATTCTCGCCTCAATCAATTTTGGTTATCGGATTGCAAGAGATTGGTTTTATTACTGCGTTGTCGCTCCGATTGAATGGGGTGGCGTTTGTATGCCTATTCTCGGAGGGCCTCGGTCTGGTTACCTCGATAATTCAGTTGCGAAGGAAAAATTGGATCGCGAGCGGGGCTTTAGTTATGAACGGGATATATTTCTTCGCTTGGATCTATCTCGTCGTTCTATGTTCGAGAGGCCAGTTCGATACGTGACTAGCTAGACTCCGGGTCTGTCGCCTCTGGACAACGCGGACCAGTTCAAGTTGTTAGCATGACCATGAATTTTCAGGACTATTGCGATATCGCGGACCGAGAAATCCACCTTAACGTCGTTGACGAAAAACTGATGAAGCAGGCGAAAGCCGAAGCGAAAGGTATTTCGGCTGTTGCGCATCAAAATTACTGGCGCCTTAGGGCAACCGACATTCAGCAGAGGGTAGAGCGAGTTGGAAACGACGGGTATGCGAAAGACTTGATATTCTCGCTTGATAACGAAGCGCGCAAACAAGCTCGGGGAACGGGTCGCGTCAGTTGGCTATGGGCTCTTGCATGCTTTGCTAGCCTGATAGGATCGTTGGTATTCCCTCGACTGTTAATCACGGCCGGAATGAAAGGTGCGTTCACGTTTTACGCCTGTACGAGTGCGAGCATCGCATGCCTCGTACTAGCCATTGTCTCCTACTCGGCGAGTAAGCGCCTCGAACGTTCGGGTAGAAACTACTAAGGAAGCTCACAGGGCCGACGCTGCAATCTCGGTCGGCAGACTTTCCGAGTTAATGAATTTATCATGATCATCCCTGGCTTCATCATTACCTGGCTTACGTTTCCGGGCGTAATCATTCACGAACTCGCGCATGAGCTATTTTGTAAATGGACCGGAACGCCCGTGGTCAAAGTCTGCTATTTCCGATTCGGAAATCCCGCAGGCTTTGTTGTTCACGAAAAACCGACGAACGTTTGGAAGCACATTTTGATTGGTATTGGGCCTCTTTTTATAAACACCGGGATCGGCTTCACTATCGCCATGCTCGCCTTCTCTTTGAAGGGAAAATCCGAAATACTCGTCGGAGTATTACTTTGGTTAGCGATCTCAATCGCTATGCACTCGTTTCCAAGCAGGGGAGACGCAAAGAGCATTTGGAGCGCAATTTGGCACAAAGATGCGCCGATTTTGACTCGGATCGTTGGCACGCCACTGGTTGGCCTGATTCTGGTTGGGGCAATCGGTTCCATTTTATGGCTAGACCTCGCCTACGGTTACGGGGTGACGGTCGGAGTGCCGACCCTCCTTCACGTCACGAAGTAGAGGCGATGTCCAACCAACGCCAGACCTTGATACTGGAGGCGTATTCCTAACCGGTGTTCGGTTTATTCGGTGGGCGGCTGTTAGAGTGTAAATCCTTAACGTGGCCATGAAGGTCCTCCAAAGTATTGCACTGGTCCTTTTGCTCGCAAGCGGGTGCGCCTCTCAATCCCCCAAAGCTGTCGTCCCGGGGCCAACGGCGAATGCGGCGGGCCCTAATTGGAATGAAGTGGATAAGACGGCCGCCCGCGTCAAAGAGCGCGAACTGAAAAAACAAGAAGACCTGAAATCCAGCGAAACTGTGACCGTAGCTCCTGACGGCACTGTCACTTACGAGAAAACGGTCGAATGGTAGCCCTACGGGATTCCCAAACCCAGCCGGTCACGGGTACCGATCCTGTACCTTCCCGCCCAATTCGAGTCGTTAATTTGAAAAACCTATGACCCCCAATTTCGATTTGACCGGCGCCTCGTTCGCCATGGTCCCGTTCATCCTCGCGGTTAACTTTATCGTGATTTTTGTCCTCGCGGTCGCGGTTAAGCTGGATGCCGACCACGTGAATGCCCGTCGCGGAGTATTCCTTGGGTCCCCGTGGCTCTGGTTTTTTATCGTCTTGGCAAGCGGCGGCTATTTGGCCGCACTGGGTTATTGGCTGATTCATTATTCGTCCCTGAGGTATCGAGCCGTCGACGAAACCCACCCGGGCGAGGGACCGACCCGGTGACCCCGTCTCCCAATTCCACTCGTTAGTCTGAGAAGTCGTTTCCCATGCAATCCAAGGCCTCCACCATTAAAGCCTACCTTTTGGAACTGCCGCCCGAAAAACGCTCGGTCGTCAAAACTCTTGATAAACTGGTGCGCTCGGCCGCGCCCAAGAGCGTGGCGAGTATGAAATACGGCATGCCGACCTACGAGGTGGCCTCGC